>ENA-OSEO01001717-OSEO01001717.1-sediment-metagenome-genome-assembly--contig:-NODE-1717-length-37082-cov-5.860046_pt1 | contig 37082 bp, 22 predicted proteins | sample MGYA00237883_ERZ534232 | MGnify/ENA metagenome assembly ERZ534232 | reverse complement strand
TTAAAGAACCTTCAGTAACATTATCAATTGAGCTAATGGATGCCGTTCGGTAACATTATCATTTGACTTGACACGGGGTAAAACAGCCGAATTGATAATTAATTCACAAACAATTGTATATACATTTTAAACCAATTATTGACTTCTTGCTAGGGTGGGGGAGTTGGTATAATTTCTTGAATTGTTACTTAGAGGAATTATAAATATGACAGTCAAGAATAGCGAAAGCGGAACAACTTACAGAAACCGGCTGACCAGATCGATCGTGTTAGCGATCCGAAAGCTGATGCAAAAGGGGCAGCCCGACAAGGAAAGCCTGGATATGGCAGCCTATGTTGTCCTGGCTTTGGAAAAAATAGAAGAATCGGTGGATTCCAGCGCTACAGCCTGGGAAAAACGGGATTACTGGCTAAAAGCTGATCGTTTCAGAATGGAATGGAGCTGGACTGAAGGACGCAGAATCGCGCTGGAAAAGGCTGTGTTAGCCCAGGATTGGGGGAAAATGGCAACAGGACTGATCCTGGTGGCTCAGCACTTCAATAAGGTGGAAGTTTCAGACAAAAACCGCCTAGGCGAACCTTGGATCGATGCTTACAAAGCGCTTAGGTCAAGATAAAAAACCAAACGGATTCAACAGATTCTAAATACATCAAGGCACTAACAAGCTACCAAAGCAGGGGAGCGAAAAACCTAAAAAATTGCATTATGGTTATGATAAGTATCATTATCGTAAGCTATAATAACGAGAAGAGGCTACCGCTTTCGAAATATCTCATACTGCCCAACTATCAGTCAGCGGATTTGTAAGTCACGATGTGTTTCGCGTGTGATGCAAGATCTAAAAGTTTATCCGCGAAAAATGTCGAATACACCGGCAGCTCCATATCGTTCAATTGAGATATCCTGAGCCATTCCATGTGTTCGGGTAATCCGCGCCTGGTGCTGCTGTTTGAGGTGATAACGCAGTTGGGATCCCACTTCATCAGGGAACAAAAGGTTTATTCGTGACAGCTTAGCCCATACAGAATTCCCCCTTTTCCCAGAAAAAAGTTTTCACGAATGAAAACCAGGCGCTCTGTTTCAAACTTCAAGCCCTTTTTTCCCAAACTTAGCGCACTGCTGCCTCTTCCAGGCATTCACCATGCTCCACGCATCCACCCACTACGTAAAAATTCGGCTCGGTATCATTCCGTATCATCAGAACTTCCCCATCTTTTTTCTGGATCCCGCAAGTCCTCAGCCGAAACCAATCTTTCCCAGTCGTAAGCGTGCACTCCGTCTTGCCCATCAGGGCTTCTTGAACATAGTAGTATTCTTCGACAACATTCTATTGGTTTCTTTTTCTCCTAACCCCCTACCCTTCAAAAAAAAAATCACAGAAGTCTACTAAAAGAATACTACTATGCGCAATAATAGTAAAATATCCATGTTACTACATTATGGGACGATCGAATTCATATTACAACAAGATCGAGTTTTCTTGAATACGTTCCCCCCCCCCCATTCCATTATGTAAGGATGGGATCCTGCTATCCCATGTGATTGTTTTAATATTTCCTGACACTAGGAGCTGGCTGGCAGATTCTTAATCGGCTGAGCTTAGGAATTCAGGGCGATAGTAGAGAATAGATATGTCCAATTAGTTATGACTTGAGTGAAGTCAGAGTAAAATAAAACAACCAAAGCAATTAACGCTGATCGGGGTTTATATGGTGCTGAGCCGCATGGTCAAGCATAAAAGTTTGAAAAAATTCACCACATTCATGAATAGATAAATCAGGAGGAAAAATGGGCTTTAAGATCAATAATGGAGTTTTGGAAAGGTATAGAGAAGAACCAAGCATTACAAATATTATAATTCCGGAGAACGTAACCAGCATCGGAGATAGGGCATTTTCTTATTGCTTTAAACTGAATAGCATAATCATAGCTAACAGTGTAATGAGTGTCGGTAAAGAAGCCTTCACATATTGCGATTCGCTGACCAACATCGACATCCCTGAAAACGTAACTACTATTGGCGCAGGTGCTTTCTCGTATTGTAATAATCTGGCTCAAGTAAGTCTTCCTATTGGCTTAACCGTTCTTGAAGACAAGGCGTTTTATCATTGCAAAAAGCTACCCATTATCACTGTTCCATTTGCTATCACTGATATTGGACATGAGACTTTCGCAGATTGCGAAAATCTACAAAATATTACTCTCACGGAAAGTGTCACACGAATCGGTGGTATGGCATTCCGTAACTGTAGAAGTCTACCAAACATCACTATTCCGGCGGACGTGATAAGCATCGGAAATAGTGCTTTCTCCGGTTGCAGCAACCTATCCAGCATTGCCATTCCCATTGGTGTAAAACGCATTGAAATGTTCTCTTTTTATAATTGCGAAAATCTAGCCAATATCTATATCCCTGAAGGTGTTTCAGAAATCTTTGAAAGCGCTTTTTCCGGCTGTAGAAATCTGACAACTCTTGAACTACCTAAGAGAATCAAAAATATCGGTAAAGATGTGTTTACAGGTTGCACTGCGTTAAGAGAGATAGTAAACATTCTAGAATTGATTCGCGATGGATGCAAAATTGAGGTTACAACCATGGTTTGGCTCTTGGAAAATCTCTGGAACGTTCCAGAGCATCTACAAGAAAGAGCTGTTGTTTACCTCACCCTGAACGCAAAAGCGGTCAATCAGATATGTGAAGCTAGCTTATTCGCTGATTGCTCTGCGTCAGCGGATGTCATGCTTGGGCTAATTGAATCATTCAAAGACAATAGTCCAGCATTGAAAAAGATTGCGAATTTCGCACTGATCTGCGGCAACCAGCTCCCCAGAGAAAAATTGCTGGCAATTTATGAAGGGCTGAAAACAGTCGGGGCAAAACCCCCGTTAAATTATTAGAGAAAGCAGTTCAGAATGAAGAGGGACCCAAGCTGGAAGGTGCCACCGGTCACCCCATTGAAGCCATCTGCCTGGAGCAATTCATAGAAACAACCATAGATCGCGACCTGAAGGCGTATGGTATCGCGCCCAAACGCTTTACGGGAGTACACTACCAGGGAACTAAAACGATCGCACCAGACTTCGTGGTCAAATGCGCCATTCACCCATATATGTATAAGTTGAAGGAACTGCCTCGCGCGATCGGTGGGTATCAAACCGATTTCATCGAGGTTGAACCAGACCCTCAGATCGACGAAATTGCTAAAACGCTAGAGCGGGAGGAGCTTCAGGAGCTCTTACAGAGTCTGGTCCATCAATTTGATCCATTCAAATGGCGGCTTCTCATCCCTTACTGCCGTTACGGCACTGGCAAACAGATGAACGCCATCGCGGCAATGATCAAAAAATGGCAGGTCTGGGGTGACTTTGACGCAGCTGGGCGCAGATTTATTATCGTGCTCCATGGGGCTATGATGCTCAGCGACACTCGCGAAGCGATGTTTTTGATTGAGAAGTGGGGTTTGCTGGACGAATTAGCTAAACGCAAGAACACTACCGCTCAGGTATTGCGGGATACTGTTTTGACCGAGTTCGACCTGGACGCCAATGGCAGCAAGCTCTACGACCTTGGTAATGCAGTGATCATCGCCTCACTAGGGGAGGATTTATCCATCCATTTGTTCAAAGAAACAGATGGAAAGGATGTGAGATCTCTGCCAAAACGTGGAGCAGATGATGAAATATATCAAGCAGCTAATGCAGACTTAGCTGATTTGAAAAAGAATATCAAAAAAGCCATAAAAAATAGGGTGGATCAACTGAAGGATGATTTTGTCTCAGGAACAGCAACCAAGGCCGCAGATTGGAAAGCATCGTATATTAATAACTATGTATTGAAACGAGTTGCCTCTCTCTTGGTCTGGCAATGGCAACATGAAAAAATCATCCGACACTTTATGCTGACTATCGATGGAAACTTAATTGACTGCAATAAACAAACAGTAGAATTACCTGATACCAGCATGATCCGTGTGGCTCACCCGATCGAAATTCCAAAGGAAGAATTGGAATGTTGGAAAGAACTACTAACGGAAAAGCAAATCGCCCAACCCTTTGTGCAGATTTTTGAACCTATTTACAGAATAGAACTTGCTCAGGCTGTTAAATACTATACAGGAATTGAGCTTCCAATGTTTCTGTTGAGGGGCTTGAGGAAAGAAGGATTACGGGTTGATTTGGATTCAACGGAACCAATTGAAATAGCTCTGCATGGGCGCGCTGTCAGTGCCAGTGCATCAATAGTAAATTTTGGCACTGGCATTTGGAGTTTCAATGAGCAAAGCATCCCATTCGACTCGATAGTGAAACTGGAACGTGTCCATATAGGAGGCACTCCCAGGGCGGTAAACCATGAGATCTATGCCATGGATAAGGCGCTGATTGAAAACCGTGTTCGGAATGGCGACATCGCGGCAATCCAGGCCTTCTCCTATGGCATCACAGCCAAAACAATTCAGCATTTGATTGACGTGTCGATCGAGGTAAAGCAAATGGAATGCACCGCCTGGCTGATGAACTTCAAGAACGAACACTTCCCCTATGCCTTGGCGGATTTGGAACTATAAATAATCGGAGTGTTGCTATAAAAATGCAATTGCGTGAAGATGCCGGTTTTGATGCCGGCATCTTCATATTAGGGTCTTTAGTCAATGATATGTATTCCCGTTACACCAGATTGGATGGTAATAACCCTGAAGCTAAGTGGTCCAACTCCACTGGATAACATATACATCTACAATATTCAAAACCTATCCCTACCCTTTACTTCTTCGCGTCGGAGAAGTTGATAGTCTCTATCTCCAGGATCAACTCTTTCTGCCGTTCATAGAACAACAACTCTTTGTTATGCCTAAAGTAAGCCTCATTGCCGAAACGGCTGATGAACCTGGCAGACTGAGAGTTCGAGGTCAATTCGGTCACCAGGATCAGAATTTCCTGGCTCATCACCCATCTCAATCGCAATTAACTAAACACTCAAACCTCAACATACTTGATCCCATTTTTAATGGCGTACTCAATGGCATAAGAACCCTTGGGGGCGTATATTACAAGTTTCGGGCATTCAGAAAATGCTTCCTTGCCAATTTCAACTACTTTTTCCCTAATTTCCAACGAATCAAGATTTGAACATTGTTTAAAAGCCGCCTTGCCAATGAACGTCAGATCTGATGGCATATTTACCTTTGATAATGAGATGCATCCTTGGAAGGTCCTATCCTCGATTCTTGTTAATCGATCGCTTAACCTGATTTCTTCCAGTTTAACTGCACCATAAAAAGCCTTAACTCCAAGTTCAATTACGCTGTCCGTCATGTGGACGATCCTTGGTGCCCGTTTATTCATCAGGGCTCCTTCCTCAATGACAGTGTAACCCTCAGGGATAATGAGTTCATCCGTCCTTAGCCAATCACAATGATTACCAACCCGTGTAATCGGCTTTTTGCCAGCAAAGGTTGGCAACACAAGTGTCGTCTGTGGCTCTCCTCGATACTCCGATACGGTCAATTCTGGTTGAGTAAGATCAGAGAGGAGCCAATCTTTTTGGAGTTCACGCAGGGTTTTTGGTCTGTCGAGCGACAACTCTGGTGATGTTTCTTTTGAGGGATCGATCTTTAATTCATTCTTTTTATAGTTCATTAGGAAGGCGACCACTTGGGTATTTTTTTTTCTTGTCTGCGAGTTCCAATACATCGTCGATGTTGTATCTTGTAATGCATATATCAGCGATTATGTACAAATCTTCGAGTCGGTTATTTTCAAATAAAAGATTGATCGTCTGTTTCCTATGTTTTGAGATATTTGTTTTGTAATCTTTTCTTGCACTTTCGCTAAGTCCGAAAGGGTATTGAAGACGCTCAATCGCTATCTCTATCTTATAGTTAACATCAGGAGAGCTATGAGCCACTTTATTTATTTTTTGGTCATCATATTCTTCAGGACTGGAAAAAAGTTTGTATTCTCGCCTGAATCTTCCCAAGATGATACCGTTGTTATCAATAATTTCTATTAATTTTGGAAAGTCAATAAAATCCCCTGCGGGAGGAAAACTCGTGAAAGCTGAGTCCAATATCTGAAGATGTGATACCCCGGAAAGCGCATTTGGTTCTAATAAAATTGGATGGAAGATGACAATATTTTTCACCTTACCAATTTTGAAAGCGTTTGCTTTTATTACCCTCACTTCCATAGGAATTGTAAGTTCAGGTGATACCTCTTCTAAACAAGAAATGATTTCTCCACGGTCTTTTGAGATCAACAAACCATCCTTGACAAAATTCTTTTCATTTTCATGAAATTTTATTTCTGTCGGGTGGCACTTCCCAGTGAATATTCTTGAAGCAATTTGTTCCATCCATCGAGGAATTGTTACACTTTTTAGGTGAGCACAATTGAGAAATGCGTCATCTCCAACTGCCTTTACGTTCTCTGGAATAGTAACTTGTTCTAACGAAAAACATTCTGAAAAAGCCTTCTGACCAATTTCACTCACACTTTCAGGAAGGTGTAGATTTTCCAATTCATGGCAGTCTGCGAATGCATTTGACCAGATTTTCGTCAGAGAGTTAGGAAGATGGACTTTCTGTAGATGTGTGCAACCTTGGAAACAATCACTTTGAATGGCCTCAACATTGTTGGGTATTGAAATTTTGGACAATGAACTACAACCTTGGAAGGCATTCCATTCAATTTCTGATATTGTTTCTGGCAATGTGATATTTTTTAGCTTACTGCAGTTTGCAAATGCACCTCTACCAATCGATTTGACTGATTGAGGTATCATGATTTCCTCAAGGCTGTAACAGCTTGTAAAACAACCTTCTGGTATCGAGGTGGTACTTTCAGGAATGTTGATCACTTTGAGATTTACGCAATTTTCAAAAGCAAAACTTCCTAGGTAGCCTAAGGAACTGGGGAGGTCGATCTCTTCCAACGCCTGACAGTTAAAAAAATCACTACCAGTCATACTATCGATGCCTTCATCTAAAGTTACCTTAGATAAGCTTACACAATTCTTAAAAACACTACCACCTGAAGAACTATAGGTCCCTTCGACAGACATTTGGCCTAGCCTTCTTACACCACCCGGTATCTTAATTTCTTTTAACGCGGGACAATTAGAAAAAGCTCTAGCGTCAATAACCTGTACAGAATTTGGGATTGATACCTGGACAAGCTTTTCACAATTAGAAAAACAATCTTCATAAATTATTTCCAGACCATCAGGTAATGACATTTTTCTAAGTTTCGCACAATTTTGAAATGCACAAGCACCTAATACTCTCATTGTCGAGGGAATGTTGACGACTTGTAAAGATGTACAATCCTTGAAGCATTTATAAGGTATTACGGAAATGCCTTCCGGAATTTGGAGGCTATTTAGTTCACTGCAATTTTCAAAGGCGGATGGACCTATTTCAGAAATTGATCTAGGAATGGATATTTTTTCAAGTGAAGTACAATTCCTGAAGCATGCTTCAGGAATAGTGTCGATTATATTTGAAAGGTCTACAGTGATTAACGATTGACAACCATCAAATGTATTCGGTAATAATTCATTTAGTGAATTTGGAAGGTCAATGGTTTCCATTCCATCCAATATGGTCTGCATCTCTGGTGTCAACGTTCCTTTGTTAGTTTCAGGTAGAAAGAAGCCCTTACATAAAATCTCATTTTCCAGAAACACGCCAGATTCAAATACTGCGTGAGAGTCCTCACCATCTTGTGAAGCTTGCGATAAAACTGCAGAAAGACGTACGGTTTTATTTTTCTTTGTCGAGCGGCCGTTTGTTATTGTCTCTACTTTAAGGATCATCCTTCCTCCATGACTCTTAGTTCACGTTGATTGTTGTTAAGGTTCTCAATTTCAAGAATCAATTCCTTTTGCCTTTCATGGAAGAGGAGTTCTCTGTTATGTTTGAAGTATGCCTTGTTCCCAAAGCGGCTGATGAACCTGGCGGTATGCGGATTCATGGTAAGTTCAGTGACAAGTATCAGGACCTCCTGACCCTCTCCAAAGACCTCTTCAGCAAAATCAAACACATTTGAAAGTGCGACATCTGCATCTTTAGCCTGTTTTGAAAATTTCATGTTTCGCTTTTTGATGTCGTCTTTGAGCAAATCGCTGGCTGAACAACGATCTATCTTTCCATCTGACTGGAAAAGAAGTTTCTTCTGTTCTTCCATGATATCGATTACGCGCTGATTTGAGAGTATGCTCTCGGCTGAAACAGTCTTGTTGCTCTTGTTCCGAAGCACTTTATCTTTCAATTCAATGATATGTTTTACAAATACCTCAACCGAATCTGATTTCGTAGATTTCAGTTTGCCGAGAACAGTCTGAAGCTCTTTGATCAACGAGGTGAGCACTTGTTCGCTTTCAACAACATGTCGCAATTCACCAGTAACAGCGTCCAACAGCAAACCAAGTAGGGCGATACGTTCATCGAATTTGGCAGCAACAGCGCGATCTTTAACTTCCTGGCTGGCTTTGCCTGCCAGAATGGTATCCAACTGGTAATCAGATTTGTATTTATTAAACAGATCGTAATAAATCGCAAAGTTTTTGGCGATTTTCTCTTGTTGCAAATACTGGACTACGAGCTTTTCATTCACAGCAAAGCCGTGCTGCTCATAGAGACGGATCATCTGAGAAAGGTCATCCCATCCACGAGCGGTGACAAACTTTTTTCCATCAACTGTCGTTTCGACAAGGTAGAAATCCCCTTTCTTGATCTCGAGATAAGACAAAATTGCTGGATGAACACCAGTCTTGTAAGCGTACTCCCTCCATGCCTCAAAGTCAGGCTCAACCTCGATCCGTTTGAGTCTGTCAAGTGTGACAACGTCAAACTCACGCACGGATTTGTTGTACTCCGGTGGGTTTCCAGCGGTCACTACGATCCAACCATCTGGTACACGGTGACGACCAAAGACCTTAAACTGGAGGAACTGCAGCATGGAAGGGGCGAGCGTTTCAGAAACACAGTTGATTTCATCGAGGAAAAGAATGCCCTTTTGAAGACCGGTTTGCTCCATACTCTCATACACTGAAGCGATAATTTCGCTCATGGTGTATTCAGAAACGTCATATTCGACACCGCCGTAGGTCTTGCGTGAAATAAAGGGCAAACCCAGAGCGCTTTGCCGTGTATGGTGAGTCATGGAGTAGGAAACCAGAGCGACCTCCAGTTCCTGGGCAATCTGTTCCATGATAGCTGTCTTGCCGATACCCGGTGCTCCGATCAGGAAGATTGGCCGCTGTCGTTCAATCGAAATCAGATAGTTCGAGTACTCGTCCTGTGTGAAATACGCAGTCATGGCATTCTTGATTTGCTCTTTGGCTTCTTTAATGTTCATCTTATGATTCCTTTTTCGGTAATATCATCAATGCTCAACACAAGCTTAATTGCCCAAGGTGGGACTTCAGGAAGTTCATAGTAGTCATTCTCCAAAAAAACAAAGGCGGTTTCGTAGTTAGGTTTTTTTGAAGGGTAGACTCCATAACCATCTGTGAAATAAATCAGACCCTTGAGGTTTTCGAATTCCCTGTTATCGATCAACTGATCTACATACCTAAAGACTGGACGGAAATCTGTTCCTCCAAAACCCCGAAGTTGCATTGTCTTAATATATCTTTCAAGTTCTTCCGCGCTGGTGATTTTTCTGTCTTCCTGGATATCCGCGTCGCATTGGATGATATGGATATTGATTCTGGTGAAGAAACTCTCGGTTTGTTTGAGGATATTGTAGGTCTTCTGAACGAATGCCTGGACAATTGGGCCAGAAACTGACCCAGAAGTGTCTATTGCAATAACAAATTCCTTTATGCGTTTCACTTCTTTGTATTCCAAAGGCTCGATCAGAGGCAGGTTTTCATAGAGTTTGAGCCCATAGGTATAAAAGATCAGGTCGAATTCATCGTCATTGACCTGCATGGCTTCACCCAACACTGAAAACCGCTTGAGAAAAGATGCGTAATTGTATCGCTCTCTGTTAAGTCGTTTCAATTCCTGGTGTAAACCACCACGAAGATCGCCCCATTTCATCGAGGTCGTTTCGATATCAACTTGGGCACGTTCACTGATCTGTTTCCAATAATCGATCAGCTCCTGGAAGGGTCTGGATAAAGTTGTCGCCCTTTGGACTTGGTTGTTTCTATCGCCGTCTTTTGAATCCTGTCCTTCCTCGCTCGCTGATTCATGGTCATCGCCTGATCCAGGCTGTTTCTCAGGAGGCAGGTACCAGATTGTATGGTCGTCAGCAAGGAACTCCTGCCTGATAGCATTCAATGCTTGATCGCTCAGGTCTCGATCAAGATAATACCGATAAATTTTTTCAGCAGTCATGATTTTGAGAGATTTTTGTAACGTTGCGATGGTATGTGCTTGTTTACTTTGTCGGTTTGTCTTTAGTGATGGGATCTCTAAATCATTGATGGCATTCTCAACCGCGATGTCGCAAGCCAAATCCCAGCAGCCCTGATGGATCAACTTGTTTACAAAAAGGTGTTGAAAAAGACAATGGAAAATCACATGCAGATAATCTCTCGAGATGGTCTCTTTTTGCTGCTTGTAGCTGTTCAGAACGTGCCAGATGTTGTAATAAACAAGTTGACCATCTGTAGCGAAAGTATCCAGCTCGTCCAGCTGTTGAAGTTTTAACTGGTGGATGGCAGCATCGAGAAAACGCAGATTGACCAGGAGGGTGTCCCTGGAAAAATTCAGGATCTTCCTGGCAAGCAGGTTAGCCTGATTGTTTTCGTCTGATTGTGTCGCGTTGAGCAATATGCTTCTACTCCCCTATTAAGCTTACCATTCAATTGACCAGAAGGGGAAATTCAGGGCTGATTTGGATTAGTCATAAGAAAGTCACCACTCAATTTCATTGTCATCAGAATCCGTGTCATCATCCTCTTGTTCATCTTCATCAACATCATTATCTTCGTCGAATTGAGTTTTGGGGGCGTCAGCTTGGTTGAGGTGGAAGAAAAACATGAAAATTGGAAGAAAATCGTCCCCGAAAGGAAAAAGGCAGCCTGAGTTGTTGTTTTGGTCTGATCCCACTAGAATTCCCCTTCTGCTTCAATCATAAGCCAATTATACCTGTAGGACATCGCATGGTCCATCAATTCACCAAACTATTGCCGGGATGTTGTCGTAAACAATTAGCATCTTTTCCAAGGCGTTAGTAGTGCCACATGGCAAGTGCTTGGTGCCTAACGGACAGAATTCAACAGACTAACACCTCGAGTTTTGCCAAGTTTGGACAGTCATTATGAGGCTACTGGATGTTGAAGGTCTTGCGCAGAGTGTTCCTGACTTTGAAGGATTTCACGAAGTTTTGGAGTAAACGATTGCATGCTTCACCCTCGGCTACCAGGGCTTGTAGAACCTCCTCCTGGTTCTCGACCTTTTTGTTCAACAGCGCGTGGACAAGTTCATTCCTGCAGGCGCACCACTCCTCGATCCTGGTCAGGGTGACGGTCATCTCATCCTTGCCTTTTGTCCTGTTGATCTGCTTACAGAGGGCACCCAGGTAATTGAGCACGGGTTCGTTTGTGGGATATTCAGCTGACCAGGCCAGCAGCTCTTTAATCAATTTGATCTTTGCACTTACGTTGCGAATACTTGGTTGCTTAACGTTCAGCACTGTGAGTGTGCTATTCAAGTGCGGGCGAACCTTTCCATTCTTTGTGATTTTCTCGCGCGATGCATTGGAGATCCCAGCATGAAACAAGAACGCAGCAAGTCGGTCTTCGATGAGCGCGTAGAGGATGAAAATGGCTTCAAGGTGAAACCCTCCAGCCTTCGCCCGCTTGAAACGTTCCATGTGTTTTTGGTAGGCTGTTTGCTTTTCCGCGTTGGTTGTGATTGTGGCAATTATAGGGGTCATGCTCACCTCGCCGTATATTCTGGTCGTATCAATTTGTGCTTTTCAACATCTGTTCTGTTGAGCATCTCATACCTTCACCAAACTAACCTCACCCCGATCATCCAGAAAGCACAGCTGTCCACTCACCACCTGCCCTAGTTTTGATTCCACTACGGCTTTGTAACGTCGAACTTGAGGAGCATACGCCTGGATTAGCTGTTCTTTGTGCATAAAGGTCGAAATGGGATCCGTCTTGAAGTCGATAACGTGCCAGCCGTTGGCATCCCGATACAGCAGGTCGACAATCCTATTCTCAACTTCGTCACTCAAAACATAGCTATAGGGCAACTCCGAATGGCGTTCCTGTGCCAGGTCGATCTCCTGCCACACAGGATGCTCCCTGAACCTTTCTAACAAATCAGTCGCTTGCACGATTACTTCCTGCCGCGTGGCTTCAGTCACGAGGCCAAACCGATAGGCTTCGGATTCCAACAACCGTTTTAGCGCTGGATCCCCCGGGAAGAGCCAGCGCTGCAAAGCTTTGTGTACGATCAGCCCCAGCACCTTGCCTGAGACATGCTCATCAGTTTGGGTTGCCCGCCAGGATTGAATTTGGGTGAAGCGGTCATCCTGGTCTTCTGCCTCAACCTGCCCGAACCCAATAACTGGCTGATAAAGCGGCAACGAATCGCATGCAGTAGTCCTATCCTGCCCGGAATCGCCTGATGAAGGTTCCTCAAATGTAGGCATAGTCCTGGCAAGTATCGCGCGCAAAGGATAACCGAATGAGGTGTTGGTTTCAACAGGCTCATCGATCTTCTGCCAACATTTTGCCAAAGGACCTCCAGCTGCTTCATCCAGTGTTTTTGCCCAACCGTCCAACCTGAGTTTGTCCCCATTTTTGCCGGTTGAGACATGACTGCTGATGATCAATTTATGCTGCGCCCGTGTTAGCGCCACGTAAAGCACACGCAGAGCTTCGCATTCTTCCTGGTCCTTATCCAGCTCTTTGGACAAACTGTAAAGCATTGGCGCGGGGTCAAGTTTGAAGGTGACCCCCAGCTCGTTTGAAAGGTATACCAGTTCGCTTTTTGACCTCTTCATTTTCCCGGCATCTGCCAGCACGACCACCGGATACTCCAACCCCTTGGCTTTGTGGATGGTCATCAGGCGCACGGAACCATCAGCTTCGGCGGGTGCTTCGCCTTCACGCGCGCCGGCATCATCCAGCGTGCTCAGCATATCCAAAAAATCGCGCAACGTGGCAGCCTGGCTGGTTTGAGCATCTTCCAGCAGCTTGTCCACATTGCGCCACAAGCGCCCGCCAGCAGCTCGGGCGGTCTTGCCCTTGGTTTTGGTGTCGGCTGTGGCAAGTATTGCCCGATAATCGAGTGTGTCGACAACCATCTTCATCAGTTCTGCCACTGGAATTCGGTCAACCAGGGGCAGGAGCGAATTGAGGATTTCCATACAACGTGTTGCCCGTGATCGATCTTCAGTTGATAAAACCGAAAGGTCCCCCTGCAGCATCTCCCAATAGGTCAGTTTTTCTGAACGCAACAGGTAAAGCGCGGCATCGCTAAGCCCAAAGGCGGGTGAGCGCAGCAATCCGGCAAAGGCGAGATTATCGGTGGGGTTTGCAAGCGTGCGTAAAATATTGATGAGATCGCGAATTTCGGGACGATTGTAAAAGCCGCGCCCCGCCACCGTGACGAAAGGAATGCCAGCCTCTTCAAGAGCTTCTTCATAGAACGAGAAGCCGGTGGAAGCCCGAAATAGCAAAGCCACTTCATCCCATTTTACGATTTGTCCTTCCGCTTTTAGCTCTAATAGGCGATTTGCTAAGGCACGGGATGCCACAGGTCGAGCAGCAGCGGCATCCTCCCCGGAACCATAGATAAATTCCATGTGGGGTGACTTGAATTGTGTGGGATGTTCCTTTTCTTTTGCCACCATCGGTGTGAAGGGCACGAAATAGTCAGGAGGTGGGCTTTGGTCGTGCTGGATGGCATGCGTTAGCACATCGCCTAAAGCATTAAGGAGCGGCTCAGGCTGCCTGTAAGTAAGATCTAGTTCGACTGGTTTACCGTTTTCACTCTCGATCCGCCGCTTCTCCTCTCTAAAGACGGTCACATCAGCTCTTCTGAAGCGGTAAATTGACTGACGCATGTCACCGACAATAAATAGACAACCTCGCTGCCCAGCCAGGGCGTTGACAATGTCGCGTTGGTACTGGTTGGTATCCTGGTATTCATCCACCATGACCGCCTTCAGCTCCTGTTGCCAGTGTGTGCGGATATCCTCACGCTTCAGGAGTTGCTGGGCGTAATGTTCCAGGTCGTCAAAATCCAGTGCCTGACGTTTTTGCATCTGTTCCTGGTAAGCCTGGTGAACGAGGATGAAGGCATCGCGTAGCAGCGGCAGAAGGTTTTCGAAGAGCTGTTCGGATTCGATGGATGGGGGAACGTCCTTCGACCCTTTGCCACCTGTGAGAGGATTGAGGTGCAGGTCAAAAGATTCCTGCAATTCATAGATGATCTCCTTGGCGACGCTGGCTTTTCCCTCTTTCCTGAGATAGTTTCGTCTTGCTTCAAAAAAAAATGTTGCACAAGCAGCAGGGTCGTTTCGTTCCAATGCCTCTTCAACTTGAGACCAACATCGCAACAATTCAGGGACCGACGCTGTTAGCTTATCCTCGGCTTTGTTGAACAAAGACATAATAGGAGTGTTTTGAAGCTCAATGATCCGATCTCTGAATGGGGTTTTATTAATCCGTCTCTGCAATTCAGCAGTTAACCAGGTTCGGATGTCCAGCCTAAGATCAAAGATCTCCTGTGTCTCAAAACGCTTCCCCAATAACTCCCCAAACATTTTTTTCAAATTGCTCAAAGGAACGTTTGCCAACAAAGGCATAAAACGCTCTTCGTCGATCAGTTTGTTGAGTGTTTCTTCCACCGCCTGCTTCTTCAACACCTGCGAAAGCCCCTCTTCCAACACCTCGAAGCGTGGGTCCAGCCCTGCCTCAGCCGGGTGGTTGCGTAAAATCTCGGCACACAGACTGTGAATCGTACCAATGCGGGCGGCATCGATATGGGCGGAAAGTTCGCGCCAACGCTTGCGTTCCTCCGGGTCCGTTTCTTCCTTTTCCAGAGCAACGATGCTTTCACGTACCTTGGAACGCATCTGCATGGCTGCCTTAGTGGTAAACGTGATGGCGGCGATCTGTCGGGGTGCCACGTCCTCAGCAAGCAAACCGGCATAGCGAGCCACCAGAGTGCGCGTCTTGCCGCTACCGGCACCAGCTGTCACAACCACGTCTTTGCTCAGCTCCTTCGCGGCTTCCATTTGATTTACGTTCAAATTAAACGTACCAATAACGATGTCGCCCAGGTTATCAGTCATATTTTCCCTTTTCTTGATATCGCCAGCACCACAGGCTGGCAGGGCAATAATCTACGCAGCCGCCCTTGGGTGTTGCCGGCATAAAGCTGCCCCTTCTCACGCTGCTCACATGGTTGAAGATGTGGTTGAGAACAATTTTGTGTGCCGCATTTAGCCCATCACCCTGTTCTGATTTGAATTTTGCTAATGTGAGCGAGCTGACCTTGGCAGCATTGATCGCCCAATAAAAACCATCCGCTACTTCTCCCAAATGCAAAGTCAACTGTGCCGCTGCGCCATAGATTGGCAGCTGCAGGCGGGTGCCATCGACGAGGTCATTATTTCCCATCGAGCCGCCGGTCTTATAGTCAACCACTCGGATCTCACCGTCAGCGTTCTTGTCCACCCGGTCAATGATGCCTCGCAAGCGTACTACTTCCCCATCCTTTTCCAGCTCCAGGCATGGAATACCATTGATACCAAATTTCTTTTCAAAGGCGAATGGCAGCCAACCTCCGCGCTCTGCTTCCATTGCCTCTACACTCAGGCGCAGGTTCTCGAGGTGCTGGCTTTTTTCAACCTCCCATAAGGCAGTAGGTCGGAAGCCTAAGTCTTCAGGTGCCATTGTGAAGACCCCTTCCGCCACCTGGTCCAAGATTTCAAGAGGGTCACAATGGTCCTCCGCTGCTTTGGAGTAAACCAGTTCGAGGATGCGATGGTAGAGACTGCCGATCTGCCTGATATCCAACCCCGGTTCCGGGAGTTCGGTATTTTTAAGCTCGAGAACAGAATTGGTGAAGAAACGATAGGGACAGTCGCTGTATGCCTCCAAACGGGACGCGCTCCAGACTTGCTTTTTAGAAAAATTATTCGCAAGCATATCCGCAATTTGGGAGAGATCGCCTTCATACACTCCACGGGCATGTTTGGTCCTGCGGGAATCCAGAATTTCATGAGCTTTTTCCAGGTTAAGCCTGCGATTTGCGATTTGTTCATCGTCAGCAAAGTCCAGTTTCCCTTGCTGCACGCTCCAGAAAAGCAGCTCTTGGGAAGATGCCGCCTCAGATTGGGCACGCTCGTCAGTCTTTTGAATTTTAATTACAGCAGGTTTTGTAAACAGCTTCATCGCCGCTTGCCAATAGGGGGAGGGCTCCCATCTTTCTCCATCCTCCGATAGATACGGGCGGGTCATTAGTAAGTGTGTGTCCGCCCTTGTAAAAGCCTGGTAAAAGGTACTCGCTTGGTCGCGCAGCAGGCGCGGCTCCAGCCCCAAATCATGGCGCAATTCCTCGTCCAAAAACGGATCCGGGTTCTCCACAACCGGGAACAGCCCTTCCGAAAGTCCCATCAGCGCCACTGCCTCGTAGCGCGCTGCCCGGGCTTCCAATAGCTTGCCGGTAAAGATCGCGTTCTTGCGTGCTTCCCGGTCTTCTTCCAGCCCGGAGCCCTTCAAAGCGCCTTGCAAGTCTGCTAAAAACTGCCCGTAGTCCGCGTCTTGGGGTCCAACCACCTTCTCGCTCACCACCATGGCTCTCAAAGCCTCACCCAAAGCTTTGCAGGCAGCCCGGTCACGTTCCGTGGTGATGTTTTCGTAAAAGCCCAATTCGCTCAGCTTGGCTTCCAGCCATTCAATCCACCCGGTTTGTGAGCGGGTGGCTCCTATTTGTTCAAAGCACTCCCAAAACCGGTCAAGACGCGGTTTTAAGGCTTGCAGGTCGATGCCATCGGTCAGGCTGGGACGAGAACGTTCCTCGTCCAGATCCTCAGAAAGATCTTGTCGTTTTCCCTCCAGCATCTTCCAGGCATCATTCCATTGCTCCTGCCCATTGACAATCACAGCCTCCTGGGCAACCTCCTCCAGGTCTTCAACGTCCTGTTTTGCCAACTTAAAGTCGAAGTAAGGAGAGTGGAAAGCGTTCAACAGCCTTCGGATGGTGTAATCCTCCAGTGGCAGACTGAGCAGGTTGAGCAGTGTCAGGATGGCGGGGGATTCAGCCAAAGGATCGCGCTGCGAAAAATGGAGGTTGAGCCCAAACTCATCGGCAGCCGCCTGCAATAGTGGCCTATAAGTGTTCAAGTCGGCACAGAAGACCGCGCAAGCGCTGAGAGGGATGCCCTGACGCACGTGCAGACGCTTGATCCAGCGTAAAGCTTCCCGCGCCTCGTCAGATTGCGAACGCGCTTCGAGCAGGAACGGCTCTTCTAACCGTAGGGAAGAGCTGCCTTGCCCTCCCTCTTCCTCTCCACCGGGTTCGAAAATGTGCCGCTCCATGTGTCGGATTACCTTCCCGACACTTCCCACCCCCTCTTCAGAGTGCCAGTTGCTTACCACCTCCTCTTTAGACTGCTTGCGTCCCGCTTGCGAGAGTGGGGTTAGGGGGGTGAAAGAGTCATGAACCGCCTTAACAGCCTCTTGTTGGCTAAGGTCTCCTGCATGAGCCCAGTAGGGGAGGGCTTCCATGCCCTCCCGCTCATCGTTCATGCCGGTCTCCTGAGTGCGAAGCCTCCTGGAAGGACCGAGCACGGTATCTGACCGCAGGTCTCCATCTTGTCGTCGCCCGGTTGGTATATTACTGATCTTCGCAGAAACCTCCTCCACCAACTTTTCCATCTCATCCTTCGAGCGGCGATGCACCTCGCGTTCGCATTCACCTTCCCCTGGCAGTGTGATGATCAACTCGCCAGCCTGCTCTCCCAGCAGCCTCAAAAACTGCCTGCGTGCCGCTGGAAAAGAGGTGAAGCCATCCACGATCACCAGGCTCAATCCCGCAGCCAGGCTTGGATTGTTTTGCAACGCCTCAATCGCCAGCAAGGCTTGTCCTTGGCCGTCCGTCCAACCCAAAGACGCAAGACGCTTGGAATAACGATCATAGAGGGTTGCCAGTTCACGTCGGGCAGGTGCCGCATTGTTCGTGTATTCCAAGAAGTTGTGCGGTTGTACCATGGCGCTGCGCAGTTCGGAGATTGCATCCCGCAGTACCGAGAGAAATCCAGGTTTGTCCTTGATGGCGGCGTAGTGGATCAGTTCACCAGCATCAAACGCTTCGCGAACGATTTCCTGGATCAGTCGATGCGAAAGCGCTGGTGAGATGATCGGCACGAACACGCCATTTTCCTCAAAGAGCTCTTTGTAGAAATGTCGGAACTCTCCCACGCTGACACCCATTCCACCGCCAGCTTTAGCCAGCCGGGCTTTGAACTGCGCTGCCGCCTGTGGGTTTGGCACTAAAACCCAAACGTCGGCAAGCGGTTGCTCTTTATGGATGGCCAAGATTCGGTCGATGCATTCAGCCGTCTTGCCAGAAGCTGGTGGAGCGATAATAAGATCAATAGTCACTAAAAGCTCCCAGTAAAAAACATCGCAGTCAAATCGTCATTGTCCTCATTACTAAAATCGAAATCATCATTGTCCGTGTCTTCCGTATCATCAAGTTCGTCCTCCAAACCTTCTTCTTCCTCATCCACATACTTCCCATGTAAGATGCGAATTTCACTCCAATTTGCATGGTCTGGATCGTCAGCCAGAAAGTCAAAATCATGAACAACTTCTCCATTAATTGTGCGTTTTTCTTTGAAAATAAATCCTTCTTCAATTTCTTCATCTTCGCCAGGACCTGCTTCGGTTTTAACAACAAGTTGTTCTCCCATTTTTGGGTCAAAAACAAACATCCTTGTATCAGTCAGATAGCCATCATATTCGTACTCCTCACCCTCGTTGTCACAATCTTCATACTTCCAAACTGCTTTTCGAAAAGCAAGAAGATTTTCTTCGCGCTTTTCCTCCAGCTCTCTGGTCATTTGCTCAAATAGATTTTCATCGTTAACCTTTCTCCCTTCTTGAATGCAGTAAAGAATTGAGCCGACGATTTCACTCAATTGATAGGGAACATCGTTCCAAAAATCGTAATAATCGGCATCTGGATTTGACACTAGGAGAGGTGTATCAGTAGAAAACTGAAAGTCATTGACCAGATCTTCATGCATACTCTCTTCTAAATTACCCATGAAAAAAACAGGGTCATCGACGACAAATGTCCCCAGGTCTTTGTATTTCTGAAGGATTTCAAGCAATAAGGGGTTGTCTATAATAACCTCTGCTGTACTGTAGCTACTTGAATTGGTTACAAAATCGGTGCGGATTTTCATAATTTTCTCTCCTTAATTGGAACTATATAAAGGTTTGTCATTGCAGAGTACGATCTCGGGCAGCAGCGGGCAGCCGCCCATACAATTTTCCCTCTTCCTGCAATCCGGGCAGCGGGATCGGAGACTGGCACGAAACTCCTCAAACTCCATACTATTCCAGGCTTGCTCAATAGTGTTTTCACGCAGCGATACACCATAGCGGTACTCTTGGTCGAAACTGCAAGGCAGCATTACCATATCCGGACTGATGTAGCAGCTGAAACGACCGCCTTCGCAAGGGTCGATCGCCTCGGGGATGACGTTCTTACAGAAGTTGACGATCCCAGGCACGGAGCAACTGTCCATACCGACTTTGAACCTGTGCTTACCGCGATCGATGAGCTGAAATAGTTTTGAAACACGCTCATCTTTTGGAGAAAGCACGTTGGAGCCTGCCCCCAACCCAACCGGTTTATGCAGCAGCAGCACCAACCCATTGATCCCCTTTGGAAAATCATCAGTCTCGAGCCTGGTAATGGCTTCGTCGATCGAATTCCGCCCTAAAACATAATGAATATTGGTCTTTACGCCCACTTCAAGTAAGAGTTGGATCGCCTTCAGCGTGTAATCGTTGCGGTACCAACTGACTGCCACCGCGCCGCAATAGCGCTTTGCAAGCTCTGCCATTTCCCTGGTTAGGCCGTAGCCGGAGGTGGTGAAGTTTGGGACGATATTGTTTTCAGCACAGGCGGCCAGGATCTCAGCGTAATTTTCGTGCTGGTCCGGGTCCCCGCGCCCACCCAGGGCGAACTGGTTGACCCTGCCTTTGCACTGCCTGGCGATCTCAACGAAGTCTTCGAGCAACATATTCGGCTCTTCAACGGTCAGACCGCTCTGGTAGCAGCCGACACCGGCTTTCAGACACAAGCCAGTTTTGCCATGAATGCAGTGCCCCATAATGCCAACATCAATCAGATGAGGAAAGGATGCCATGAACGGGTCCACACCGCTGTCCAGGCCTTGCTCGTTGATGATCCCCGTGCGCACATAGGCACCGGTTTTGGGATTGAACATGGAGATGAAATGATGCTTTTGGTCAACAATCTTTTGATTCATGAACTTTTACCTTTGAGGAAACTACTTCTCGATGCTATCGATATCCTAGTCGTTTCCCTCTTCGAGAAGATTGCCGGCTTTCCAAGTCTGGAATCCGCCAAGTTCTCCGCCTTCTTCCATTTCGTAGTTATGTGAAAAGATCAATTCTGGAAATTGTTTGGATAAAGCCTCAGTCACAGGTAACGCAGGTTCCCATGCTGTTGTAAATTCAACAATACCACATGCGGGATTTTTGAAATCTGAAAGGACAAAACCTACTACTCCATAAAAGCTCGCTTCATCTACAAAATCTGTGCCAGCGTTCGTTGCGTTCCACTTTGTTCCCCAGTTCTGTATGTGCCAATCATAACTATCTGCAGAAAAACCGTTTTCTGTTGCTTTTTGCTCTGAATAAGGAACAATTTTGTTAAAATCAAATTCCAGACACAACCATTTTTGATTTTCTTCCTCTGTCTTATAAGGTGAAGGTTGTTTTCCCCAATCCCTTTCCTCTGATTTGACTAGATTAAACAATCGCTTAATTATTTCCCTTTCGCCATAAATTCCGATGATATTTGAGCACCAGTTTGGCATTTCGTTCTCCTATTCTTCTTCGTCTTCTTCTTCATCAACCCACGGATAGTCATCCGGATCGAAGTCGAGGGTGATTCCAGCATTGAGCAAATCATCATCGCGTTTGCAGACATAGCCATATTTCTCAAGCTCAGCTGCGATCTCATCCATCTGCTCTTCTTCCAGCACCAGGATATCGCCGTCTGGGACGTTCATATCCATGGCGTAGTAGCGCATCTTCTGACCGAATTTCTCCTGGATCTGCTCTGGAATCCACTCGGTCATCTCGATCTCAGGGTTGGCAGGCAAGGCATCGTAGGTGACAACATCATTGGGTGTGAAGGGCCTCTCGGGTGCGATATCGTAGGGTGTGAAGTCACCATCTTCAGGTTCGTAAGGACCTTCATAATAGTCCGAGTTTCTCAGGTAAAACTCATACAACTCTTTTGATACCAACGATTTGAACTCCCCCCAAGTCATGGCAGTCAACAAAGCCTTGTTGCCATCCGCTAACTCGCGAGCCCGGCTTTCCGGTACAAACAATAATCCAAAATTGGTAATGCCGTAAATGATTGTTTTTTCTTCCATGTCTCTCCTCCCAGCAAATTTTTCTTTAATTCTATCATCCAGCGCCCTGGTCGATGCTGTATCGGGCAGATAGTTTCTGAATCTCTTTGACGATATCTTCCCTCAGGGAATCGGGCTGCAGTACCTCCGCGTCGTCCGCAAACTGCAGCACCCAGTTGCGCACCTCCACCAGTCCGCCAGTTTTCAGGTGCAAGATAAGGCTGCCATCTGGCTTTTCTTCAATTGTTTGGCTGGGGTGCCACTTGCGCTCGCGGATAAACTGGGCTTTGTTTGCGCTGAACCAGATCGCCACCTCTGCTGGCTCCTCCCCAGCGTGCAACTGGAAGCCACTGCCGATCCATTCTTTAACTGAGAAAGTTTCATCCCACTCGAATTTCTCCTTCAGCAACTTCATTTCCTGGATTCGCCCGACCAAAAAGAGACGAAACCCGTTCCTGAAGGTGTCGAATGCCACCAAGAACCAGTCCCCCTGGAAGTTATGCAGGTGATACGGGAACACCACCCGTTCCGACATCACCCCCCTGTTGGCTGAGTAGTAGCGCATCCAAACGTGCAGACGGTTGAGGATGGCATGATGCAGATCCAACAGCAGCTGGGCGTCGACGGTGATGGTGTTAAACTCCGAAAAGGTATAGTGGGAGCGTAAATCGTTGATCTCAACGCTGACCGGACCTTTGACAGCTTTGGCGATTTTATCCACGGCTGAACGGAGAGGTGACTCAAGGTCAGTCCCGATGTAGCGCCTTGCGATCTCCAGAGAGAGAAAGAAAGCCATCAATTCACCTTGAGTCACTTATATCCCTGGCAGTGACCACGTCTTGTCGGTGTAGTACCAACCGCCCCGCTCACGGTCGAACTCAATCGGCGCCCCCAAGCGATAGATCATGAAACTGCGGTCATTGAAGATAACCCGCCTGCTGACCTCCAGGATCTCCGCCAGCTTCTCCGCGTTTGGATAGTCCCCTTCCCGAATGCGCCTGTCAATTTCCATGATCCGTTCCAACTGCTGCCGTTGGGACATAGCCACCTGCCTTTACTGGAACTGAGTGTATCAAAGTGTAGTGCACCCATTGTGCACTGGGGGGATTGGTTTTGATTGTACTTGTTATCGGAGTGTCTTTAATCGAACAACTTCTAATCCCATTTGCTTACGGCCAAAAAAAAGGTCTTCGGAGCTATTAACAACGCTCCTGGGATGTGATAAGTTGATTCCTAACTTCAGTGGACATGTTTCAAGTTCCTGCAAGGTAATTTCGTTCTGTTCAGTTGCTCGTAGGATGGCTAGGATGTACCAGTTTACTAGCTTTGGATCTACTAAGAGAATTTCTTTGACAACAACTAGCCCTTGATTTACCTCAATGAAATGCCAATCGTCCAATGTCTGGAGCACTCGGTTAACAGTTCGGGGTATTGATGTAGTAGTTGGGAATTTTTCGATAACCCTGGCGGATATTGCTTTGGTTGAAATTTGATCTGCAAGCCTTTCCAAGGTCCCAATGACTCGCACAGTCTCCCGATAGATAGGAAAAACATTTATTGCCATACCCAAATGAAGAACTGCCGTCTGGGCATGGTCAATTGGCTTTAATAGTGAACGAGTCATCTCGCGCAAGGTCTGGTAAGGGTCACTTGAATACAACCAGAGTCTGTAAAGTTGGTCCGTAGTTTTACGGGTAGAAACCTGACCAAGCATTTGGCTTTCCAAATACTCACGCAATGCTTTCCTTGAAGAATCTTGGTCAATCGCGGATAAGCATAGCTCGTAAGCATAGTTCGCCCACTCCAAGGCCAGAAAGCGGTCTGCACCAACTAGAAGTTTCTTAGATGCCATTTTCAAGTAGTAATTTCATCAATTTGATGGCGTAACCACGTTGGAGATCGTCGTGGAAACGCTGGTTCGAATAGTTACGCAGGCAGTTATAGCAACTAGTGTCTATACCACACTGGCAGTCTCTCACCTTTTTGTATCCAGCAAGAATTGCGTCTCTGAGATTATCTTTGATATTTTCCACATGGCCAGCCCCACCAGGCACTGCATCAAATAAGATGATCGAGGGTGCTTCTCCAAATGATCGAAAATAGAGCGTGCCATCAATATCAGAGCGCCGAATACCTTGTGATTCGCTAGCACCCTCCAATAAGGCGTACATCATGCTGCGCATCGGGTTGGGTTCTCGAAGAGCAGGAGGAACGCTGATCTTGATCTCTAAAACGTCAGTTAAGTAGCGGTGTCCAAGGTCCACTCTTCTCAACATTTCTCCGCGACAATCCCTCCCAGTGATTGGGTTTTTATGGGTTAGTTGATTTCCACCAACAAGAAAATTGACTACTCTTCCGTATCCACATTCTTTACAGATGTCAAAACCGTTGCCGTACCCTTTGTTTACCAAGATCATCCAACCGAACTTAGAATAACGCAGATAGGTAGATAGACCAAGGTTAGGATCTAGTTCATAATTCCTATTTTCTTCATAAATTTCTGATTTCTCTTCTGCATAGTCGCCGAAATAAACCGTGCTGGCATAGGTGTGTTGTGGCGGTTCTTCACCTGGTAAAGAGACTTCAGGTGCAGCCACGAAGCCTGTTACTGGAATGATGAACTTTCGAGGCTGAGGTAATATTTCTCCACAACTACAAGTCGAGGGGATATCGTTTTCAAAACCCTGATACATTCTTTGGCAACTCTTGCAGATGACGTAATTAATTGGTTTCCACGATCTTGTCCGGTGGGTTTTTAGCCCCCCTCCTGTCCAAATCTTCTTTCCGGCAACTACCTGGCTTCCAGGAGCAAATTCAGCAATTGCTACGCGCAAATCTCGCGATAATTCGACATCGTTTGATCCACTTTTTGGATCAAGATGGTTGGTTTGCATTTCAACCACATCCACGGGGAATCCATACTTGGGTAATACATTTCTAGAGCCTAAGAAACCTAACAGTTCTGCTGATGTAATTTGATTAATGATTTTTTCTTTACCATCAATCACACGAGTCAATTTGGTATTGTGGTTAGTTTTCACATCTTCCCACAACCTGTCTATCTCATCTTTAAGATAGGCGACATCATCATTAATATCATCATGAGCTAAATCGAGGACACCATCGTTTTGTTCATTGGTGAGTTGTTGAACCCAGGACCAGTCTTCCAATCCCAGAATCACACGCATCCCTTCAGGGATTACATTGACCATTTCATTCATCAACGCATCTGGCTTGGTATCAAGATATTGCTTGAGGTAATCACGCCCATTAGGACCCTTATCGGGGCAGAAAAAATCTCCGACATTCTTGAATTCAATTTGGAATTCACTTTTAATCCATTTTAGAAAACTAGCGAATATCACTGAATGCAGATGTCGGCGTAAAATCTTTTCATTGGTTAATGGTGTGTGTGGTGGTTTTAATTTTCCAGACACCATGCCAACTGGATCAGTGTAGTTCGTCAGGTCATGTGATCGTCTTTGAGCATAAGTCATTATGTAAGCAGCACTATCTGTGCGTCTACCTGCCCGACCTGCACGTTGGATGTAATTCGCAGTGGTGGGCGGCATGTTGCGCATCATCACAGCCTGTAGGTCGCCAACATCCACGCCTAACTCAAATGTTGTCGAGCAACTCAGGAGATTTATCTCACCTTTAATAAACTGAGATTGAACTTCAGCCGCTTTCTTTGCAGTCCACTGCGCAGTATGCTCTTCGGCTTCAAGCGGGATCAATTGTTTCTTGCTGTAATTGATCCGGAAGAGATTAGCTTCCAGCTCATCCTTGTGTTTTGCCAGAGGTTCCAATGGTCCTGGACAGAAATAGGTGAGACAAGTTGCACCTACACCTGCAGGATAGATATTTTTACAGTGGCTGCAAATCATCCACTCATCAAAATTTTCTGTAGGTAGTTTCACTCTCCACATTTCATGTGATAACGAATATACAACTCCTATTCGATTATTGGTATGGTTGGTACTGTTTAGAACTTGATTCCATTCTGAGTTTCGAATAAAGTCCCAGATATCCTTAAGTAAATCTCTTGATACTTTTTTCGCTTCATATTCACTAGTGCCTCTTGAGATAAGCAAGCGTTTCAGGTATTCCGATCTGGTGTTTTCATGATTTTCTGATGGCATCCATGAGAAAACTCCTGCTTTGGGGTCAGCTTCTTGAAATCGGAAATAAAGTAAACGAGTACGTGGTGAAAATTCAATTTCTTTGTAAATGTTTTGATCAGGCATCAGGTAAGTTACCGCGCCTTGATACCTCAAACTATTAAGCAGAAGTCTTAGCAAATTGTAAGTCTGCTTTCGATCCAAACTTAAAACCGAGTCCTTGAGAAATTCAGGCCATGTGTCTGGAATAGCCGGTTCGAAGGACAATAAACCCAAGCCCTCAAGGCTGATGCGCCGGTCGAGTGGTGTAAAATCCTGCATTAGCCAGATAGCCATCTTTTTTTGTTTTTCGGCTGGAGATTCTTTTGACTTGAACAGACCAATCTGATCCCCTTTATTTACCAACGGAGAAAGCAAATCCTGCAGTCGGAGATCATCAATCGGACCTCGCAGTTGGTCTCGAACTGTTTGGAGGATAAGACCACGCCGCAGATTGCGCATGTGAGCGCGTTCCATATAAGGAGCAAAGAAGGCCGCATTTTGGCGGCTGTCTGTAAAATTAAGCATCTTGCGACCTTCTCCAGGGTGATTACGTTCATCCTGGTCCTTGGAAGGAGGAAGTTCGTCGTAGAGACTGCCGGCTATAACGCTGACAGGAGCATCTTGACCTGTTAGGAACCGGTAAACAGCGCCAGAGCTGTTCCTTGTTGAACAGCTAACACAGCGCTTAAGAGTTTTCTTACCTTTTAGGTCAATCTTGTACATTTTTTGTAAGTATTCACTACCACAAGAACACTGGGCGGCTTGCAGAGAATTCTGTACCTGTCCACATTTTGTACATAATCTGACTTCAGTAGAGTTTTCGTATGCCTCATCCTCAGTTACATCTTCTGTAGTAACATTCTCGTCTTCGTTTGCAGAAGAAAGCTCATTAGAGAAGATGAAATAATTAGTATCCCTTGCGTTTTCACTGAAGTAGATCTGACTATCTTGTAAAAGATATTGATTATTAAGCTTAATTTCAAATCCTTCAGGCTGTTCATCCAATATGCTGCCTGGCGTTGCTGTTCCAACAATGTAGGCTGTTCCACAGCGAGTGCAGTTAGCCAGTTCAAAAACGCGACTGCCACAATATTCGCAGAACTTTTTCCTTTGAAGGAACAATCGCGGTTTATCTTTAGGATGGTCCTTTTCGTTCAAACAGACAAAGCCTCCTTCCAATGCGCGGGCAAATGTGTGATAGCGGGCTGGCAGGAGGGGCATTTCATCCTCCCCAATCTTTGATATGACAGCTAAGGCTACCAGGTCAATTAATCCTTGTTCTGCACGAGGATCACCAGAAAAGACCTGCTCCGCCGCTACATGCAAGAGGGAAGGCTGTTCTCTTAGGGAGCTGATCAATTTTCTGATGTTGTTATCCCTCCTTAGAACATGATAGAGGAAGATTGGAACACCAAATTCACGTTTTCGTTGACTCGCTAACATCGCGTCAGCAACTACTTCAGTGGGAACTCCAGCTTCAATAAGAATCCTCTCAAGTTCTTTCAGCTTGTTGGTAGAGTCGGTGTCAGAACTAACGATCCCATTTAACAATCGATACTTCTCGGGATTGAGCTGCCCCCACGTCTCTCCAAGCGCGTCGATCGGCAGGAACTCCGCTCCAACGATATCCTGTTCTTCTTGGTTAGTGCTGTTCCAAACAAAGCTCTTGTTGAACAGGTTGCTAGCAAAGGTCGCAACCTCCCCATAATCCTTGACACCAGCTCCCAAGGTGGCAGATGTGGCAATGCCCTTGATCTCCCCGTGCTTATCGCCCGCAACCCTATCCTGCAAACGACGTAAAAGCATGGCGATTTCAGTAGCATTCGCGCCATCATAAACATGGGCTTCATCAAGCACAATGAAATGCCAATGCTTGCCTGTTTCCCCATCAAACAGATTCGTTGCATTGGGTCGAAGAAGCAAGTATTCCAGCATGGCATAGTTGGTGGCAAGCAGATGCGGCGGTGCTGCATGCATCTCCTCACGTGATTTCAACTCATTGTCGATATTAGGCTCAGAATCGCCATACATTTCTTTGAAACCTGCTTTAGCCTGCGCTTGAGTTTCAGGCGTTTCCTGGACGTTGATGTACCGTCCAAAAGTGATGGCTGGGTAATTCTCGAGAATACGGCGCAAGCGTTTCATCTGGTCATTCGCCAGGGCGTTCATGGGATATAACAACAGCGCTCTCACACCAGGTTGGCTCAGTGTGCCAGCATCCTGCTCACGTAATAAGTAATCCAAGATTGGAATCAGGAAGGTCTCGGTCTTGCCTGAACCTGTACCCGTACTGACCACCAGGTTGCGACCGCTTACAGCTTTACGGATGGCTTTGATCTGGTGCGTATACAACGGGCGATCGTATTGCAAAGCTTTCGAGCAGAGTTGTTCAAAGCGAGGAGAAAGCACGCCTTCATCAACCAATTGATGAATACTGAGGTCTTTTTTGTAAGGAAGGGCAATCTGCAGCAGCGGTCCTTTGACAAGCATATCCTGTGCCTCAATAGCCTGGGCAAACTCCTTGCGAAGCTCTTCATCCTGGAATGGCTTGATGGTTTTCAGGTAATTGATGTAGGTCGACCTGATCTTTTCTGTTGTCTCAAGTGGATGTATTGCCATATTTACTGCCTCGCTTTAGTTCGCATGATTAGTTTGCTTGATATCATTGACGTCAAAGGGAATGCTTCCACGCAAGAGAACAAAGGATTGAGCCTCGTTCGCATGAGCTTGACGGTGATGTTCATTCATTCTCTGTTGCCTGGGATGATAGAATTTTTTGCATAAACTGCAGCAATAAATTGTTCTTTCATTCCGAAATTGCAGCGTCATCTGGCTAAAATCCATATCTACTTCCACCTTGTCGAGTCCAGTGCCGCCTGCCACTCTGAGAATGAAGTTGGCATCTGCTTTATTGACAGATTGTGCAAGTGTACCATCTACGTACCTGATGCTAAGAATTTGAACTTCCCCAAAGGGTGTGTCCAATATCATTCCAGGCTTGAGCACTCCAGCCGCATGAGGAAACTCCTCAATTAATCTCAGAATCTCTTCAGAATACCGGTCTGAAAGATCAGGTTGTCGCAGTGCCTGTAAGGCTTTTTCAGGACCAAGCTTTAGTAATTCAAAGAATTCTTGGCGTGTTATTTGTTCGAGTTTTTCCTTGTCGATTATCGTTGGCCAAACTTCATCTCGTTGAAGATCAATGAGGATCTTCACATAGCGCAAAATCAGTTCTCGCGATCTTTCGATTGCTAGCGCGCGCAAGAGCAAGTCTTGCAGCCACCCAGGAAAGGTCTGGGTGTTTTCGTCAACGTATGATGCCAATAAAGCCGTGAGCAAGTTATCTGAAGCAGCAGACCAATCCAAACCCGCGATAATCTCCAAAGCCCATAAGCTCTGTTCAGCGCTCTCAGCTAACAACTCAGCAGCACTTTCAGCTGAGATCCGTCCTTGGGCAATCATGGAAATAATCAATCTCAATAATCCATCGTCTTTGCGAACAAGTAATGCCTTGATACAAGTTGAAGTTACGAGCGGATCATCCACTTTTTCAAGTAATATCTTAGCGGACTCAGAATAGATGCTTGGTGTGATCATGTGCAGGTATTCGACCAAGTTGGGATCACCTAGAGGATACTTTTCTAGCATTGCTTCTACCAAGTATTGGTGGAATGGATACTGATGAAAGAAGCTTTTTACAGGCTGGTACATGTCCTTTTTTTCTCGGATCCATTTAAGAGCACCGACCAGTGTCTGCGCATCCCGCAGATGTCTTAAGTGTGTCGCGGATGCTGACACCATTTCGTCACGTTCATGCGTATCCCCTATCGCATCGAGAATGCAGGCTTTTTCGATCAATTGGCGAAACTGAGCATCATGCCCTCGTTGTGGTGTGTCAAGGAAGGCCAGTCTATCGGCGGGTGATATCAGGTTGACTTTTAAACAGGTTGCATTCTCAGGGGGAGTGCTTAAAGGTGGTTCCCACTTGAATTTAGTATAGAAGTAGATTTCGTAGCTTGAAAGAGGTAGTGCGATCTCTGTGAATGTGTATTCACCCCTGTTTTCATCCGGTATCTTTTGTTCAATGGGCTGAGCCCAGGGTAGCCAAGCGGATTTGAGCATCACACGCCGATTTTTGAGTGGTAGATCTTCTTTCCAGGTCAACTTCCAATCACACTCAGAGACCTGCTGCAGAGCCACATCCCTGACATCCAGCTCAGGGCTGACTTCCAATAAGGCGTACCTGATTGGACGGCTTTGCCAATCGCGTTGATACACCAATTGGAATTGGACCTGGGAATTGATCCCCTCAATTGTGTCAATAAATCCCTCTATCTTTGTCTTCAGCCTGTCGTTTGAGAAAACAGTCTTTTGAAAATCTGCAACCTGCAATAAATTGGTTTCATCATCAGACTCCACTAATTGGCAGCTTAATTGGCTGACCATTTCACCAAGCCCGTGCATTTCCACATGCAAGGCGCTGCTGGCATATTGTGAGAATCTCTGTTTTGAAATATGCAAGACGCTCTGCCCAAAACTAAGCAGGTTTGGAGAATTCTCTTCCACCAAGCCCCAACGTAAGCGCACCACAGGAATGCTGACTGGAACGCGTATTTCTTCCCCAGCACGATTTCGTCTAACAAGTTCAAGTTCAATTCGCCGCAGTTTGGGTAAGGCAGTGATCGCAAAACCATTTGCCTCTCGCAGTATCTCCACCGGATCTGCACCCGGCTGGGTTTCAAGCCACGCGCCTTCCTGCAAGAAGATGTTAAACCTAACTGGCTGCCTCGACTCTTCTGCCCTGGGCAATTCTTTGGAGTAGTTCTGCAGCAAGAGTTTTGGCCAAAGCCTCAAGCGATATTCAGCCTTTATGCCCCAAGGACCACTAAGCTTAATCTCATAGATACCAGCAGGTTTTTCCCCTAACAGTGTTTCCAGCGAGAGCATGGCGCGAGAACCCTCAAATTGCAGATCTTCCTGGAATTCCTGGAAAGTCACCTGTCGATCTATTCTTGGCAATGCCTCTCCAATCGAGGTCAAGCGCAGCTTCCAATCCCGCAGAGCCTGGTAAATTGTGACGTTCTGCGCCATGGGAATGCTGACAGAAGGTATTCCGGACGTGTAGAGAGGTTGGTCAGGGTTCTCCCGGTAATCAAAGCGGTGTCCACCCCTTAACTCAGGCAGATCTACTTCGCGGGCAACCGGTATGATGTTGCCAAGCCCCTCCCCGTCCCAGTGGAGTAACAGTGAGATTGCGTTTGTCAGATCCCATAATTCAATTTTCCAGTCCTTCCAGCCACCAAGAAAAGTAGAAAAAGAGTCTATCCGTTCTGTAGTTACCGGATCTATCTCCATATTAGCTATTTTAGGTGTGAGTAAGTACAAAGTTTGGGCTGGTAATGACTTGGCGTTGGGGACCTGCCTGCCATTATTACGAAAAGCGACAAGAGGTGCCTGGTCATCTGGAGGGAGTAGCGTTAGCGTCCAGCGGCGTAACTCTGAGTCTTCTTGTTGTTCCGGTTTGCTTGCGGATAAAGAGACCGTCAATTGCGTGGTCGGGTATGGAATTGGAACAATTTCTTCAGTGGTGAATTCACCAGATCTACGATGATAGACCTCACAGGGGATAATGATTGGCGAGAGTTGCCCTGACCATGTGATAGTCCATTGCAATAACTGGCTCGCTGCCTGGGTTGTAACGATTTGCTCCGGAATGCGCAAAATAACAGGAGATTCTTCCGAGATTGGATTGATCTCAAGGTAAGGTCTACTCCAATGAAAACCGCGATCCTCTCTTTCTTCGTTGTATTGCTCGAAAAACGAGTGGATGTTGTAGGGAAGCTCCGGCACAGCGGAGATTGGCAGTACTTCGCCATGATTTTCCCTGGCGTGCCGAACCAGTTTGCAGCAATCCTCAAACCATGCCAAACCCATCTCACCGCTGTTGTTTAAGAAGTCCAGAACCGGTCTGTCGACGAAATAGACTGTTTTTAATAAATATTCAAGCGCGTCTTTGACAGGAATTTTTCTTAACTCGAGGTTATTCACTGCTGGGATGACCATGCGTTCAAAGAAATCTGGCAAGGAGTGAGTAGGAATGCCTCCATGAAAGCGGATGGTAGCCACATAAAAATTATGTTGATCTGCTGAGCTAAAGGTTTTTAGACCGTGATGCTTTGCAAGGCTGACAAACCTCATGTGCCAACGTTCAATGTGCAGATCCTCGGGTGCGCCTATCCTCGTTTGCAAAGCTTTCCAATAACCTGCCTGGTCGTTATACATAGCAAAGTGTGCCAGGAGGGTCATGTATACATAAGGGAAACGGCTAGCAAGCCCAATTGTTGCACGTGTAAAGGTGGCAGCTTCACTTACAAAGTTTTTTACAACTTCAGCTAATTCATCTACATCCGTTTCAGATAGCTGGATCTCGCCGATGATGCGGAGGCGGCTGTCAAAAAATGGTTTAAGCCGTTTTTCCCATTCAACCAATGTCTGCATGGTGTTTACCCTCCTTGATGCGCATGCCTATATAAGTTGTGCTTGTTTCGGTTGTTTACGGGCGCGGTTCATGGCGTTGTCGTAGTAAAGTTTCAGCTTGGGGTCTTCCTGCAGTGCTTGTTCAGGCAGGCGTTCCGCCACCTGCACGATGCGCTCATAGGCGTGCTCCGCCCAGGCTTTGCTGAATCCGGTCTTAATCGCTTCGGCTCGGAAGACTTTGATCTTCCCCGTGCCACGCGTGTATTCCTGGAACTCGTGCAGCAACGCCCTCTCGCGCACCGCTTCAAGGTCCGCTTGCTTATCCACATTAGGCAGGTACCAGCATTCCGCATCATTCTGCAGGAAGTTCTGTTCCAGAATTTCTCGCAATTCAGGGAGTTTCTCGTAGCGTTCCTGGTGCAATTGCCGCAGGAACTTTGGCTGAAGGTCACTGTAGGTTTGTGGTCCATCCCCCGTAACAGGGTCCAGCACAGAGCGCAGCCACTGGATGGTGCTGGCCTCGTCCGTAACGAACAGGGCAAGCTGTTCCACTTTATCAGAATCCAGGCGCAATTTGTCGTAAGCAAAGGCTTGGGAAGAGGTAAAAGCCATGCCGTCTCGCATCAACCAGCGCTGAGACAGCCCCTGGTAAAATTCGCTCGAGGAAAGCGGAATGTTCAGCCCGCGCACAAGGTGAAAAGCCAGCATGCGGTCGTAAAGCAGGTATGGTGTACGTTCGCTTTGCATTTGAATGTTTCCGGTTTGCGCGTCAGGCATTGGTAGCTGCTCCAGGTGTTGGCGGATGAATTCCCAGGCGCCCTGCGCGCTTCCACCTTCAAGATAAAATTTCTTCTCAAAGTCAAGCGAAGGCTTATAAGAGGAAATAATTAAATCTTGCTTTGTTGCGTTGGCATATGTTAGCTGCTTGGTAGTTCCCTTTTGTTTGTCTAATGTCCGGACATCAGCAATGACGAATTTGCTATTAAGAATTGCCTCCGCAATAGCATTCCATATCGAATTCTGACTATTATGGAACTCCACAGTCATCCAATGGTTTGGCTTCAGCATCTCAAAAAAGGAACCGAAACAATTTTCCATCAGCATTTGATATTCCGCAGTACCTTTTTGTTGAGAATCATTGACAATTGCTTCCGAAAAGTTGTTTGAGAAAGTTCTCAACCAGGATTCAGTTATGAAATTCAATTCTGAATACATTAGATTTCCGCCAAAGGGAGGATCAACAAAAATATAATCAATTGTGTTAGGACCATGAGCATTGGTACTTGATTTTGTTTCTATTAGGTTCAAATGTCTCTTTACTGTCGAAAGCGAAAACTTGGAGATTCTATTTTTGAACATACTGAGAAGATTATCCTCCTCAGTCAGAGTTGGTATATATAGAGTCCCAGACAGAACCCCAACATGCCGGTTACCGTATTCTGGCATATAGCGATTGCGATTTGATGATCTTGCGAGCATGTCAAGAAAGAAGGAAAAAATTTCATGGTTCTTGGTATATAAGCTTTTATAAAGGAAAGATAATATCCACAGGTTACGCCTTGTGTAAAAATGATGAACATGAGTTATACCCGAATGGTATCCTGCTCTCCAAGTATCTCCCCAGTCTTCCCCAATACACATCATGGAATTTATGGGAAATGGATAAGGAATGTCACGCACGTCTATTTGTTTAATCAGTGTAAGGTCAGATTCGTCAGGGGATTTCTCAAATCTCCTTTTTCCCACTGAATAATTGATCAATACGGGCACATTGCGGGCTTGCTGGATAGTCTGCTGCAGGGCACGATCGTAGATAGTGTCCATCACGCGTTCCACCTTCAGCGCGCCGCTGTCTTTTCTTGGGCTTTTAGATAACAGGCTGCCGCAGGTTGGGCAATCCCATGTTTCCTTTACGCTGCCGGCGGCTTGATCCACAGCCACATCCCAGAACACCATTTCCTTCCCACAATGTGGGCAGCGGAATACGTCCGACCAGACCGTGTAATTGATCCTGCCCTTCACCCGGTTAGGGTCATCGCAGTTCGGGTGCCAGGTCTCGTACATCCAGCCGCATTCCTGCTCCACTTCTGCCAGGATGTGCCTGGCATCGCGTTCAAAGGCTCGTGCGTCCACCGGCGTGTTGTAGTTATAGGCAATGAAGGTTGCCGCTGGTGAAAGATCATTTAGCACCGCCTTGCGCGCCCCCAGGCGCGAGATGGCCTTGTCTCCTTCCCATACAACGCCTTTGCCATCCACACGGTAGCCTAAACTTTCGACGGTTTTCTTGTCCCCACACAGTTGGCCTGCCACACCAGTCATGCCCGTGCCGCAAAAACCATCAAAGACGATATCGCCCGGGTCAGTGTAGTGCAGGATGTAGCGCATGATGGCTTTATGGGGTACCTTGGTGTGGTAGGAGTGGGCGTTGTAGATGGGATCGTTCTTACCCTCGCTCACATCCGCGGCAAAGGGTTCACGCTGGTATTTTTGACCTTTTAAGCCGAGTTTCTCGCGGGTTGCTTCGCGTTCCTGCTGCCACTCCTCGATGATTTCCGATAAGAAAGGGTTGGGGCAGGCAGTGTAGTAAGGCGGGTCGGAAAGCGCCAGGATGGCTTCATCAGTACCGATAGGGAAACCTTCGATCTTGCGGAATTCAGGATCCTTTAAATGTTCTGCCAGGCGTTGGCGATAGATCGCTTTCTCCTCCTGGGATCGTTGATTGCTTGGTTCGGGTTCGAAAGGTAAGTAGTTATCCTGGGTGTCCGTGTTTTTTGCCATTTGATCAAAACCCTCTCATTTACTGTTAATTATTTTTCGAATTGTCTCGTCAAGCTTTGTGTTACCAGCTTACCAGTTGATCTGGATGCGAATTTTCTGCCGGTCCTTGCCAGTCAGTTGCTCCTGGAGGAATTGACGGATGCGTTTTTCTAAATCATCGGGAGTACAGGGCATGCCTGGTTTAGTGATTGCGAGCAGGTAATCCGCTCCATCGATCTCAATTACTTCCAAACCTACCAAAGCGTTCTCGATCCCATCGAGGAATTTCTGTGTGGTCGGTTCCGGAATTTTCTGTGCTTGCAGGAAGTTTTGGACCGCAATCCGTTCTTTCGGATCGATCAGCTTCAAGTTCTGCTGGGCTTGCGTGGTGTTGAGGTTTTCGAGCAAGACGTTAACCCACTTGGTTTCCAATTGCGCCAGGTCAGCATGTATTGCGTCAAGATCGCTTCCCTTGAGTTCCAGGTCTTTTTCACCAGCAGGCGAAAAACCACAGTAAGGACAGGTGCAGTTTTGCTTCAGGTCTTCCTTGCGGAAGTTAAAACAAGACCGCATAGCTTTCAGTTTATCCTGGAGGTTGTTTAATTCTGAGGTTGGCAGCAGGTTTAGTTTGCTCAATGCTCTCAGCTTTGCCCAACGCGGATCCGCAGTGACCTGGGCTTTTTTCTGGTCCTGTTCGCGGTCCAGGCGCGCTTTTTGGTGCAGCTCCTGGTAATGCTCTATGTAGTCTAGCTGCAAATTTTCGAGATTGGCACGCAACTGCTGCCCGATGTGGGCAGTTCTGCGCTTCTCGCGATTGCCAAGAACTTCAAGGATGTGCTCCTGGGCGCGATCAAAGGATGAGCGCCAGGGATCCGAAGGCTGCAACAGCTCACGGGCATCTTTCAGATAATCCCAGAGAGGTCGGATAGTTGTTAGTACCTCAAAAAAGTTGCCCAACTCATCCATCTGCTCACGCGCTTTGAAGCCGGCACGGATTTCCCCCAAGCCCAAATCAAGGTTAGACAGCCTGGAATAATTGGTGAATGCGCTGAATCTATTCAGAAAATCACGGAACTTTTCGAGTGCGTCGCGGAAACTTTTCTGTTCTTCCTCAGTGAGAACCATTCTTTGCCCCAGTTTAGGACCTTCGCGCAGGTTATCCAGCATGCGCACGACCTTACCTTGTTCGTCTGACAACTTTTGTTGGAACTGACCAATCCCAAGTTCGCGCGATTGGGGGGTATCCAGCAGTTCAGGTGGAATTCCGAAAGAGCTGAACAATTCCTTGACGGCCTGTTCAGGAATGGGTTTTGGTTTACTGACGGAATTGAATGACAACAATTGCTCAAGAGATAGCTTATCACCATTAATGCCAGGTTCTCTGATAGTTCCTGGGCGGATATTTACGCTTATTGCTCCTTGCTGGGACAAAGCTGCAATGACAACCGCCAACAGCTCGGGTTCCAAGCCAAAGCGAATTTCGCGCTCCGCTCCGGGCTCTCCCTCGAACAAGGAAAGCCGGTTTAGCACTTTGCCAGTTTCGAGTTGATCGACCAGGTCAAGGAGGTAATTCGCGTAAGGGCTCTCGTAGACTGCCCAGACAAACCGATTACTCTCGATGTGTCCCAAATGTAAACCTTCAAGCACGATTTGTGCAGTCCTCGAAACAGTGCCCCCACTCACAGCTCTTAAAGCCTGATCGCAGGCAGAGTAGAGCGTTGCGCTATTTAATTCAATCCCTTGGAAGGAAGGATACTGAGGGAATTTATTTTGGAAATGATGCTTAAGCAAGGCACCTGCCAATTTGAAGACTTGATCGCGGAAAGGAAAATCTTTTAGAGACAGGCGTTGATCAGCAATCACCTCGATGATGCTCAAATTGCGTTCCTGGTGCAGTACCCTGAAGCTTCGAATGAAGTTTTCGTTCATCCAACGAAGCAAAACACGCTGGTAATCCTTCACCTTGCGATCATATTGATCGCGATTGGTTCCTGAAGAGATGGCTGCCATTTCGGAAGCACCAGCAAAAAGGCGTAAAGCTTGATGAAACGAGTTGTCAATTTGATCCGGGAA
>ENA-OSEO01001716-OSEO01001716.1-sediment-metagenome-genome-assembly--contig:-NODE-1716-length-37092-cov-4.298501_pt1 | contig 37092 bp, 42 predicted proteins | sample MGYA00237883_ERZ534232 | MGnify/ENA metagenome assembly ERZ534232 | reverse complement strand
CTTCTCCCTGAACGAGGATGAGGGCAAGGCCGAGGTCATTAAGCCCCTGGGCGGGCCGGAGGAGCTCATCCAGGAGGCGATTGACTCCTGTCCGGTGGAGTGCATTCACTGGGCCGAGGATTAGGGCCCAGGTCCGCTCCGGTCAGCCCAGCCTGGGATCTGGATTGCCGCTCTCCGGTCCGCCGCACTCGGGCACGTAGCAGGTCACGTCGATGAACTCGCACTTTTCCTTGCATTCGGGGCATTCCTCCGGCGGGGTGGGCGCCTGGAGGGTGTAGCCGCACTTGGTGCACTTCCAACTGGTCATCTCAAGCCTCCTCCGGCCTTGGGCCTGACCGCCATTTTACCCGGCCCTGAGCCGGCGTCAAAAGGGCCGGGCCGGTCGGTGAGGCAGTCGCTGTCTTCAGGCTGAGCTCAGGCCTCGGGTCGGCCGGCCAATTGGGACAGGCGCTCGATCTCCCGCTCGACCTGGAGCCGCCTCTCCTCCAGAACCTGGCTGGAGGCGTCGGCCGGGACCAGGATCGGCTCGTCGAAGCAGAAGACCACCTTGGCCCAAGGCAGGGGCAGGTAGGTCTTGTGCCAAGTGCCTTGAAAGACGTGTTTTCGCCGGGCGAAGACGCCTCCGGCAAAGATGGGCGCCCCGGTCAGCTTGGCCAGGGCGACCACGCCGGGCTTGACCACGCCCCGGGGGCCAGTCGGGCCGTCCACGGCCAGGGCCACCGAGCCGCCCGACCGGATGACCCGGACCAGCTCTTTGAGCCCGGCCACGGCCCTCTCAGTGCCGGAGCCCCTGACCGTCCGGTAGCCGAACTGCCGGACCCCCCGATCCATCAGCTCGCCGTCCTTGGAGCGGCTGACCATCAGGGTCAGCCCCTCGTTGCGGAAGGGGTTGAGCAGAGCCAGATCGTCGCCGTGCAGGTGGGCGAAGATGACCGGCCCCCTGGCCCGCCAGGCCTCGACCTTGTCCCAGCCCCTGATCTCGGCCCGGACCGAAAAGCAGTAAAGCCGGTAGAGCCGGCCGGCCAGGACCGGGGCCAGGTGGTCCCTCAGCCAGTAAAGCGACTCTTTCTTAAGCCCGGCAGCCACGGCTCATATCTTCCCCGGTCAAGTCAGCTTCCTGGCCCGGGCCAGGAAGGCCTCCGCCCCCGGCCGGTCGGGCAGCCCGGCCCGGCCGCCCAGGGCGGTGCAGCTCAGGGCGGCCACGGCCGAGGCGAAGCGCATCCGCCGGGCCAGGTCCCAGCCCTCCAGGAGGCCGTGGATGTAGCCGCCGTGGTAAGCGTCCCCGGCGCCGGTGGTGTCGACGACCTGGACCTCAAAGGCCGGCTGGCGGACCAGCCCCCGGCCGTCGCCGCCCAGGGAGCCCCGCCGGCCCAGGGTGATCACCGCCGCCTGGGGGCCGAGCTCGAGCAGCCGCCGGACCGCCTCGGCCGGCTCGGCGCCGGGGGCGAAGTCGCGGGCAAAGGCCTCGGAGACGACCAGGTCGTCCACCAGCCCGGCCAGCTCGAGCGAGTGGGGCCTCAGTGTCCCGCCGTCCAGGACGACCCTCAGGCCCGCCTCCCGGGCCAGCCTGGCCGCGGCCAGGGAGGCCTGGGCCATCAGGCCGTCGAGGTGGAGAATCCTGGCCCGACGGATCAGGTCCCCGGGGACCCTCTCCGGCCAGACCTCGCCGCAGTCGCCCCTGGTCCAGAAGATGGTCCGGCTCCCGGACCTGGGGTTGGCCAGGATGAAGGCGAACTGGGAGGAGCCGCCCGGCCCGGTCTCCAGGAAGCTGACCTCGACCCCCTCCTCGAACAGGCCCCGGCGGATGAAGCGGCCGAAGCCGTCGTCGCCCACCCGGCCGACAAAGGCCGTCCGCCGGCCCAGGCGGCTCAAACAGACCAGGGCCGTGGCCGCCGGGCCGCCGCCGGCCACGGTCAGCCCCTCGAACTCCAGCTTGCTGTCCTCGGGCGGGTAGTCCTGGACCAGGGCCAGATAATCAACGCTGCACTGACCCAGACCGACGACTTCGATCACCGTTGAGCCCCTCTCAGGCAAGATAAGGGCTCAGGGGCCGGTCAGTCAAACCACTTTGCGCTGGCGGAGCAGATCTTCGTAACCGCGGTGGACCTGGAGCCTGAAGTCCAGGACGTACTTGGGCGCCGGGCAGAGCTCGGCCAGGGGCTCCCCCCTGGCCAGGCCCTCTATGAGTAGCGGCGTGGGCAGGACGGCCAGGACGGCCAGAATCGAGGCCTGGAGTTCTATCTTGTCCAGCCAGTAGGGCGTGGCCGTGTAAGTGTGGACCGTGCCCGGATGGAAGCGGTGGTGGAAATATTCATGAAAGCCCACGAAAACGGCGTGGCCCGGCCGCAGCCGCCGGTTGACGGCGATGACGGGCCGGCCGTGGCGCCGGAAAAGGATCCCCTGCCCGGGGAAGGGATGGAAGACCAGGACCACTCCGGCCGCATCGCAGAGCCGTTCCAGGTCCTCCTGGCCCAGGGGTCGACGGTTGAAGCCGTCGATCTCGCTCTCCAGTCGGCTGACAAGATCCTCAGTCAAGGGCATTAGCTTTTAGGCGACCTCCCTTGATTGGGCTCGGCCAAGCCGCTCTTTGACCATGGTTCCGGCGATCTCCCAGAGAGACCTGATGTCGGACTTGTCCCGCTCGCTCAGCTTGCGGTAGCTCTTCAGGTTGTGAAACAGGGCCGCGAATTCCTCGTCCTCGAGCAACTCGGCGATCTCCCTGGCCAGGGCGGCGTTCTTGCCGTTGATCGAGCCGCCGGCCGGAAAGAGGAATTCGACCATCTGCTCCAGAATCTCCTCGACCCTGGCCGAGGCGACCTGGTAGGTCTGTTGACCGGTTTGGGGGTCAACCTCCCACGCGACAATATTTCGAGCAACATAGTCGGCCAGGGTCTCGTCCACGAACTCGGGCCGGCCCAGGAGCTGCTTGGCCCTGGCCCGGGCCGCCTCGGGCTCCAGGCCCTCGACGTCCATGAGGTGAATGCCGGCCCAGACCAGCAGAGCCAGCCGCTCCTGGGGGGCCAACTCCAGGGAGACCAGATCCTCGGCGACCAAGTCCCGGCCCTGGCCGCGCAGCCTGTCCAGCAGGGTTTGGCGCAGCCTGGGAAAGCGGGGTCTGACGCTCTGCAGGGCCCTGGCCGCCTCGTCATTTCTCTCTTCCAGGGCCCGGTAAAGAAACTCCTTGGGCTCCTGGTCAAGCGCCTTGGCCAGGGCCAGAAGTTTGTCCTGGCGGGGAATTTTCCCTAGGCGTTCAATCTGACGAAGGTACTCTGCCGAGATCCCGGCTCTCTCCGCCACCGCTTTTCGAGTCTCCCCGGCTCTCAGCCTTTCCACGTATCCTCCGAACTTGTCGACCATCACTCCCCGCCCTCACACTCGGAAGTCATTTTACCCGATCATGATTATGTAGGCAACATTTATTTGTGTCAAACAAAAAATAGTTTTTTTATCGCCTTTAGCTGACCGGGCCGATGGCAGGAAATTTGCACCGGCTTGGGTCATCGCCCCAGTCGATAGGGAGCCGCGAACTGTGATCGTCAATAGGGTCTGCCTGCCCATACGCCGCTTCCAGCCCAAGGAGAGCGCGGCAAAAGATAATTTTGTCAATGTTTTGAAACAAATTCAAGAAGTTAACATAATAAACTCCCTGACCCGCCCGGTGCCTCAGCCCCCGTCTCTCAAGCCCGACCCGAGGCCGATTGAATCGGTCTCGCTGGCCGCCGAAGCCGTCGCCCCCGGCCTGGGCGCGATGGGCCGGGCCGCGGCCGAGCTGCTCCTCAGCCGGCCGGCCCCGCCGCCGGCGCTCCCTCCCCGGCCACGAGAAGTCGAGATCGAGGCCCCTCCGGCGGTCCACCCGTCTCCGGAGCCGCCAGCCTCTCGGTCAGTCTCGCGTCAAGATATTGACCGCCTCATCCAGTCAACGGCCAGGCGCTTCGGGCTCAAGCCGACCCTGGTCAGGGCGGTCGCCCTGGCCGAGAGCGGCCTCGACCCCCTGGCCCAGTCCCGGGCCGGGGCTCTGGGCCTGATGCAGCTCATGCCCGACACGGCCCGGGAGATGGGCGTGGACGACCCCCTGGACCCGGCCCAGAACCTGGCCGGCGGCTGCCGCTACCTGAAGCGGCTCCTGAGGCGCTACGACGACGACCTCCGCCTGGCCCTGGCCGCCTACAACTGGGGTCCGACCCGGCTCGACCGCGAGGGCCCGGACCGACTGCCCCGGCAGACCAGGCACTTCATCCGGCGGGTGACCTCCTGGCACCAGGAATGGGCCAGGGCCGAGGCGGCCAGCCGCGCGGGCTAGAGGGGCCGACTCCGAATCCCGGAATTTCAGGCCAGTTCAGACTGAGGCGAGGGCTCCGGGCCGGCCTGACCCCGATCCTGGATCTGAGCCCCGGATCGAGATCAACGCCGAAAGGCGATCAGTAAGTGTAGCTCCCGACCGTGATGGCGCTGCCCGAACTGGTCAGAGTCCCGGTGAAGGTGCGGGCCGCCGTTGTCCCCACGTAGACCCTCAAGGTGTAGGCGGCCGTGCCCGTGCCCTGGAAGTACCTCACCCCGAAGCGGTAGGTTCCCCGGGAGGCCGATCCGGTGGGCCAGTAGGCCCTCTCCGGGCCGCCGCCGTCGCCGCTGCCCCAGCCGCCCAGGTCATCGTGATCGATCCGGCCGCCGTTGGGCGTCGGCCCCAGGCTGTAGCCGTTGCGGGAGGTGCTCAGGGTGTAGTTGTTCGGATCGGTCACCCACATGTCGATGTCCGGCCCCTCGGAGCGGCTGGAGCCGGAGTGGGTCCAGGTCAGGACAAAGGAGATGTCGCCCCTCCCGCCCGGGTCGGCGCTGCCCCCGCCGCAGACTATGCCCAGCCAGTTGAGATACCAGCCGTTGGAGTTGGCGAAGGCCGGGGTGATGCGCTGGTTGTCTTGGAAGTTCAAGACGATTTGGAAGCGGGTCGGCGTTGGGCCATAGATGGCGTTCTGGGCCCGGGCGCCCCAGTGGCTGGCCGTGCCGCCCAGGGAACAGAAGTAGAGGGGCGTGGTCGTGAAGCCGGCGGCGCTGGTGTCGACGCGCAGGACCAGGCCGTGGTAGCCACCTTGGGTTTCATAGTAATACTGCCAGTTGGTGCTGCCGGGCGTGGTGCTGCCGCAGGCCCCCTGCAGGGTCCCGACCGAGGACGTGGTGAAGAGGCTCTGGGGCTCGCCGCTGACCGGCAGAAACTCCTTGCCCTCTGAGATGGTGATGTCGTTCTGTTCGGCCCAGGCCAGCCCCCCCAGAGACAGGGCCATCCAGAAAGCCAAGCACAAGAAGATTACTCTCTTGATCATTTCTTACCTCCCTTCATTGCTGATTCACTTCACGGCCGGCGCTGAGCCTGGCCTCGATCCTTTTTCAGCCTAACTGACCGAGAGGCCCCTGGCCACCCCTAATGAACTCCAAGCCGGCCGGAGCGCCTGGCCGGGCGAATGAAATATTTAATCGAGCGGCTTGAGCAGAAAAAATCGCCAGATGAACTAACCTCATCCGGGGCCGGCAATCATTTCACTAAAGGCACAAGGCCGTCTGATCTTGCCAAGACCGGGCGTTTGGCCTAATTTTAGAGGCTAACTCTTGGGAGGGAGGTTCAGGACCCGATGAAGATCCACGAGTTCCAGGCCAAGGAGCTGCTCCGCCGCTTCCAGGTGCCGGTGCCCAGGGGCCGCCTGGCCGAGAGCCCCGAGGACGCCGGCCGCCTGGTGGCCGAGCTGGGCGGGCGGGGCGTGGTCAAGGCCCAGATCTACGCCGGCGGCCGGGGCAAGGCCGGCGGGGTCAAGGTGGTCAGCAGCCCCCAAGAGGCCGAGGAGGCCTTCGGGAAGATTAAGGGCATGCTTCTGGTCAGCCCCCAGACCGGGCCCGAGGGCCGGCGGGTCAGCCTGGTCCTGGTCGAGGAAGCCCTGGACATCGCCGCCGAATACTATCTCTCCCTCCTGGTCGACCGGGCCCAGGCCAAGGTGACCATCCTGGCCTCTGCGGCCGGGGGCATGGACATCGAGGCCGTGGCCGCCAGCCGGCCCGAGGCTATCCTCAGCTTCGGCCTGGACCCCATCCTGGGCTTCGGGCCCTACGTCGCCCGCCGCCTGGCCTTCGGCCTGGGGCTTAAGCCGGCCCTGGTCCGGCCCTTTCAGGCCCTCCTGGCCCAGGCGGTCAAGGCCTTCTGGGAGCTGGACGCCTCGCTCCTGGAGATCAACCCCCTGGTCCTGACCAGGGACGACCGCTTCGTCGCCGCCGACGCCAAGATCAACCTGGACGACAACGCCCTCTTCCGCCACCCCGACATCGCCGCTCTGGCCGACCAGGCCGAGGCCGACCCTCTGGAGTGGGAGGCCAACAAGCACGGCCTGAACTACATCCGGCTGGACGGCAACATCGGGGCCATGGTCAACGGCGCCGGCCTGGCCATGGCCACCATGGACCTGATCAAGCAGGCCGGGGCCGAGCCGGCCAACTTCCTGGACGTGGGCGGCGGGGCCAGCAAGGAGATGATCGTCAACGGCTTCCGGATCATCCTGGCCGACCACCGGGTCAAGGCCATCCTGGTCAACATCTTCGGCGGCATCCTCCGCTGCGACGTCCTGGCCCAGGGTCTGGTCGAGGCGGCCCGGGAGCTGGACCTCAAGGCCCCCCTGATCATCCGCCTCTCCGGAACCAACGCCGACCAGGGACGCCAGATCCTCAACGACTCCGGGCTGAGCTTCCAGGTGGCCCAGGACATGGCCGAGGCGGCCAGGCTGGTTGCGGCCCAGGCCGGAGGTGCCGCATGAGCATCCTGTTAGACAGCCGGACCAGGATAGTCGTCCAGGGCATGACCGGCCGGGAGGGCAGCTTTCACACTGAGCAGATGATCGCCTACGGCAGCCAGGTGGTCGGCGGGGTCACCCCGGGCAAGGGCGGCCAGAACCACCTGGACCGGCCCATCTTCAACTCCGTGGCCGAGGCGGTCGAGGCCACCGGGGCCGACGCCTCCTGCATCTTCGTCCCGCCGCCGGCGGCCGCGGACGGCATCGTCGAGGCGGCCGAGGCCGGCCTCAGGCTGGTGGTCTGCATCACCGAGGGCATCCCGGTCCTGGACATGGTCAAGGTCAAACACTTCCTGGACAGCCGGGGCACGGTCCTCATCGGTCCCAACTGCCCCGGCCTGATCTCGCCGGGCCAGTGCAAGATCGGCATCATGCCCGCCCCCATCCACACCCCCGGCTCCATCGGGGTCATCTCCCGCTCCGGGACCCTGACCTACGAGGTCGTCGACCAGCTCACCCGCCAGGGCCTGGGCCAGTCCACCTGCATCGGCATCGGCGGCGACCCGATCATCGGCCAGTCGTTCGTCGATCTCCTGGCCCGCTTCAAGGACGACGAGGGGACCAGCGGCGTGGTCCTGATCGGCGAAATCGGTGGCTCGGCCGAGGAGGAGGCGGCCGAGTACATCAAGGCCCACTTCGGCAAGCCGGTCCTGGCCTTCATCGCCGGGCTGACCGCGCCGCCGGGCAAGCGCATGGGCCACGCCGGAGCGATCATCTCCGGGGGCAAGGGCAAGGCCGAGGACAAGATCGCCGCCCTGGAGGCGGCCGGCATCCGGGTCGGTCGGGACATCGGCCGCCTGGGCCAGGCGGCCAGGGAGGTCTTCGTCTGAAATCGGCCCGGCCCGCCGGGCCGACGATTAGCGTTGGACGCTAGACTGATCGAGGGAGGCAAGCACGTGGCTGACTTGGGAAGGGCGCTCGTCCAGCAGGTGACGACCTTGCACAAGCTCGCCCTGGCCGTCACCACCGAACTGACCGAGGAGCAACTAGCCTGGTTTCCCGGCCCGAACACGCCCTGCCCGGGCTGGCATTTCTGGCACCTGGCCCGCTGGGCCGACCTGCTCCAGGCCAGCCGGCCCGGCCGCGAGGGCCAGGGCGAACAGATCTGGCTGACCGAGAACCTGGCCGGCAAGTGGGGCCTCAGCCCGGAGAGCCTGGGGCCGCTGGCCGCGGGCCCGGGCATGGAGCCCAAAGTCTGCCTGGCCGAGAAGGAGGCTCTCCTGGACTACGGCCGCCGGGCCATGGCCGCGGCCGACGAGGCCGTCGCCCATCTGGAGGCGGGTCACCTGGGGCTGCCCAGCCAGGTCCGCGCCGCCGGCCCGAGCACGGTCGGCGAGGATCTGGTCTTCTACGTCGGTCACTCCTCGCGCCACCTGGGCATGATCGAGGCCTTGAGGGGGGCCCTGGGGCTCAAGGGGACGGCGACCATCTGAAAGGGCCAAAGCCGTCCCGACAGGAACCCGGCCTGGCTGACTGATCCCGGCTCGACTAGTCGATCAGGACGAACCCGTAACGGTCGGGAACATCGTCCCTGGTCTGGAGGACCTGGCAGGGCAGCCCCAGCCGGCGGGCCGTCTGGTACACGTCCAGGCCAAAGGCCTGCTCGCAGGGCCTGACCTTCTCGGGCTGGGGGCAGGCCTCGCCCTTGAGGGCCGCGCACTCGGGGCAGAGGCCGCAGTTGCACAGGGCCAAGGCAAAGTAGTGGCCGTCCAGAAAGGCGGCCCTTTCGATCTCCAGAACGGCCTTGTTCAGCAGCCGCTTGTCGTGGGCGTGGACCAGGAGGAGGCGCTTGTAGGCCTTAACCGCGGCCACCCCTTCCTCAAACGTCAGCCCCCTGGCCACCTGGCCCGGCCGGTGGAGATAGCAGTCGTCACAGCCCCAGCGGCACTTGAGCAGGGACTTTATATCGAAGCACATGTCCTCGGGCGAGATGATCAGGGCGTCGAGCAGGCCCAGCTTCCCGGCCAGATCGACGTATTTGGCCAGGTCCTCGTCCCCCTTGGAGTTCAGGGCTGTCCCTCTCGGCGGCATCGATCCCCCCCTGGCGTCCTTGGGTTCAGACATTGGAGGCGCCGGTTCCTCCTTGTTTTTGAATCGGAGGCGGAACAGGGAACGGACGGAGCTTCCGCCGGACAACGCGGCCCGGGGAGCGACGGCGGTGGCTAGCCGTTTATTTTCTTGAGCAGCCAGGCCATGTTCCGGCCCAGGAGGCCCATGGTCTCCCGGGCCTCCCTGTCCTCGAGCACCTCGCCCTTTCCCCGGCCGAAGCCGGTGTTGAAGTGGTCGGTCCCGGGGACGATGAACTGGTTGGCCAGGAAGAAGTTGTTGATAGTGGCCAGGACATGGACGTTGCCGTGGCGCCGGGCCACGGCCAGGGAGGCCCCGACCTTGCGCCGGAAGATCTGGCCGTTGGCCTTGTTGACGAAGCCGGCCCGGTCGATGAGGGCCTTCATCTCGGCGGTGACGTCGCCGAAATAGGTCGGCGAGGCCAGGATGACCCCCTGGGCCGCGGCCATCTTGGCGATGATCTCGTTGGCCGCGTCCTCCTCGAAGGCGCAGCGGCCGTCCTTGTTCTCGAAGCACTGGTAGCAGGCCTGGCAGCCCCGAATGGTCCGGCCGCCCAGTTGGACCAGCTCGGTCTCCAGGCCCTCTTCTTCGAGCTCCCTCAGAATCCAGCCGATCATGACGGCCGTGTTGCCGCCCTGACGCGGGCTGCCGTTGATGGCCACCACCTTCATGACGATCCTCCTGACCGGCCGCGGCGGCGGGACCGCCAGGCGTTGTAGCGCAGTCGCCAGAGCCTGAAGTACGGCCGGACCCGATCGATCTGGCGCTTGATGAACCGGCTCTCGCCCGAGAGCAAGGCCAGGCCGGCGGCGATCATCAGGACGCCCTGGAGCACGGGCAAAAAAAGGCCGGCAAAGCCGACCACGAGCAGAACCCAACCGGCGATGAGGCGGAAAAGCCTGAGGAAGGGGCTCCGGCGACCGGCCGGCCCGGTTGGCGCGGCCATGATCGGGGAGCTCCTAATGACTGGTCTCGCGGATGCCGTGGACCCTGAGGATGGCCTTCTCGACCGCCTCCTGGTAGATCTCGATCTCACGGCCGCTGCGACCGCTCAGTTCGTCCAGCAGCTCCTGGCGGAAGCCCTCGATGACCTGGGCGTCCACCAGCAGGCCGTTGCTGTCCATGTCGTCAAGCTGGTCCAGGATCTCGTCCTCGAATATCCGGGCCAGGGTGGACACGGCCTTGTCTTTGTCCTGAAGGGCTAGTAGTTCCTTGGGATCAAGCGGATAAAGCTGGGCCACTTCCTCCTGCTCCTTGAGCCCTGGCTGGGCTAGCTATAATATATGCTCTTGCCTCCAACAAGCAAGCCCAATAACCCAACCCCCTCTCAGAGCCCCTCCAGGGCCCCCTTGAGCTGGTCGAAGCGCTCGATCTGGACCGGGGCGCCGATGTCTCGATTCTTGTAGGCGATGAAGTGAATGCCGGCCCGGGCCGCGGTCAGGGCGTCGCTGGGCGCGTCGCCGACGTAGACCGCCTCCTCGGGCCGGACCCCGGTCGCGCTCAGGATCTTGAAAACCCCCTCGGGGTCGGGCTTGGGTTGGGCCACGTCCAGGCAGGAGACCACCTGTTTGAAGTAGCCGGCCATCCGGTGAAACTCGAGGACCCGGCCGATGGTGTCCGAGCGGTTGGTCAGCACGGCCAGGTCACAGAGCGGCTTCAGCTCCTCCAGGCAATCGTAAATCCCTGGCTCCGGGATCATCAGCCCGAAGAAATCGCCGTAGCCCATCTTCTGGCGGAACTGGTGAGCCGGCTCGATCAGCTCGGGCCTGTCCCTGAGGATGTGAGCCACTGCCTCAAAGGCGGTGTGGACGTGGACGTACTCGATCTCCTCGGCTGAAAGAGGCCCCCGGCCCATGGCCTGGGCCACGGCCCCGTAGTAGGCCTGGTTGGCTTGCCGGGAGTCGAAGAGCACGCCGTCGCAGTCGAAGATGACGACCTTGATGGACAATCAGTCTCCTTGTCCGGGGGTCGGGCCGGCCCCCAGGCGCAGGGGGCCAGGCGCGGGCGGGCCGGAAGGCCGCCAGGGGGCGGCCTTCCGGCCCGTAGAATTCTCGGACCGGCCTCTAGTGGTGGACGTCGCGGCCCCGGACTATGTCCCAGACGGTCTTGCCGGCCACGATGGTCAGCCCCAGGCCGATGGCGCTCAGGGCGCCGTAGAAGAGGCCGAAGAAGATGATGTGGCCGATGTCCCAGTGCCACTCAAAGACGAAGGGGAGCATTTCTTCCTCCCGCCCTCAGGCCGGGTTGAGTTCCTTCTCCCTGGGGAAGAGGGGCAGGTAGCGGTACGACAGGCCGTAGACGATGATGCCGTAGCCGATCAGGCCCACGGCGATGCCCAGTTCCGGCCAGGTGAACATGTAGCCCTGGAACTTCTCGAAGGGCAGCACCGGAATGGCCAGGCTGACCACGATGAAGGTGAAGCGGTTGAAGATCACCCCCACCCAGGCCAGGATCATGGCCCCCAGAAGCAGGCCCTCGTTCTGCCTGACCTTGGAGTTGACCAGGGCCAGGGCCGGCAGCCAGCCGAAGAGGAACAGCTCGATCCAGATCAGCCAGGCGCCGTAAGGTCCCCCGGCGAACTGGTCGGCAAAGGTCAGGCCCAGGCGCGGCAGGGTCGAGAAGGCCCAGGCCAGGGTGTCCAGGCTCTTGGCGATCATGTAGGTCAGGAGCATCCAGCCGCAGATCTTGCCGTAGAACTGCTTGACCGAGAAGGGGATCAGCTTCCGGCCGCTGATCCTCTCGGTCAGGGAGACGATGGTCGTGGTGAAGGCCGGGCCGACCGCGGCGGCCGACCAGATGAACAGGAAGAAGGTCCAGGGCCAGATCAGGATGCCCTCCCGGAAGGCGAAGGGCCGGGCGTAGAGCACGCCGAACATGCCGCCCAGGGAGCCTTGGTGGAAGAAGGACAGGAAGGTGCCCACCCCGGCGAAGATGAACATGAACTCGTGGAAGTTGTGGGCCAGGAGCCGGTTCTCCCTGATCTTCTTGATCTGACGGTTCTCGATCACCGCGGGCAGGAACTCGATAATCAGGACCACCAGGTAGGTGGTGATACAGTAGGAGACCTCGGTCAGCATGGAGTGGATGTTGGCGTGCCAGAAGATGAACCAGCCCCGGATGGGCTGGCCGATGTCCACGCCCAGCATGGCCACGGCCCCGGAGTAGCAGATGAAGCCGATGACCACCGCGGCGTTGATGACGTCCTTGAGCTGCTTCTGGTTGACCCAGTAGGTCAGGAAGCCGGTGAAGAAGGCCCCGGCGCCCAGGGCGATGACGGCCAGGTCGAAGACGATCCACAGCCCGAAGGGGAAGTAGTCGTTCATGCCGGTCTGGTTCAGCCCGAAGTAGAGGCACATGACCGCGCCGACGGCCCCGTAGAGGAGCAGGACCCCGCCGATCAGGATGACCGGCGAGAACTTGAGCACGTTGGACCGGGGCGCTCCTTCGGGGTAGAGGGCCTTGTCAAAATCCAGGGGGATCCTGTCCAGCATGGTCTCTCTCCGTGGCTAGCCCTTCCGGGCGCTGGCCTTCTCCGACTCCAGGTAGTTGTCGCCCCACTGCCTGATCCATTCCTGGCTGGTCAGGTACCAGACCTTGGGCTGGGTGCCCAGCTTCTCCAGGAGCCGGAAGGCCCGGGGGCTCTTGGACCACTTGGCCACTTCCGAGCCGGGGTCCTTGAGGTTGCCGAAGACGATGGCCCCGGTGGGGCAGGCCTCGGCGCAGGCCGTGTTGTAGGTGACCTGGTGCCTGTCCTGGCCCTCATGGGCCGCCTTCTGCCTGGCCAGCATCCAGCGGTGGTGACAGAAGTGGCACTTCTCAACCACGCCGCGCATCCTGACCGAGACGTCCGGATTGAGATAGTTCTCGCTGCCGGGCGGGAAGTGCTGGTCGAACCAGTTGAAGTTGCGGGCGTGGTAGGGGCAGGCGGCGACGCAGTACCGGCAGCCGATGCAGCGGGTGTAGATCTGGCTGACGATACCCCCCTCCTCGTCCCGGGTCGTGGCCGAGGGCGGGCAGACCGAGACGCAGGGGGTGTGGTGGTCGCAGTGCATGCACGGCCGGGGCAGGTAGGCCTCCCGGTAGTCGGGGAAGGGCTGGCCGTTGTGGATCCGGTAGATCTTGAGCCAGGTGATGGACCTGAGCTTGTCCGACTCGTCGGCGACCAGGTTCAGGCGGCCCCAGCCGGCCAGGCCCTTGAAGCCGATGTTGTTCTCGGCCTGGCAGGCCACGCTGCAGGCGCCGCAGCCGGTGCACTTGTCCAGGTCAATGGCCATGCCCCAGAGGAGTTTGTCGTCGTGGGTCGCTTTCATCCTCTACCTCACGCCTTAGCGAGCTTGACCCGAGCCAGGTATCCGATCGGCTGGCCGCTCCAGGGATCCTCGAGGGCCGGAATCAGGGCCGCGGCGTTGACCCCCCTGTCCTTGAGGGTCGGGTCAAAGGCCTGATGGCCCAGGCCCAGGGGCAGGAAGACCGCCCCGGGCATGGCCCCCTCGGTGACGTGGATCCTGATCCGACCCTGGCCGGCCGGCGTTTTGAGCAGGGCCTCGTCGCCCTCCCTCAGCCCGGCCTGGGCCGCGGTCGAGGGGTGCAGGCTGGCGAAGACGTCCCGCCGGAGCAGGAAGTCCTCGTCCAGGAGCTTGGTCACGAAGGGCGGGTTGGCGTAGAAGCCAGAGGCCACCCGGAAGGACTCGAAGGCGACCAGCAGGAGCGGGTAGGCGGTCTCGTCGCCCTTGAGCTCCCCGGGCCAGCGGCCGGTCTTGCCCTCGGCCGGGGTCAGGTTGAGGCCGCCCTGGGGCCGGCCGGCCGGGGCCGAGTACCAGACGCCGCTGGCGCTCACCGCGGCCAGGGCCTCCTCGGCCGAGCCGAAGCCCTTTCCGGGCCCGGCGGCCAGAACCTTGTCCGGGGCCGGCGGCGCCTCCTGGCCGGAGCGGCCCTGGCCCAGCCCCTGGAGGACGCCCAGGCGGTTGTGGAGCATGGCCTCGTAAGTCTTGTAGGGCAGGGCCTCGGCCACGCCTCCGCCCAGCCGCTGGGCCAGCTCCAGGAAGACGTCGCCCGTGGCTCTGGTCTCGTAGACCGGCTTAAAGAGCGGCCGTGACAGGCCCAGGCTCTGGTAGGGCAGGCCCAGGGGCGTCTCCACGTCGCCCCAGCCCTCCAGGTAGGCCTGGTCGGGCAGGATGAGGTCGGCCGCCCGGGTCGTCTCGTCCCAGAAGGGCGAGAAGCTGACCTTGAGTGGGACCTCGTCCAGATAGCGGCTGAAGGCGGCCGGCTCCGGCCCGCTGAAGACCGGGTTGGCCTGGTAGAGCAGGAGCAGGGCCGGCTTGTCCTCGGCCTCGACCAGGCGGGGCAGATTGACCGGCCCGGCCTGGAGGCCGTCGGCCCTCCGGCCGGCCGGCTGGCCGACCTGGGGCAGATCCGGCCCGGGCAGGTCGGGGGTCAGGAACAGACCGCCCGGCTGGCCCAGGTTGCCCTTGAGGCAGTTGAGGACCAGGACCGCCCAGGCGAGCTGGAGGGGCTCCATCCGCCGGCCCTGTCCCAGGCCCGAGAGGGCGACGGCCTTCTTGGCCTGGGCGAACTTCCTGGCCGTCTCGACGATCTGGTCCTGCCTCAGGCCGGTGGACTTGGCCGCCATGGCCGGGCTGTAGTTCTGATTGAGCCAGGTCTTGAGAGCCTCGAAGCCCTGGGCCTGTCTGGCCTCGGAGCTTATCAGCTCCTCGGCGATCAGAACCTGGGCCAGACCCAGGGCCAGATCGGCCTCGCTGCCCGGCCTGGCCGGGAGCCAGACGTCGGCCTTGGCCGAGCTTATTGAAGCCCTGGGCTCGACCTGAATGACCGTGGTTCCGCCTTCCCTGGAGCGCCACAGCTCAAAAGCCCGGAGCATCCTGACCGGCGAACCCCAGCCCTCCAGCAGGGCCGCCCCGAAGCTCAGGATCACCTCGGCCCGCTCCAGGTCATAACCGTAGCGGAGGGGCTTACCCAGGACCATCTGGCTGGCCATCTCCTGGGCGTCGCCGCCGTCGGCCAGCTCCAGGTAGTTGGGCGAGCCGTAGGCGAAGAGGAACTGCCTGAGAGCCCGGTTGACGGTCGAGCGCTTGCGGCCGTTCAGGAGGGCGACCTTGCCCGGAGCGGCCTTGAGCTCCTTGAGCCTGGCCGTCAGGAGGTCCAGGGCCTCGTCCCAGGAGATCCTGGTCCAAGCGCTTATCTTGGGGTCCCGCTTCATCGGGCCCGGGACCCGGTTCTCCTCCAGGTACATGTACTGCAGCCCGGCCGCGCCCCAGGCGCACAGTCCGCCCCGGTTGATGGGGCTGTTGGGCTGGCCCTCGACCTTGACCGCCCGCTGGCCCGATTTGGAGCCGCTGACCAGCCGGACGCGGATCCCGCAGCCGCCGCCGCAGATCTGGCAGGTCGTGGCGGCGTAGGCCCTGGCCCCGTCCTCGGGCACGGGCACCCAGGGCCAGTTCTGGGTCCAGATGGCCACGTCGTCCATCAACTTCCAGTTGATCGGCGTCAGGAGGAACCCGCCCGCGGCTCCGGCGGCTAACTGAAGGAAATTCCGGCGATCCAGCCTCATCTCTGGCTCCCTCAGGCTACTTGTGGCAGGTGAAGCAGGCCCTGGAGGCGCCCCGCTCCTCATGGCAATCCGCGCAGTCGCTCATCTTCATCGAGTCCCAGGGATTGCTGTTCAGCCCCGAGATGTTGTGCCCCCAGATGTTGCGCGAGTAGGAAGAAATCCAGTTCTGCTGGTAGACCGGCGGCTTGTCCCGCTCGGCCACCGGGCCGTGGCAGTGCTGGCAGTCGATCTTGGCCACCTTGACGTGGATCGCGTGGGGGAAGAAAACGCAAGGCGGCTGCTTGGCGTAGACCAGCCAGTCGATGTGGGTGACGCCCTTGGCCACGTACTCCTCCAGGAAGGCTGTCTCCCGGGGATCCTCGCCCTGGATGGCCTGGGGGTCGCCGTGGCAGTTGAGGCAGGCCCCGTCGGCCTGGCCGGTCATGTTGGCCGTGCCCATGAAGGTGCCGTCCTCCCGGAAACCGTGGCACTGCTGGCACTCCAGGCCGGCGGTCTCCAGGTGCTTGACGTGGGAGAAGCTGACCGGCTGGGTCTTGGTCGAGTAGAGGGCCAGGGGGAAGATGAACCAGCCGACGACGAGCATGCCGACGAAGCCGGCCAGGAAGAAGATCAATCCACCCTTGCTCTTGGGCTTAGCTGTGCTTGCCTCGCTCATGGGATCGCGCCTCTTCGGGGGTGTTAGACTCAAATGGGCCGCGGCCGGAAGCCGCGGGCCATGAACAAGTGAAGATCAGAACAAGCGCACGGATCAAAAAAGCCAGTTACCCCGACCCCCCGCCGCTTGTCAAGCGGAAAAGCCTAGGCCTGACCCTTGTCCTCGGGAGCCTTTTTTTCCTTCTGGCTGTCCTTGGCCTCGTCTTCCTTGGGGGTGACGTCGATCTCTTCATGCGAGGTCGCCTTGCGGAAGTTCTTGATCCCCCGGCCCAGACCTTCGCCGATCTGGGGCAGCTTCCCCGCACCGAAAATGATGAGAACTATCACAAGTATTATGATCAGTTCGGGCACGCCGATGCCGAACATAAACGCCTCCGCTTCTCTTCTGCGGCAAACTAACACCAATGTTAGGGGGTGTCAATTGCAAAGGGCCGGCTCTCCCGGGGGCCGGCCCGGCCCGGAAAAGGGGCCGCCGCGGCCGGGGCTAGACGACGACCAGCTTCTTGATGAGCCTGACCGCCTCGGCCGGGTCGTCCATGATCTGAACGATGTCCAGCTCCTCAGTCCGGACCATGCCCATCTTCTGGGCCATGGTCTGCCTGATCCAGCCCGCCAGCCCGGACCAGTATTCCCGGCCCAGGAGGATGACCGGAAAGGGCTTGATCTTGTCGGTCTGGATTAGAGTCACGGCCTCGAAGAGCTCGTCCATGGTCCCGAAGCCGCCGGGCAGGACCACGTAGGCCTGGGCGTAGCGGATGAACATGACCTTGCGGATGAAGAAGTAGCGGAAGTCCACGACCACGTTGGCGTAAGGGTTGGTCTCCTGCTCGTGGGGCAGCTTGATGGGCAGGCCGACCGAGACGCCGCCGGCCTCGGCCGCGCCCTTGTTGGCCGCCTCCATCACCCCGGGCCCGCCGCCGGTGATGACCGCGTAGCCGGCCTCGGCCAGGAGGCGGCCCACCTCCTCGGCCTGGGCGTAAACCTTGTCGCCCGGACTGACCCTGGACGAGCCGAAGACGGTCACTCCGGGCTGGCAGCGGGCCAGGTTCTCGAAGCCGTCCACGAACTCGGCGATGACCTTGAAGAGCATCCAGGTGTTCTTGATGCTCATGGCATCGACGAGGTACTGGTTCTCCCTGTCCATGTCCATGTCTCCCCCTGGGGACCGCGTTCCGTGAGGGCACAATAGGGACAACCGCGCGGCCAAGTCAAGAGCCGGCCGCGACTTGACCTCAGGTCCCGGGCCGCCTAAACTGAACTAAGTTCCCGTTCAGGAGGATGATATGTCTCGCCGTTATTGGATAGCTCTGGCCTGGGTCCTGGCGGCCCTGGCGATCTCCATGCCGGCCCGCGCCGCGGAGAGGTTGATTTACTCCTACAAGAACAACGCCGCCGGCAACTTCGCCATCTACACCAAGAGCCTGGACACCCCGGACCACGGCCAGGAGCTGATCACCATCAGCGGCGACGCCTGGATGCCCCGGGTTTCGCCGGATGGGACCAAGGTTGCCTACCTGGGCAAGGCCAGCGGGGCCATCTACGTGGCCGACATCAACGGCCGCAACCGCCGGGCCCTAGGCAACCGCGTGCCGGCCCGCTCTATCGCCTGGTCCAGCGACGGGACCAAGATCTATTACTGGGGCTCGGCCAACGCCTCGTCGGCCCACGCCTTCTACCGGGTCCCGGCCAGCGGCGGCACGGGCACGGTCATGTTCGGCGGCCGGACCTACTGGTGCTGGTTCTACGACGGCGGCTTCGACGTCTTCCAGGTCCGTCTGGCCAGCGGCCGCCTCCAGGAGTACATCCTCTTCGGCGCCTCCCAAACCGGGACCAGGGGCTCCAAGTGCAACCTGCTCCGCCTGCCCGTCTCGGACACGGCCCAGCCCCTGACGAACATGTTCAGCGGCCTGGGCGACAACTACACGCCCAGTCGGGGGCCGTCCAACGGCCGGATCATCTTCCAGGCCGACCATGACCGGGCCGGCTCCCACCGCATCTACCGCCTCAACGCCAACGGCACGACCACGGCCTTGAGCGACCTCTACGCCGGCAGCCCGCGCTGGAACGCCACCCAGACGCGCTACGTCTACGTCAAGGCGGCCAGCTCGACCTTCGGCGCCAGGGCGTATCAGGGCGCGCTGTGGACCCGCAACGCCGACGGCACCAGCCACCAGGCCCAGACGACCATCGGCGTGGCCGCCTGCCCCTCCTTCTACAATGAGGCCGCCTCGGGCGGCCAGGGCGCCTACTCGATCCAGTACAACCACCGGGTCACCTTCAACCATACCGGCCTGACCCAGACGGACACGACCACGGGCAGCGTCCCCTTCAACGTCGCCGCCAACGGCCGGATCAGCGGCGCGGGCAACGTGACCACGACCACCACCGGCACGGCCGGCCCCTGCACCGTGCGCGGCGGCGGGCCGGTCGCCGTCACCCTGGGCGGGACCAGGGGATCCCAGATGAACGTGACCCTCAACGAGATCTGGCGCCTGTCCCTGACTTACTACTGCCCGGATCAGCCGCCCCGGACCGTCTCCCTGGGCACGCAGACCCAGCCGACCAGGGCCCTGAGCTTCCCCATCAGGAACGGGGCGACCATAACCCAGCCCTTCATCGGCGCGGGCGGGTCGGGGACCTACAGCTGGACCCTGTACATCAACTGAGCCGGAACCCGTTCAAGGACCTGAGGACATAGGGCCGGCGTTTGGCCGAGCCGATCCCGGCCGAGGCGATTCGAACCTGGGTCGGGACCCTGCAGCGGGCCCATTCCGGAGAGCGGGGGTTTTAGGGCGTCCTGAGGAAGGGCTAGCCCTGGCTCCAGACAGTGATTGATTTTGTGGCGCGCCCGGCAGGACTCGAACCTGCAACCTGCGGCTTAGAAGGCCGCTGCTCTATCCCGTTGAGCTACGGGCGCTCGGGGAGCGCTGCGCATGGCGCGTTCAAGATTTAACAGGTTCTCCGCCTCCGGGCAAGGCCCCAGCCCCGGCTGAGACGATGGATCGCCGCGGCTTCTTAAGACTCGCCCTGGCCGGCCTGGCCGGCCTGGCCTGGCCCGGCCGGGGCCTCTACACCCCCGGGCCGGCCCTGGCCCTGCCCCCCTGGCACCCTGACCGGCTCTTCGTCGGCGAGGAGCTTAACTTCGACATCAGCTTCTGGTGGTTCGACCGGGTGGGCACGGTCATCATGCGCTTCCAGCGCCTGAGCCAGGGCCGGGGCTACCTGGCCGAGGTGGCCGGCCAGACCCTGGGCCTGATCGGGCTCTTCACCGCCTTCCGCCGGGACAGCTACCGGACCTTCATGACCTTTGACCGGGCCGCCCAGCGCCTGGCCCCCTACCACTTCGAGGAGGAGGTGGTCATCGGCCGGGAGCTCTTCCGGGCGGTGCGGGACTTCGACCACCGCCGCCAGGAGATAGTCTACCGCCGGGCCCGCAAGAGCGGCCAGGTCAAGGTCAGGCGGGACGAGATGCCCTCGCCCTGGACCGTGGACTACCTGACCGCCTTCTACAACATGCGGGCCGGGGTCTACGGCCCGGTCCTGCCCGGCCGGGAGTTCATCATCCCGACCATCCCCAACCAGGGCAGCGAAGAGATCCGGGTCTCGATCCTGAGCCGGGAGGAAATAGAGGCCAAGCGCCGCCAGTCCGGGTCGAGCCTGCCCCTCTACGGCTACATCCAGATGGACCCCAAGCTGCTCCGCTCCGAAAAGGGCCTGATCCACGGCTGGTTCAGCCAGGACCTGGTCCCGGTGGAGGGCACCCTCTACAAGATCCGCGTCTTCGGCGACATCAAGGGCTGGCTGACCGCCCGGGCCCGGGTGGCCGAGGAGAGCCAGGCCCAGCCGGCCGGTCCGGCCGAGAACAAGCCGGTCCAGAAAAATGTGCGGGGGGCCTGAGCCCGGTCGATCGCCGGCGTCCCGCCTTGACTGGCCCACCCCCTTGGGCTAACTTCCCGGATCATGTCCCCCTCGCTCATCCGCACCAAGCTGGCCGCGGCCAAGGAAGCCTTCGAGCGCAAGGTCGCCCTGCTCGTCCCGGCCAAGATCCACCCCAACCACCTGACCAGCTTCAGGCTGGCCATCATCCTCCTCCTGCCCGTGGCCGAACTCTACCAGATCTCCACCCGGACCATCTTCTGGGTGGTCCTGGTGGCCGGGCTGAGCGACGGTCTGGACGGCATCACCGCCCGCCAGCGCCACCAGATAACCCCCCTGGGCACGGCCCTGGACCCGATCGCGGACAAGCTCTTCACCCTGGCCAACCTGATCGTGCTCTGGCAGCGGGGCCTGGTCAACGAGACGGTCATCTTCTGGATGCTGGTCCTGGAGGGGCACCTGGTGGTCATCCCGGTCCTCTCCTTCGCCTACCGCGTCTTCGGGGCCAGCCCGCCCCAGCGCCAGTTCGCCATCCGGCCCAGCATCTTCGGCAAGTTCAAGATGATCTGCTGGGTCCTGGGCTTCTGCCTCAGCCTGATGGGCTCGGGCTACGGCTGGCTCTCGGTTTCCCGGGTCGGCCAGGCCATGATCCACATCGGCCTGTTCTTCAGCGCCATGGCCCTGATCCACTACGTTCTGGACTGGTTCCAGGAGAAGTACTGAGCGGGACCGGGAGGGTTTCCGAAGGACCCAGACCCTCTTGGTCCGCTCGCGTCGGGTCTCGGAGGGTCCCCTCCAGACAGCTCGGCCGGCAAGCCTTTCTCGATCACCTCAAACCATGCCAAAGGGGCCGGTGTAAAAACTGCGGGCGGCCCTGGCCGAGCCGGGCCGCCCGCTGAGTAAGTGAGTCTTAGACCAGTTTCCCGACCATGAGCGTCCACCCGCCGGGCTCGATCATGGCCATGGTTCGCTTGGAGCAGACGATCCCGTCAAAGGGGGCCCGGATCTCCTCCAAGGTCCGGCCAAAGACGTCGCTGACCGTCCCGACCAGGTCGCCCTTCTTGACCATCTCCTTGAGATCCACCAGCTGCTGGTAGAACCCTCCGTTGCGGGAGTTGATGAACGTGCCCTGGAAACGGGTGATCTCTCCGGGGAGATCCGGCTTCCCCTCGATCATGCCCAGGGAGGTGAGAACGTTCTGGACCACGGCTTCGAACTGCCGAGCGACCTCCTCCCGGAACCGCCCCTCCCCGGCTATCTCCACGGTCACGGCCGGGACGCCGGTTTTCTGGGCCTCCAGGGAGATGGGGCCGGTCCAGCCGCCGCTTCCCTTCCAGACGAGCTCGATGCCCGTGGCCTTGACCAGAGCCTCGGCCCGTCTGGCCACCTCCTCACCCCCAATGTCCCGATAGATGGCCATCGGGGATAGGGCCATGATGTTGCCGCCGCCGTGGAAGTCCAGGATGTAATCCGCCTTGGACACGACCTCGGTGAAGTAGACGTGGGCCAGGTTCTCGGTGAAGAATCCCCCGGCCTTACCCGGGAAATGCCGGTTGAGGTTTGCCAGGTCGTAGCCGCTCACCCGGCGTCCGGCCTCGAAGGCCGAGAAGTTGATGACGGGCACGCCAATGATGGCGCCCTTGAGCTTGGCCGGGTCGGTCTTCCGGTAGACCCTCCTGACCGCCTCCATGCCTTCGTACTCGTCTCCGTGACAGCCGCCGCTGATGTTGAGAGCCGGGCCGTCCTCAGCGCCATTGACGACCATCAGGGGGACGAAGATGTCCGAGCCGTCCGCTCGGGTGGCGACTTTCAGGGGACCGAAATTCTTGTCCCCGCTCTTAACCGTCAGGCTTCCGATTTTAAGCGAATCCTTCATGCTCAAGGACTCCATTCATTGGTTGTTGTCGGCCGCTACTTGCCGATCTTGATTCCGGCTTCGTCGGCCACCTTCTTGAAGGTCTCATACTCCGAGTGGGCGAACTTGGTCATTTCCTCGGGCCCGATAAACCACTCGTTGAACTGCAGGGTTTTCACGTTCTTCATGGTTACGGGATCCTTGATCGCCTGCTCCAGGGCCGAGGCCAGCTTGCCCACTACCTCCTTGGGCGTCCCCTTGGGCACGGCGAAGCCGAACCAGCTGTACATGACCACCCTGGGGTAGCCGAGTTCGGTAAAGGTGGGCACCTTCGGCTCCTCGGGGATGCGCTCGGTGGTGTAAGCGGCCAGGAGCTTAATGTCGCCCGAGGCCGCCTTGGGTCCAAGCACGGGCAGGCCGGTCACAATGAAGGCCACGTGACCGCCCATGGTGGCGGTGGTCGCCGCGGCGTCGCCCTTGAAGGGCACGTGCTTGATGTCGATCCCGGCCGATTTGATGAACTGCTCGGAGGCGAAGTGGCTGGTGGCCCCGATGCCGGCCGAACCGTACTTGAGATCGCCGGGATGTTTCTTGGCGTAATCGATCATGTCCTTCAGGGAGTTAAAGGGAGAGTCCTTGCCCACGCCCAGCATGAGGGGCTGATTGACGTAGCGGCCAACCATGTCGAAGTCCTTGAAGATATCCACCGCTCCCTCCGGATCGATGGCCATTCTGAGCAGATGGGAGAGGCTCAGAATAAGCACCGTGTATCCGTCGGGCTTGGCCTTGGCGGTGTACTGGGCCCCAACCTGCCCCCCGGAGCCGGGCTTGTTCTGGACCACCGCCGGGACGCCCAGCTTCTGGCTGAGCTGATCGTTCATCGCCCTGATCACCGTGTCCGTGGACCCGCCGGCCCCGAAGCAGACGATCAGGTCAACCGGTTTGTCGGGGAATCCGGCCGCCAGCGCGGTCTGACCGGTCAGGGCCAGGGCTGCGGCCAGGATGAGAGCCATCAACATCTTGCCACGCGTTCTCACGATCAACCTCCTTCTTCAGTTAAAGCCAAACGTCTGTCTCTTTCCTTGCCGCGCCTGAGACCGCCTGGCTGATGAAGCGCGGCTGGAAAGGCGGGCCGCCACTCGGCCGCTCAGGCGGCGGCCGGTGGAAAGCCCTTCAGGAGACAGGGTGGAAACAAACCTCCTTCCCGCAGGCCGAGGCCGGCAAAGACGCCGGTTCAATCCTCCTCCGCCAGCAAGTGCTTGCGCTGCTTGATCCAGGGCACGAGCGTGCTCAACAAGAGCAAGGTCGCGATGATCACGAAAGAGGCGGAGATGGGCCGCGTCAGGAAGACCAGCGGATTGCCGTCGAAGATGATCATTGACTGGCGCAGAGCGTCCTCGAACATCGGCCCCAAGATGAGGGCCAGGACAAGCGGGGCCATTTCGTACTCGAACTTCCTGGCCAGGTAGCCCATGACCCCGAAGCCGATCATCAGCCAGATGTCCAGAACGTTGTTGTTCACGCTGAAGACGCCGATGAGGCAGAAGATGAGGATCAGCGGAAAGAGGAGGTTGTACCGGATTCTGAGAACCTGGACCCAGAGCCCGATGAAGGGCAGGTTGAGGATCAGGAGCATCAGGTTGCCGATGTACATGCTGGCGATGACGCCCCAGAAGATATCCGGGTTCTCCTTCATCAGCAGGGGGCCGGGGCTGATGCCGTGGATGATCAGAGCGCCGAGCATGAGGGCCATGACCGCGTTATTGGGGATGCCCAGGGTCAGGAGGGGGATGAAAGCCCCCTGGGCGGACGAGTTGTTGGCGCTCTCCGGTCCGGCCACGCCTTCAATGGCCCCGTGGCCGAACTTCTCGGGGTGCTTGGAGAGCTTCTTCTCCACGGCGTAAGAGGCGAACGAGGAAATGAGCGCCCCACCGCCCGGGAGCGTCCCCAGGAAAAAGCCTAAAAACGAGCCGCGCAGGATGGGCTTGATGCTGTCCTTCCAGTCCTGCAGGCTGGGCAGCAGCCCGCGGATCTTGGTCTTCTTGATCTTCCGTTCAACGATGTCTTCCACGTTGATGAGCACCTCGGAGACGCCGAAGAGGCCCATGACCACGGGAATGATGTTCAGGCCGTCCTCAAGCTCGGTGATGCCCAGGGTGAAGCGCGGCCGCCCGGTGATGAGGTCCGTGCCGATGACGCCGAGGATGAGACCCAGGGCGGCCATCATCAGGGCCTTGGTTATCGGCCCGTTGGCCAGGTAAACCAGGACGGTCAACCCCAGGAGCATCAGCGAGAAATACTCCGGGGGGCCGAAGCGCAGGGCGAAACGGGCCAAGGGCGGGGCCACGCACATCAGCATCATAACGGCAATGCTGCCGGCAATGAAAGAACCGAAGGCGGATATGCCCAGGGCCGGGCCGGCCCGGCCCTGCTTGGCCATCTGGTGGCCGTCGAGGCAGGTGACCACGCTGGCCGCCTCTCCCGGTATGTTGACCAGGATGGAGGTTGTCGACCCACCGTACATGGCCCCGTAATAAATGCCGGCCAGCATGATCAGGGCCGCCACCGGGCTCAGGAAAAAGGTGGTGGGCAAAAGCAGGGCGATGGCCCCCAGGGGTCCAATGCCGGGGAGGACGCCGATCAGGGTCCCGGCCAGCACGCCGATCAGGCAGAACAACAGGTTCCCGGGCTGGACGGCGACGGCCAGGCCGTGGAAGAATGAGCTCAGTAGATCCATTTTCTTATCGCATAGATACTGACGGGACCTTCCGGGAATTGAACCTGCAGAAGTATCCCGAACAGAATCAGGCAAGCGGCCGAGACGATCAGGGCCGTCAGGACGGCCTTTGACCATCGCTGCGGTTTCATGGCTCGGAACAGGAACAGCAGAAACAGGAAGGTGGTGATGATAAAGCCCAGAGGCCGCAGGAGGATCGCGTAGGCGACCAGCGAGAGCAAGACCACCACAACGTTCCTGGGGCTCTTGGCCGTGGCGAAGAACTTTTTTACGGCCGTCGGGTCTTGTCGCTTCATGATGGTCATGGCCAGCCACAAAGCCGACAGGAAGGCCAGGATGGCCCCGGCCAGGACGGGCATGAACCCCTGGCCCGGGTCGTTCCACTGACCGAAGCCGAGCTCCAAGCCGCCCGCGACAACGATGAGCCCGAGGAGGCCGATGCCCGCCGAGCTTATGATATCATATCGTCGCATTTTTCTATCAGAAAGACTTACCGTGACAGCGACTAGCGCCGAGCGGGGCCCACAGAATGGTTTTTTGATGGAACCGCGCCGCCCAAACCACCTCGGCCTTATTTCGTTTATCAATGGTCTGATGAACAGACAAGGTTACCTCTTAACCCACTCCTGAACCAGAACCAAGTGCACTGTTGAACCCAAGGGGGCCTGCTCTTCCGGCCTGACCAGTCAAACAGAGCATACCCCACCCTCCTCGCGCAGGTCAACAATCTTATATTTCAATGTGTTAGTTAAGCGGAAATGCTCCTTGTAACAGGACTCCGAAGGTATCCTTCTTATAGAGTGAGACGGAGAGGGAGGCCCCCGTAAGGAGCTTCAACGGCATCGCGTTCCGGGACGGGCGAGGGCGGGCCGGCCGGCTGGACTGACCCCGGCCGGGAAGGCTTTCAGAAGGCTTCAGGCCCGCTTGATCCGTTCGATCAGGCCGGTGGTCGACTCGCCCTCGACCAGGGGCAGGGACAGAACCTGGCCGCCCCGCTTGAGCACGCCCTCGGCCCCGACGATCCTCTCCACCGGCCAGTCGCCGCCCTTGACCAGCACGTCGGGCTGGAGGGCCTCGATCAGCCGAGCCGGGGTGTCCTCGTCGAAGATGACCACCCAGTCCACCGAGGCCAGGGCGGCCAGGACCTCGGCCCGCTTGTCCTGGGGCCGGAGCGGCCGGGGCGGCCCCTTGAGGGCCCTGACCGAGCGGTCGCTGTTGAGCCCGACCACCAGGGCCTGTCCCAGGCCGCGGGCCTGGGCCAGATAGCGGGTGTGGCCGGTGTGGATCAGGTCGAAGCAGCCGTTGGTGAAGACCAGGCGGTTCAAGCCCCGGGCGGCCGGGGAAAACCTCTCCCGGACCACCTCGGGGCCGACGATCTTCGCCAGGTAGGCCGGGGTAGACACCTTCAGCGGCTCATGCCCGCCAGGTAAGCCCGGCTGATCAGGTCGGCGTCGAGCATGAGGGCCTTACAGTAGGCCTCCAGAAAGCCCTTGATGTAGATCCGGGCCGGGAGGCGGTGGTGGTGGTCGGCCTCGATGGCCTCCAGGGCGGCCAGGCTGATCCTGGTCCGGGTGGAGATGTCCTCCAGGGACACGCCCCGGCTCTCCCGCAGTTTCTTCAGATCGGCCCCCTTGATGACCTCGCCCTGGCCGAGATGGACCGGCTCGCCGTCGGAGCGGACCAGGGGGTCTAAGGGGCGGTGCTGGATGGCGTGGCGCTCGATGAGCCCGATCTCCTCCTCCTCGTCCAGGCCGCTCTCCTGGGCCGACTCGGCCGAGAGGAAGCCGTGGGCCAGAAGCTGGCGGTCGTACTCCCGCCGGGAGCTGACGTGGGAGAGGACCCGGAAGGCCTCCTCGATCCGGGCCACCAGGACCTCGCGCTCGCGCTCGTCGAAAAGTGAGTAGATGGCCACCGAATCGACGTTGAAGGCCTCGAGGGCCTGGTGATAGGCCCGGGTGATCTCGTCCAGACCGGCCTCGGGGCCGATCTCCAGAAGCTCGTAGTAGTTCTGTCTCTCGAAGTTCCTCATGCCCGCTGCCGAGCGTCAAGCCCCGGGTCGGCCAGCCGGCCGAAGGCCATCTGGCTGTCGCTGCGCAGGGACTCGCAGATGGCCCGGATGTTCTGGGCGGCCATGGTGTTGGGGTGCTGGGTGACGAAGGGCCGTCGCATCCTGATGGACTGCCAGACCTTGTCGTCGAAGACGATGGAGCCGACGAAATCCATCTGCAGGCCGAAGTACTTGAGGCAGGCCGAGCGCATGTAGCGGCCGACCTTGAAGTCGCTGGCGGTCCGGACCTGGTTGACGATCAGCTTGAGCCTGAAGGAGGAGATCTCCTGCTTGACCTTGAGGCCGATCTCCGGCTTCTCGGCCTCGATGGCGTCCAGCAGCTCGACCGGATTCTGGATCGGCCGGCCCCGGCGGCCCTTGAGGGCGTCGGTGACCATCTGCTTGAGGTTGTGGTTCTTGATCGAGCGGGACAGGAGGCGGTGGTAGAAACTCTTGATGAAGCGGTAGGTGTTCTCCACCGCCGTGGGCTCGGGCGAGGCGACAAAGATGCCGAAGTCGGCGATCAGGAAGAAGTCGACCACGTTGAAGCTGGTTCCCGAGCCCAGGTCGATGAGGACGAAGTCGAAGTCGAGATTGCGGATGTGGCGGAAGAGCTTGACCTTCTGGACGAACTTGAGGTTGGCCACCTCGATCACGTCCCTGGCTCCGGAGATGAGGGCCAGGTTGCTGTTCTCGGTGGCGACGATCAGGTCCTCGATCCGCTCGACCTTGCGCTCCAGAAAGTCGGACAGGGTCCGCTGGGGCGCCTCCAGACCCAGGAAGGTGTGCAGGTTGGCCGTGCCCAGGTCGGCGTCGAGCAGGCAGACCCGGTGGCCCATCCGGGCCAGGGTCAGCCCCAGGTTGGCTGTGACCAGGCTCTTGCCCGTGCCGCCCTTGCCGCCGCCCACGGCCCAGAGGCAGTTGCGAGCGCCCTGGTCGCGTCTCTCCCTCTTGACCCCCTCGAAAAGCACGGTGCCCCCCAATCAACACCCTGATATCTAAGCTGATTATCACTCCTTTTTTCGCAGGGCAAGAAAAAAATGATCAAAAGCCCACAACTCGGGCCAGGGTCAGGACGTAAACGGCCCCGGCTCCGGCCCGCCGGAGGGTCCGGGCGCACTCCTCCACGGTGGCTCCCGTGGTTAAAACATCATCAACGATTAGTATTTCTTTGTTCCGAACCCGGCCGGGCCAGGCCAGGAAAAAGGCGGCCTTGACGTTCTCCCGGCGCTGTCGGGCGCTCAGGCCGGTCTGCTGGTCGGTGTGCCTCCGCCGGACCAGGACCCCGTCAGCCACCTCACCCAGGCGGGCCAGACGCCGGGCCAGGAGGGCGGCCTGGTTGAAGCCCCGCCGCCTCAGCCGCTTGGGGTGGAGAGGCACTGGCAGGATCAGGTCGAAGCGGGCCGGCAGGGGGGGCTGAGGCTCGAAGCCGGCCACCAGGCCGCCCAGGGAGGCGGCCAGCTCCACCCGGCCGGCGTACTTGAAGCTCCTGATGGCCTCGGCCAGGGGCGTCTCGTACTCGGCCAGGTAGCGGGCGGCCGTGTAGGCCGGCGGCTCGGCAAAGCAGCTCTCGCAGACCCGGTCCTGGCCCAGGGGCGAGGCAAAGGGCCGGCCGCAGACCAGGCAGGCCGGCCGCCGGGGCCGGACCAGTCTGGAGCGGCAGCTCGGGCAGATGAACTCCTCGCCGGCCTCGGGATCAAGAAAGGCGCCGCAGAGATGGCAGCGCCGGGGCAGGAAGAGATCGGCCGCCAGGTCCAGGAGGGGCTTGAGCCGGCCGGCCAGGCCCAGGCGGGCCCCCAGACCCGGCCGGCCCGGGGCCGGCCCGGCCTGCTCAGTCCCGCCCGGCCTCATTTCTGAGGGCCTCGTGGGCGGCCTTGAACTCGGCCCAGCCGGCCCGGGGGTCGATGCCCGGGCAGTTGTTCTGGAGGGCCAGGAAGGCCTGCTCGTCCTTGAGGGCGCCGGCCAGCCAGGGCCAGGTCCGGCAGGCCGCGGGTTTGACCGGATGGATGGCGCAACGCTGCCGGTCCAGGAAGAGACAGGCCCCGTCGGCCCCGGTCCTGATCTCCAGCCGCCCGTGGCGCAGCGAGGTGTAGGCGGCCTCGAACTCGGCCGGGCTCAGCCCCAGGTGGACGGCGATAATCCGGGACTCGGCCCCGGTCAGGAAGACGCCCCCCTCGCCGTGGCAGCACTGGCCGCATTGCTGGCAGACAAAGACCGGTCTCATTCTCACAGCCCGTGGACTGGGAAGACGCCCTCCCGGATGATCTCGATCTGGCGCCTGACCTCCTCCTCGATCCGCCGCCTGGCCGAGGGGGAGACGACCTGATCCTCGTCCCTAAGGAGCTGGCGCCGGGGCGAGTAGTCCCTGATCCGCCCCAGGAAGAGGGTCGGCAGCTCCGCGGGCAGCTCCAGGGCCAGCATCTCGGCCAGGGCCAGGGTCCAGCAGCGGGCCACGTTGACCAGGTGATAGCCGCCCCCGCCCAGGCCAACCCAGGGCAGGCCCGTCTCCCGGAGGGTCCGGCAGACCCGGGTCACCACCCGGTCGGTCAGGCAGAGGTTGGCTAAGGGATCGCCGTGCAGCCCGTCCACCCCCAGCTGGCTGACCAGGACGTCCGGCTTGAAGGCCCGCAGCAGCGGCGGCACGACCTGGTCGAAGGCCCGGAGGTAGATCTCGGAGTCGGTGTAGGGCGGCAGGGGCAGGTTGACCGAGTAGCCCCGGCCAAGCCCCCGGCCCTGCTCGCCGGCGAAGCCCGTACCCGGGAAAAGGGTCCGGCCCGACTGGTGGAGCGAGACGGTCAGGACCCGGTCAGTGTCGTAGAAGGCGTTCTGGACCCCGTCTCCGTGATGGGCGTCGATGTCCAGGTAGGCCACCCTGAGGCCGTGCTCCAGGAGGACCTGGATGGCCAGGACCGCGTCGTTGAGGTAGCAGAAGCCCGAGGCCCTGGCCGGGCCGGCGTGATGCATGCCCCCGGCGATGTTGAAGGCGATGTCCGCCCGGCCCTCGGCCACGCTCCGGGCCGCCTGGAGGCTGGCCCCGGTGAGCAGGAGCGCCCAGTCCCAGACGCCGGGGAAGACCGGGTTGTCTCCCGGGCCCAGGCCGAAGGCGGCCAGGCCGGTCCGGTGCTGGCCCTGGTTGGCCTCCTTGAGGGCGGCCAGATATGCCGGGTCGTGGAAGCGCGGCAGGTCGGCCTCGTCGGCCGGCTCGGCTTCCTGCCAGGCCAGGTCGGGATGATCCCGCAGGCCGTAGGCCTCTATCAGGGCCACGGTCAGGGGCAGTCTTTCCACGCGCAGGGGATGGGTCGGCCCGTAGTTGAACCGGCTGAAGGCTCGACTGTAGACGAAACTGACCCTCACGGCCCGGAGAGCCTATCATTGCTCCTGAAGGCCGTCAACCGCTCAGGCGGCCCGGACCACGTCCTCGAGGAGGGAGCTGTTGCCGGGGTGGGCTTCCAGGAAGGAGATGAGCTTCTCGGCGGCCTGGGCCGGGTGGAGGCTGGACAGGGCCCGCCTGAGCAGGGCCGCTCCCCGGCTCTCAAGTTGGTCCTGGAGCAGCTCCTCCCGCCTGGTCCCGCTCTCCAGAATGTTCACCGCCGGCCAGATGCGGCCGTCGGCCAGCTTGCGGTCCAGAACCAGCTCCAGGTTGCCCGTGCCCTTGAACTCGTGAAAGATCAGCTCGTCCATGCGCGAGCCAGTCTCGATCAGGGCCGTGGCGATGATGGTCAGGCTGCCCGCCTCCTCGGTCGCCCTGGCCGAGCCGAAGATCTGGCGGGGGATCTCCATGGCCCGGGCGTCCAGGCCGCCGGAGAGGGTTCGGCCGCCGGACCTGGCCGAGGCGTTGAAAGCCCTGGCCAGCCGGGTGATGGAGTCGAGGATCAGGAAGACGTGCTCCCCGGCCTCGACCTGGCGCCGGGCCGAGGCGGCCACCAGCTTGGCCAGCCGCCGGTGGCGCTCGGCGGCCTGATCCAGTGAGGAGGCGATTACCTGGCCCTTGATGGAGCGGCGCAGATCGGTGACCTCCTCCGGCCGCTCGTCCACCAGCAGGGCCGTGACCCTGACGTCGGGGTGGTTGACGCTGACCGCCTGGGCCATCTGCTTGAGCAGGGTGGTCTTGCCGGTCCGGGGCGGGGCCACGATCAGCCCGCGACTGCCCCGGCCGATGGGGGTCATCAGGTCGACCAGGCGCATGGACAGCGGCTCCGGGCCGGTCTCCAGCCTGATCCTCTGGTTGGGCGCGATGGAGGTCAGACTCCGGAAGCGGGGCAGCTGCCGGGCCGCCTCGGGGCTCAGGCCGTTGACCGAGAGGACTTTCTTGACCGCGACCTTGCCCCGGCCGGCCGGAAAGACCCGGGCCAGGACCTCCTGGCCCAGCCTGAGACCCAGGCTCTGGATCAGGTTCCGGGGCAGGTAGGCGTCGTCGCCGGCCGGGGCCAGGTCCTGTTCTGGCCGGCGCAGAAAGCCGAAGCCTTTGTCTATTATCTCTAGAATTCCGAGGCGTTCTTCCACTGGATTCGCTGTCAAATTGGACGGATTAGGATGGGCCGCGCCAATGACGATCTGAATGTAAGGCCGCCCCGGCCCCCTGTCAACCTCAAAGCGCTTGCCCCGGCCACTTTGGCCGGCCTATTATCCAGCCATGCTCAGGGGCAGCTTCCAGCGTCTCCTGGCCTCCATCCAGACCGTCAAGGGCATCGGCCCGGCCACGGCCAGAAAGCTGAGGGCCCGGGGCCTGGAGACCCTGGAGGACGCCCTTTTCTTCCTGCCCCTGCGCTACCAGGACCGCCGCAGCCTGACGCCCATCGGCCGGCTGGCCCCGGGCGACGAGGCGGTTGTCAAGGGCCGGATCGTCAGCCTCAAAAAGGGGCTCAAGGGCCGCCACCCGGCCCACGTGGTCCTGGAAGACCGGAGCGGCCGGGTGACCGCCACCTGGTTCGGGCTGAGCGCCGCCGCCTTCGAGGGTCTGGCCAAGGACCAGGAGCTGACCCTGGCCGGCCGGGTGGACGCCTTCCAGGGCCGGCCGGTCCTGGTCCACCCCGAAATGGTCAACCCCAAGGACGAGGCGGCCGAGCTGGGCCGCTTCGTCCCGGTCTACCGCGACATCCCCGGCCTCTCGGCCCGAAGCTTCCGCCGGCTCATCCGGACGATCCTCAAGACCGAGCTGGGCCGGCTGGACAGCCCCCTGCCGGCCGGGCTGGTCGAGCAGGAGGGTCTCCTGGACCTGGCCGAGGCCTTCCGCCGGGTCCACTTCCCCCAGGTTGAGGACGAGGCCTCCCTGGACGGCCTGCCCCGCCGGACCCTGACCTTCACCGAGCTGTTCCTCTTCCAGGCCGGCCTGGCCTTGAGCCAGCGGGAGCACCGCGACCGCAAGGCCCCGGCCCTGGAGACCTTTGACCAGGTCCGGCGCCGGGTCGCGGCCACCCTGCCCTTCAGCCTGACCCGAGCCCAGGAACGGGTCCTGGACGAGCTGGCCCGGGACCTGGCCCAGGCCCGGCCCATGAGCCGCCTCCTCCAGGGCGACGTGGGCTCGGGCAAGACCATCGTCGCCGCCGTAGCTCTCCTGGCCGCGGCCGGCTCGGGCCGCCAGGCCGCCCTGATGGCCCCGACCGAGATCCTGGCCGAACAGCACTACCGCCGGCTGGCCCCCCAGGCCGAGGCGGCCGGGGTAACTCTGGGCCTCCTGACCGGCCGGCTTGGCGCCAGGGAGCGGCGGGAGCGCCTCCAGGGGCTGGCCGAGGGCCGGATCGGCCTGATCGTGGGCACCCACGCCCTGATCCAGGACAAGGTCAGCTTCGAGCGGCTGGCCCTGGTGGTCATCGACGAGCAGCACCGTTTCGGGGTGATGCAGCGGGCCGCCCTGAGCAACAAGGGTCTCAACCCCCACCTGCTGGTCATGACCGCCACGCCCATCCCCCGCTCCCTGGCCCTGACCCTCTTCGGCGACCTGGACGTCTCGATCCTGGACGAGAAGCCGCCCGGACGCCGCCAGGTCATCACCCGCCTCCTCCGGCCCAGCCGCCTGGACCGGGCCTGGCGGGCCGTCGAGGGCGCGGTCGGCCGGGGCCTCCAGGCCTACGTGGTCCTGCCGGCCATCGAGCCGGGCGAGGGGCTCGTCTCGGCCGAGGAGCGCTACGCCCAGCTCCGGGCCGCCCTGCCCGGCCTCCGCTTCGGCCTGCTTCACGGCCGCCTGGACAAGGAGGCTCAGTCCGGGGAGATGCGGCGCTTCGCCCAGGGCGAGGTGGACGTCCTGGTGGCCACGACCGTGGTCGAGGTCGGCCTGGACGTGCCCCGGGCGGCCCTGATGGTCATCGAGAACGCCGAGCGCTTCGGCCTGGCCCAGATCCACCAGCTCAGGGGCCGGGTCGGCCGCGGCGGCACCGAGGCGGCCTGCCTGCTCATCTCCGAGGCCAGCGGCCCCTCCCGCCAGCGGCTCAAGCTCCTGGAGACGACCGACGACGGCTTCAAGATCGCCGAGGCCGACCTCCAGTTCCGGGGGCCGGGCGAGTTCCTGGGGACCAGCCAGACCGGCTGGCCCGACTTCCGCCTGGCCAACCTGATGACCGACAGCCGCCTCCTCCAGCGGGCCCGGCGGGCCGCCTTCGGGCTGATCCAGCGCGATCCGGGCCTCGAGGCGGCGGAGCACGCCGGGCTCAAGGACATCCTCAACCGCCGCTGGCTGAGGCGTCTCAAACTCTCTCGGGCCGGTTGACTTGACCGGCCCGGAACGGCTAAAAGAAGGCCGGGCGAGAGTGGCGAAACTGGTAGACGCGCAGGACTTAGGATCCTGTGGGGCGACCCGTGGGGGTTCGACTCCCCCCTCTCGCACCCCGATGAGCGCGGTTCAAGATTCGGACTTGAGTTGGTTGTGAATGCCCTCTAGGCTGGCCAGACTCTGCCTCCTCTTCGCGCTCCTGGCCCTAGGGCTGGCCCGGCCCGGCCCGGCCCCGGCCTGGGCCGGCGACTGGGACGACGTCGAGGACCGCCTCATCCAGGAGGGCTACGACGCGGCCGAGGTTCGGGCCCTCTTCGCCCGGCCCGAGGCCAGGTTCGATCCCGGGCCGCTGGAGAGCAAGCTGCGGGCCCTGTTCAAGCTCAACTTCGCCCCGCCCCAGGAGGAGCCGCCCGCCCCCGGGGCCGTCTACCCGGGCTACCTCGACCCCGGGCCCCTGGCCGAGGCTGGGCGCTTCCTGGCCGGGCACCTCTGGCTGCTCGAACCGGTCGAGGAAAAGTACGGCGTCCCCAAAGAAATCGTCACCGCGATTCTGGAGGTGGAGACCCGCTGCGGCCGCTTCCTGGGCGGGCACGGCGCCCTGGTCAGCCTGGCCAGCCTGGCCGCGGGAGTCGATGTAGGCAAGCTCCGGCCGCTCATCGAGGAATTAAGACCGACCCCGGAGCAGATAGACTGGCTCAGGGCCAAGGCCCTGGAAAAGGCCGACTGGGCCTTTGAAGAGCTCAAGGCTCTCCTGGAGTACGCCCGGCTGAACGGGCTGGACCCCCTGGCCATCCGCGGCTCGATATACGGGGCCTTCGGCCTGTGCCAGTTCATGCCCTCCAATGCCCTGCTCCTGGGCGCGGACGGCGACGGCGACGGCCGGGTGGACCTCTTCAGCGCCCCGGACGCGGTCCACAGCCTGGCCAACTACCTCTTAGCCTTCGGCTGGCGGCCCGGTCTGGACCGGGCCGGCCGGCGCCAGGTGCTCTGGGAGTACAACCACAGCGACGTCTACGTCAACACCGTCCTGGCCCTGGCCGATCGGCTGGGCCGGAAGTCCCCCTGACGGCCGCCGGCCGGGGCGCCTTGCTCAAGGCTGCGCCCTGGTGCTATTCTGAGCCCGGACGGATCGAGCTGTGGAGGTCTGGTGGTGAGAGCGGGTCTGGCCAGGTTCTCCTGGATCGCTCTGGTCTGCTGGGGAGCCGTTCTCCTGGTCCCGGCGGCCGCGGCCGCCCAGTCCTCTGATGACAAGCTGACCAGGATCGCCGAAGAAACGGCCAGAGTAAAAAGGGACCTGCTCTTAGAGGGCCTCGAACTGGAGATCGAAATAGCCCGCGACATTTACGGCGAGGCCAGGCCCCAGAGAGACTCCATCTACTATCCCCTGCTCTCCTACAGCGATAAGATCCGGATGAGATACTCCGAGAAGGACGGGCTCATCCTTGGGGCCGTGGAGATGAAGAGTTGGGTCAAGGGCCACAAGGACAGAAAGTTCCTGATGGACAAGGTCGCCGAGACCCTGGCGGTCATGCTGGAAAAGGAATGCCCCGGCGGGGAGAGCGCCTGGAAGAGAAAACTTCACCTGGATTACTACCACACCGGCCTCAAGGAGAAAATAGGCGAGTGGGCCGGGGGCAAGCTGAAGGGGCTCAAGTGAGCCCGGCCCGCTCAGGCCTGGGCCGCCTTTGGGCCGGACTCGGCCTGGCCCTGGCCGCGGCCGCTTGGCTGGCCCCGGCCCTGGCCCAAGCCGACACGCCCGCCCTGAATCGGACCTACTCGGTCGAGTCAGCGGACGGGAGCGTGGTCCTGGAGCTGATCCCGGCCCAGCGGATCGGCGGCACCGACCTGGGCCGGGGCGCGGCCCGGAGCAAGGCCAGCGGCCAGGTTCTCTGGACCGTGGACTGGTTCGCCCGGAAGGTCTATCTCCTCAGCGACGGCCGGGGCCTCATCCGGATGGGCCCCTGGGCCAGGGACTGGACCGGCCTGTCCGACCTGGCCCTGGCCTTCTACCAGCGGGGCCGGGAGGTCAGGCGCTACTCGGTCCGGGACCTGATCCGCGACCGCAGCCGGCTCTTAAGGACCGCCTCCCACTACTTCTGGCAGAAGCCCGAGGCCGGCCAGACCTTCCTCTCCGCCGACGAGAAGACCATCAGGCTCCTGCTCATCGACGGGGGCGTCCGCGTCTTCGACACGGCCACCGGGGAGAAGATGCCCTGAACCGGCGGACGGCCTCGGCTCATTTTCCGGCCCGGGCCCGTTTGCCGTCCGGTAGAGTGTCCGGTAATATATCGCCAAAACGAGAACGATCCGTCCGGCGAGGAGGTTGCTGATGGGCCGAGAGCTGATCTATCCCCAGGGCTCCTGGGTGGCGCTGATCACCCCCTTTGACGATCGGGGCGAGCTGGACCTGGACGGCTTCAAGAAGCTGGTCGACTTCCAGGCCGCCAACGGCACCAGCGGGCTGCTGCTCATGGGCTCCACCGGCGAGTCGACCTCCCTGAGTCTCCAGGAGCGCCGAGCGATCATCGCCGAGATGGTCCCCTACTGCCGAGGCAAAATCCCGGTCTTCGCCGGCGTCACCTGCGGCTCCACGGCCGCCTCGATCGAGCTGGCCGGCTACTCGGAGGAGAAGGGCGCCGACGGCGTCATGGTCGTGGTCCCGCCCTACATCGCCCCGCCCCAGGAGGCGGTCTACGGCTATCTCAAAGCCGTCTGCGACTCGGTCAAAATCGCCGTGGCCATTTACAACAACCCGGCCCGGGTGATCGTCAACATCGCCCCTTCGACCATCCTCCGCCTGGCCGAGGAGTGCCCCAACCTGGTGGCCGACAAGGAAGCCATGCCCGACGTGGCCCAGCTGGCCGCGGTCAGGGAGGGGGCCGAGAGACTCCGTCTCCTCTGCTGCGACGCCCCCAACTACGGCCTGATCATTCCCACCCTGGGCCTGGGCGGCCACGGCACGGCCAACGTGACCGGCAACCTGGCCCCCCGGGAGATGGCCGAGCTTTCCAAGCCCTGGGCCGACTGGGCGGACGTGGTCCGGGCCAGGGAGCTCTACTTCGACTACCTGCCCCTCATGGAGGCGGCCTACTCCGCGACCAACCCGGTGGCCACCAAGGCCCTGGTCAAGCTCCTGGGCCTGCCGGCCGGCGACCCGCGGCCGCCCCTGCCCAGACTGGGCGACGAAAAGCTCAAGGCCCTGGAGGCGGTCATCGAGCGCTTCCACCTCCGGCGCAACTACGGCCTGGCCTGAGCCTCGCCCGGAGGTCATCAATGCCCCTGTACGCCTTTCACTGTCCCGAGTGCGACCGGGACTTCGAGCTGTTCCTGAGACCGAGCGAGGCCCGGCAGGGAACCGAGTGCCCCTCCTGCGGCCGGCCGGTCAGCTCCAGGCCGCCCCAAGCCGAGGGCGCCTCCTCCCCGGCCGCCTGTTCCCTGAACAAGCGAACCTGACTCAAGTCCTAGCCGGCGGTCGGCCGGTCCCTCTGACCAGTCCCGATAAACGGCCCGCGAATTGGGCCGTATATGTTTATTTTTCAGGAAGATACCTAGGGCTCAGGCCAGTAGTTTTTGAGTCTGTCCATGGCCTCGGTTGTTAGAGTCCAGGGAAGTGGTGTACGAGAGGTTCTCCCTGTCTGGGGGTTGAACGAAGGGACCATCGCGGCCATCCTCGGCTATGCGGAACATCAGGCCGATGGAGGTCGGCCCCGAGGAGGCAGCGATGGTCATGGACAGGGTAGAAGGATTGGGCTGGTTGC
>ENA-OSEO01001714-OSEO01001714.1-sediment-metagenome-genome-assembly--contig:-NODE-1714-length-37102-cov-8.154652_pt1 | contig 37102 bp, 35 predicted proteins | sample MGYA00237883_ERZ534232 | MGnify/ENA metagenome assembly ERZ534232 | reverse complement strand
CTTATCTTGACATGTGTCTTGAAAGGGTGGTATCATTTTAAACCGGTAATTGGTACCGTTTCAGACCGGCGCCGAAAGTTTTATGTAAACTGTAATTTTCCAGTTCACCAACAACATATAAAATAGACTTATCTTCTAATTTTATTTCTTCATTTTTATCAAAAACACCATCTGCAACAAGATCATTTTTAACTTCCAAAAATAATTGCTTAATTCTTTTTGCGACTTCTTTTGGTTTTTCTTCAAATCCAATTCTAAACTTTGGCAGTGCATGAGGTGCATATCTCTCATCCCATATTTTACAAAAAATGAGTCTTATCATTTCATTTCCAAGTTTTTCCCTTCTGCTAATATTTGTATTAGAATAAAGAGTATTTAATAATCTCACAAATATCAACTTGAGATTACTTGCAGGACGTAATTTATCTTTTGATATTCTTCCAATATCTTCAAATGTTTCCCCGTTTTTGGGTATTTGAAAAATATAATCTCGCTTAATTTCTCCTGTTTTTAAATTCTTATATAAATATTCAATTTCTTTGCCATTTGTCCATATTCCCCAATGACATGATGTGGCCGACATATAGCTCATTAATTGTTTTATTCCATCTTTTTTAGCAGGTCGTTTGGTTTCAATAATACCCAAAATATCTTCGTTTTGATTTCTTTTGCCAATATTATTGGTTTTATAAATAACTATATCAGCTCTTTCTTTTGTATTTTTTTTTGATTTTTTTTCTCCTCGTTGAATAAAGACTTCTATGTCCATTTGACCATATTCATAACTATAATCATTAAATAAAATACCCTCATAGTCTTGACGAACTTTTTCTTCGGGCTTTCTGCCATCAACAAATTTGCCTGTCGCTCTATCCTGAATATATCCTTCTTTATTCATTTGTTTAATTTTTCTGGCGGAACATTTAAAAGACCTTTCAATTGTTTATCAAAATTAGATAAATTCAAATTATTTCAATTTAATAATGTTTGACTTTAAAAATAGTATAATTTTCGCTTTTCAAAGGATAATCTTCTTCATTTTTTCGTATAAGTGTCCAATAACTTGGAAATGATTTATCTGTAACAAAATTGCAAAGTTTTCTAAGATTACCAAATGTACCAATAACATCATTTCCTTTCATTAGAACAAAATTGTGTTTATTCTCTTGCTGTTCTTTGTATGTATTCATACTTTGTCAGATATTAATTTCTTATAGCTTAATCTACCTTTTGAATTAGCCAAACAAATATCAACTTTAGAGCCTTCAGTCAACTTTTTATTGTCAAACCGAAAAATAGATTCATTAATATATCTGGTCAAATGTTCATCGCTTACATGGTGATATATGCCATAAATTGCTCTTTTAAAATAAGCCCAAAATGATTCAATATTGTTTGTGTGGGCATCACCTTTGACATATTCCTCTGCACCATGATTAACTATACTGTGCTCAAAATAATCTGACAATATTTTATAGCTTGTCCATTCATCTGTATAAACATTACTTCCATTTTTAATAACATTCAGCATAATCGGTAATATAGTTTCAGTTTTTGTATTTTTTACCGGAACTGCAAAAACTTTTCCTTTTCTTTCAATAATCCCCAAAACAGGTGCTTTGGTTTTTACACTACGTCCCTGCGTATTTTCGGTTCTTTTTGACTTGTGTTTATTCTTTTCTTTTCCACCTACATAAGTTTCGTCAATTTCTACATTCTGGCCTAATTTAATATCTTCTGGTTGAAAAGTTTCACGAACTCGGTGCAGAACAAACCATGCTGATTTTTGAGTAATTTTTAAATCCCTTGCAAGTTGATGTGAACTAATACCTTTCCTGTGGGCAGTAATCAAATAAATAGCAACAAACCATTTTCTCAATGGAAGTTTACTTTCCTCAAATATAGTTCCAACTCTTACACTGTATTGTTTTTTACAATTAATACATTTCCATCTTTTGCCTCTTGAGGTAGTATTTAATTCATATGATTTTCTGTAGCCACAATACGGACATTCCGGTTCTCCGTTCCAGCGCAATTGAGCCAGGTAATCAATACATCTTTCTTCTGTATTGAAATAATCCAGTAATTCATATAAACTATCGAAATCCCTGATGTTATTAATTTGTGTTTTCATTTCATTAATATTTACATACAAATATAATCGAATATTTTGATATATACAAATATTTTCGAGTTATTTTGTATGTTTTAATGAAAAAAATGTTATATTTGTAAATGAAAAAGGGAGCCGCTAACTCCCTTCCCAATCCGATGGATATAATTTCATCGGGCTGTTTACACGACAAGAAATGATTTGTCGCTCGGTAAATGAACCGATTTATTTATTATCACAAGAGCCGAAAGGCTCTTTTTTTATAAACTTGGTTTTTTCATTATATTACCTGATTTAGATTTATACATATATTCTGGCTTAATATTTCCATCATTATCTAACCAATCTTTTGAACCCCATACAGTATCTCTTTTGGAAGGAGAATAATTAAAACTAATAAGATTTGATATTTCTCCTTTACTTTTTGCAGTTGATAAAACAGCAGAAATCCTTCTTTTTAACCATTTTTTATCTTTATCAATATAATATGGAGCAATCGTTTCAACTATTTCACTAACATGAATAAATCTGTTTTCCATTTTTATTACATAAATTATCTGTTCTAAATATTTTCCATTTTTAGGAAATTTATCCAAATTTGGTGATTGAGTTGGATTGTTCTCAGTTATACTGAAATTCTCTGTATATGATTCCAGTAAAACATCAATAGCATCAATTCTTTTTTTAAATGATGCCCTTTCTTTTTTTAGCTGTTCTATAAAATTCATGATTTAAATTATATTATTTATTTTTAAAATTTGTAAAATATTTTTCTTATTTTTGTAATTACAAAGCGTGGAGCGAGGGGGAATCGAACCCCAAAAGAGACAGGTGCGGAACCGCTCTTATACTCCAGTATAACTCACCCCATCTTTGTAAATTTCAAAGAACCTCTTGTCGTTGTCACCGCGGGAGGTTTTTTATATTAATAATAGTACAAATATACAAAATATATTTAAAAAACAAATTAAGGAAGGAATTTAAAAACGAATAAAAATAATTTAACAGATTAAAGAACAAATAAAGAATAATACATCTAATTACAATTTCATTATTATCAATTAGTTATAAAAAGAATAAGGAATATATTACACAACTTAATGTAGATAAACTGTTGAAAAGTTTTAAAATTTTTATGAATAAAAATAAAGACATAAAAAAAGAGGACTTTGAGAAAGATGTTAAAAGCAAAAAAGGATTTTTGAATCCATTAAAGAAAGTCCTGAAGGAAAAGCAGAAAAAGAAGAAAGGATAAAAATTCTGATTTGGAAGTTTATTCAATGAAAATCAATCTGGGTTACACAAGTATATCAATCCCTAAATTTTTTAGGGTCGGCCATAATGTTTTCCAACCCCTCTTTTTCATCATCGTCCAGATCATCGTAATCTTCGATATCCGAAATATCAATATCCAGTTTTTGCCTTTGCCGCCACAAGGCAGGATTATCGTTTAGTTCTTGCAGCAGTCCTTTCAATGCCTCATAACGGTTACGAATTGTTTTATAAATGGCATAAATGGAACTGGTTAGTCTGCGCTGCATTACCATCAAAGCCAGGGAAACATGAATATTGGATTGTTCTTCGGCTTCTTCCCTCCTTCTCATCAGATATTGAGTGACCCGGTCGTAAAGCCTTTTTTCTTCGGTAGTCAACTGATATTGAATAGTCTTCGTAAATCTTTCTTTAAATAATGGATTTCCGTTCCAATCTTTCATCTGTTCCTTCAACCTGCGGATAAAAAACTTGTTAATCCCAGAATCATTTATCTCATTCACACGTGAAGTAACCAGGCTTTCACTGGCAAAAATATCCTCATCGAGCAGCTGAAGCAGGTTTTTAAATGTGTCAGCCCTGCCCCTGTGCGGAGTGGCAGTAAGTAACAACAGATGTTCGCATTTGGAGGCAATTTTTTCCAGTGCCTGGTAACGTTTGCTGCGGTAACGTTTTTGACCGTAATCGAAGGCACTCAGTTTGTGTGCCTCATCTACTACCACCAGGTCCCAGCCTACTTCACCCAACACATTCAGTACATCTTCGGCCCGGATAAAATCAATGGAAGTAATCAATTTATTGTTGGAAGAAAAAATATTCGGATCAGCATTGAAGGTGGCTCTGTTGACCAGCTTGAATGGTAGGTTGAATTTTACCAACAATTCATCTTCCTGCCATTGTTTGGTAAGGCCGCCTGGAGTAACAATCAGAATACGCTCTGCCAGGTCACGCATCATCAGTTCCTTAATAAGCAATCCAGTCATTATGGTTTTTCCTGCTCCTGTATCATCGGCCAGCAGAAAACGGATATTTGGTAGTGGCAACAGGTATTTGTAAACCGCCTCAACCTGATGCGGTAACGGGTCGATAACGCTGCAATTCACCGCAAACAGCGGGTCAAACTGAAAAGCGGAGTTAATACGTTCAGCTTCAGCAAATAATTTGAATTTTTCCGGGTCGCCCGAGAAATCGAACACGCCTTCCTCTTTAATGATTTCAAGTGTATGCAGTAATTCGTTGGGCACCATTTTATTGTTGGTAATATTGGTATTGATGCCGGAATAATGGATTGAAGTCGTACTGCCTAACCGGGAAACCCTGTTAATTCTTACAGGTTCAGACGACACCAGATTTTTAATAATTTGACCTGTGGAAAGTTGCATTGCTTAAGTATTTCTTAAAAATCACTAAGATACAAATTTTACTTTTCTATTAGGATTAATTTTGGTATTGTGAAATATTCAAAAATGCCCATAGAAATAAAGAAATTTTATGGGTTTTTACATTTTTAGCAATCTGTTGCTCAAAATTTTTCTTCGAATTTTATTTCATTTTATATTTTGGCTATATGTTAATAGTTATCATACAAATACACAAAGTGAAATGAAAAAAATTGTTTTAACGGAGATAACGGTTCAAGAACTAAAAGAGATGATTGATAATTCAATTGTTGCTGCGATTCAACATCTTTATATACAAGAGAAAGAAACGAAATTCTTATCGCGTTCCGAAGCAGCAAAGAAATTAAACATAAGTCTTCCAACCTTATCAGAATACACAAAAACGGGTAAAATTAAGGGACGGAAGTTAGGAGGCAAAGTAATGTATCTGGAATCAGAATTGTTGGAATCTTTAAAGGTAATAGAAACCTTAAAATACCAAAGAGGATGATTGATGGAATTAAAGCCATATTACGAGATAACCTCGATTATATAAGGAATCATCCTAATTTGGATTTTCTTGTACCTTCATCAATCACAACTGGCGAAATAAGGACAGATAAACATCCTGTTGCAATTTATAAAGGCTTAAAATTTATTGATAAAGGGTCTTATATCGAAATTCGGGGGAGTATTCATAAATTTTATAATGACGGACAACAGAATTATAATGAATTTGGATTAAAAGAATTAACTATTGCATTTCATAGGTTTTCCGACACTTTCAATATTGATTTTCACCAAGTTCGACTCGTTAACTTAGAAATGGGCATAAATTTGAATTTGAATTATAACCCTATAGACTTTCTCAATTCAATAATTAATCATCGAGGTACCAGGTTTACGTTTCATTTAAGTAAAAATATGGAATATAGGGAATGTAGCCACTGTCAGTTTTATATTAAGATATATAATAAAGGTCTTCAATATTCTTGCCCTGGCTATCTGTTACGTGTGGAAGTGAAGTTTATTAAAATGGAAAAGCCGAATAATTTTGGAATTAAATATTTATCAGACCTCCTTGATATAGATAAGTTACATAAATTAAGATATGAGCTTATACGTATTTATGATGAAATTCTAATTGGCGATATAAAGTTAAATCCTTTAGGATTGTCGAGGCGAGATGAAGAACTGTTTAATCAGGGTCATAATCCAAATTTTTGGAGTAATCTTTCTCCCAATGCGAGCGATTATGATAAGGGTGCGGTTTCGAGTGAATATAAACGTGAAAGAAAGAAATATGAAAGGAAACTTGCCAGATTTAATCATCTTTTAAAAAGTACAGGGGCAATTTCCCGGAAAGTAGCGATAAAAACCTTAATGGAAGAAAAATCATCCACACTACTAAATGGGCAGCAGGTATTCATTTGTGATGCGAAAATAGCAGAAAAACGGGGGAAATTGACCGAGGGTAAAAGAAATAATCAGCAACATGATAGTTCAAACTGCAATAAAAAAACGGGGGAGATTGACCATGATGAATCGAGGGAAAATCAAGAATTAAAGTTCAGTTACAAAAAACTTAATACGGGGGAAATTGACTCCTTGTTATATAGTGTCATTTATCCCCATGTCTCTAACGAAAAGAGAAGAGTATGTAAAGTAACCGGCCTTGATATTTCAATGCAGAAAGAAGGTAGTGAATTTTTATGTACTGCAGGAATCAAATACTATAAAAAGAATGATCCTAAAATTTGGTTTGAGTTATGGAAACGATTATCGCCAAGGTGGTATGGTTGCTCAGAAGAAATACAAATTGAGGAAATTCATCATTCTATAAGGAATGAATATTTTAATAAAATACATAATACCCGCAGGAGTATTAAAAAGGTATTAGCAGAACCTGCCCTTTTTAACCAAATGGATTTAATTCATCAGGATAAACTTGAAACAGCAGGGTTTATAATATAGCTATTGCAAATAACAATAAAAAACAATGACTCATGCCATTTACTAAGGGACAATCAGGAAATCCACAAGGTCGAAAAAGGGGAACACTCAATAAAAACACCAGCGAAATTCGAGAAGTAATAAAGAGTATTATTACCAGCAACTTTAATAAAACCAGAATATCGCGGGACTTAAAAGAGTTGAGTGCTAAACAACGGCTGGATTATTTGTTGAGATTAATGGAATATATTGTTCCTAAACCTAAATCAATTGAGTCGGAGGATGAAAAGCCGTTGACCATGGAAGACCGATACCAACGTGTTTTAGAACACATCCAGAATAATTATCGGGAAAATCAATTTGATATTGAAGGGAACGAGAATACACCTAAAGGTAATGGAGGTCTTGTAACTATTATTCCAGGGAATTATGATCAAAATAAGGAATGTAATAATCTTTAAGGACAAAATTACCTTCTCCTGCTACTGTGCGTAAAAATCTAATAGGAATAAAGTTAATGATTGCCTAAAAATTCATCAAATCCTATTGAGCTTACAGTAAGTTTACCATCAAAGTATGTGCACGTATCTTTATTATTTGAATATTCTGGGATATTTCTTTTAAAGTTGAGAATCTCCGGTAAAATATGTATTAATCTATTATTAAGTAAGTCATAGCCTTTTTTGATTTTCTTTTCGCAATAAGCTGGATCTATAATATGCAATTTTAGATTTTTGTTATTGATTAATGCAGTATTGATACTTGAATTAATATGTGGATCACCAAAACTATACCCTATTATTAATATTTCATCCGCAATACAACAATCTCTATCAAATGAAGCTTGCATTTGTTTATACGGAGTAACTGCTGATTTTTGGGTTTTTTGATATCCGGTAATGATATTTGAGAGAACAATATTTTTCCCTCTTTCCATCTGTATGCCCGCAAAATCAACATTATTCATACTAAATTTTATATGAGGATGCAAAGTGATATATGGAGATATTAATTGTGTTCTTGGATTTCTTGGATTGACATTCCAGTATGATGAGCCATGTAAGTTATAATGTATATTGGACTCAAAATCGTTTAAGATATTTTTTACGTCAGGACGAACTCCTGTTATAGGAATAGAATTATTATATGAGAATCCTTCAAATATATTTAGACCAATATTTTCTGCAAGTATTTTAAATATTCTGTCGTAGTTTAACGTATACATCCGGATGATTGAATGTTCCGATAAATGTTTAATCCAATCTTGAAAATGTTTATTTATTAGGGAGTTTTTTGGCTGAAATATATTTGATTTATTTTTAGAGTGATAAGAATATGATGATACTTTATTGTTAATCCCTGTAAGTAATACTTCAAGTAGATGTTGAAAATAAAATTGTTCCGGGGATTCATTATTTTTAGCAGTTTTTGTGAATGGATACTCTATATTTTCAGGTATTTGAAGTCTATAATTATTTTTTTTGTTGCCGATTTTAGAGAAGTTTAATATCTGATCTTCATATTTTGAGGTAAATAATACTTTGAGGAATGAGGGGAGTTTCTTTTTATCTTCCTGAGTGTAATTTGAATAATAAATGATTAATTCTTCTATTGCATTTATCAAAGTTTCAAAGTTAATATCCTTTATTTCTTTATAGCCACTCTCAATAAAGGTATTATTTATAAACTCCATAAGTCTTGTGCCTTTTTTGTCCTTCAAAATAAATGCAGGTCCAGATTTTTTAATAATTTCTGTAAGTTCTTCGGTTTGAGTCCCTCCCCATTTTTTTATGGCACCGCTTCCAAATAATATTACTGTTCTTTTCTTATCAGGCATAGCGTAATTTTTATATCATTGCTTAAAATTAATATTTAATATAGTTGTAGTGGAATGAATGTGATTTTTAATGTCATGAAATATTTTTTTAGAATGTCTATTGGGCATTAAAATTGTCAGCTTAAGATATGCTAATTAATTTTATTCAGCCCCCGATTCAGCCCCCAAAATAAAAACCCGGCTGCAATCACTTGAATTACAACCGGGCTTTAATTGTCTTCGAGGTCTCTGGCGGATTCGAACCGCCGTATACGGTTTTGCAGACCGCCGCCTAGCCACTCGGCCAAGAGACCGTAATCTTAATTTGTTTTTCAGAACGTTTTAAGCTGATTTACCGGAAAACCGGCAAAGCAACCGGACTGCAAATGTAAGAAAAATTGGATTTATATCCATATATTCACGGCAATCATTTTTATTTTTCATTCAGTTTGTACCTTATCTGCCAAACCTTTTTTAATTTTGCGGCCATTGGAAACCAGTGTAAAAAAAAGCAAATGACAAACAACACTGATAGTAATGAACCGGTAAAGAGATCGAATTTCATTCATCTTCAGATTGAGCAGGATCTGAAAGAGGGGAAAAACAACGGCAGGGTACACACCCGTTTCCCCCCGGAGCCTAACGGTTATCTGCATATCGGACATGCTAAATCTATCTGCCTTAACTTTGGGATAGCCGAAAAATTTGGAGGTAAATGCAATCTGCGTTTTGATGATACTAATCCCACCAAAGAGGAGATGGAGTATGTTGAGTCTATTCAGGAGGATGTCCGCTGGCTTGGCTTTGACTGGGAAGAGAGGCTTTACTATGCCTCTGATTATTTCGAAATGCTGTATGAGTTTGCCATAAAACTCATCAAAGATGGTAAAGCTTATGTTGACGACCAGGACGCTGAAACTATCAGTCAGCAGAAAGGCACACCCACCCGTCCCGGATTTGTAAGTCCGTGCAGGAGCAGGTCAACTGAGGAAAACCTTGAGTTGTTTAAAAAAATGACTGCGGGCGAATTTCCTGAAGGTTCGCATGTACTTCGTGCAAAAATCGATATGTCATCGCCCAATATGCATATGCGCGACCCGATCATATACCGTATCATTAAAGCTACCCATCACAGGACAGGCGATAAATGGTGCATCTATCCGATGTACGATTTTGCACACGGTCAATGTGACTATTGGGAGGGAATTACCCACTCAATATGCACGCTTGAGTTCGAGGTGCACCGGCCATTGTACGACTGGTTTATCGACCAGCTCATGGACTCTGAGTACAGACCGCGTCAGATAGAGTTTGCCCGGCTGAACCTTACATATACCATAATGAGTAAAAGACGCCTCCTTGAGCTGGTCAGACAAGGAAACGTCAAAGGCTGGGACGATCCCCGGATGCCAACTATTTCAGGTCTTCGCAGAAGAGGTTATACGCCGGAATCGATACGTAATTTCTCTGACAGGATAGGAGTTACGAAAGTTGACGGGATTATAGATGTTTCATTACTTGAATACAGTGTTCGTGAACATCTTAATAAAATTGCCCAGCGGGTAATGGGAGTCTTAAATCCGCTGAAAGTGATCATTACAAATTATCCTGATGACCATACAGAGGAGCTTGAGGCTGTCAATAATCCTGAAAATCCGGAGATGGGTACACGTAAAGTACCTTTTTCAAAAGAGCTTTATATTGAGAAAGACGACTTTATGGAACATCCTCCCCGTAAATTCTTCAGACTTTCACCCGGACGGGAGGTCAGATTGCGATATGCCTGGTTTATTACATGTACCGACGTGATTAAAGATGAAAATGGTGAGATCAAAGAACTTCACTGTACCTACGATCCCGCTTCCAGAGGGGGTAACTCGCCCGACGGGAGGAAGGTAAAATCGACTTTACACTGGGTGTCTGCCCGTCATGCCGTGAAAGCAGAGGTAAGGCTGTATGACAGGTTATTCAACGACCAGGACCCGGGAGGGCATAAAGACAAAGATTTTAAGGAGTTTCTTAATCCTGATTCACTGAATGTGCTGGATGAGTGCTATATCGAACCCTTTGTGGCAAAGGCTAAACCTCTTGACCATTTTCAGTTTGAGAGGGCAGGGTACTTTAATGTTGATTATGATTCCACGCCGGAACACCTTGTATTTAACCGTACTGTTCCTCTCCGTGACTCGTGGGCCAAAATACAGAATAACCAGTAAGTGACTTGAGGAATTGCTCAGAGCTGTTTTTTGCTTTAATGCAGCAATGATCTAAAAGTGTTAATTCATTCTGTGTGATACTTATTTCAGCACCGAAATTAATTATATATAATCCATTTGCTGATATCCTGATAAGTTATTTATACTTCTTTAATACCCCTTTTACCGATCCCAATCCTATGTTAACCGAATGTTAAGAACATAACATTAAAATTAATTTTATATTTGGTTAACGTTAAAAAATTGAAAAATGGAAAAAAGCAGTGGAAGTGATAAAAGGATTTTATTCGGAGTATTTTTAATACTCGTTGGAGTTTTATGGATTTTTGTCAAACTTGACATAATCCCGCATATATGGACTGACATACTTGTTTCATGGCAGATGTTGCTTATCGGAATAGGTATTTTTTCTATTATCGGGGGAAACAATACCGCAGGAACAATTCTTATAGTAGTTGGCGGATTTTTTCTTATCCCTGAAATGTTCTCCGTGCCGTTTCATCTGCGAAGAATGGCATGGCCGGTATTGATTATCGGAATAGGACTGGCCATGATCCTGACTTACAGGAAAAAATCCACGATGGTACTTCCTGAGCCGGGAGAATCGGGAACAGACTCATTCGATGATTTTGTCATTTTCGGCGGAAGTGAGAAATTTATTAATTCAAAGAATTTTTCGGGCGGCAAAGTAACTGCCATGTTTGGTGGATCTGAATATGATTTGCGCGAAGTGAATCTTTCCGAAAAGGGTGCGGTAATAGATTGTGTTACTGTTTTTGGTGGTTGTGGTTTCAAGGTTCCGCCCGACTGGAAAATAGTAAATGAGGTTAATACAGTATTTGGTGGTTTTAGTGATAAACGGACCCTGTCTGTTGCAAATGTTGTAACAGATCCGTCAAAGTTGTTGGTTATAAGAGGATTTACTGCTTTTGGAGGAATTGAGATAAAGTATAAGTAAATTATGCATTTTAATCATCCGTTTATTTCCAAACCTAAACTGGCAATATATTATATACTATTCTGGATAGTGGCTCTGATAGGCGATATATTGATTATGTGGCTTGCTTATGATATTGATCCCGGAGTGGCTGCAGTAAATTTTTTCGCTTTTCCGTTAATGTTTTCTGTTATCGGTATTTCTGTATGGTATGTGATTAAGTTCTCTACCTTGGAGAATAACAGCATCGGAAAGATTGTCCTGACCCATCTGGTTGCTGCTACCCTGATAATAATAATATGGCTCTATCTTGGCATGGTCATTATAAAATTGTTCAATCCTGACATATTGGAATCTTCCGGCATCAGGATTCCGGGGAATATTTTTATGGGTTATATGCTTTATGTAATATATGTTGTCTTTTTCTATGCAGTAAATTACTACCAGGGATTTAAGGAAAAACTCGTTAATGAAGAGAAACTTAAATCTTTAGTAAAAGAGGCTGAACTTCATGCCCTGAAATCACAGATAAATCCGCATTTTTTATTTAACAGTCTCAACAGCATCTCTTATCTCACTATGGCCGATCCTCCCAAAGCCCATGAAATGGTCGTTAACCTGTCATCACTCATGCGATATTCTTTGCGGCATAACCAGACAGAAATTGTTCCCTTCAGGGAAGAGCTTAAAAATAACCAGCTATATCTGCAGATTGAAAAGGTGAGATTTGGATCAAAGTTAAATCCTGTTTTTGAGATAGATTCGGAATGTCTTGAGGCGAGGATTCCCAATATGATTTTACAGCCCCTATACGAAAATGCCATAAAATATGGAGTGTATGAAGCTACCGAACCGGTTGATGTCATTACTAAAGGAATATGTAAAGGGAATGTGCTTGAGATAATTATCAGCAATAATTATGATCCGGATGCTGTCAGTAAAAAAGGTGAGGGGATAGGGTTGCGGAATATCCGTGACAGACTCCAGATTATATACGGAAATCCGATGTTGATGAAAATTGAAGATAATAAAAAAGAATTTAAAGTAACTTTGACTATTCCTCAAAAATAAAATGTTATGCCTGACAAGATTCGAACCATTATTGTTGAAGACGAGCTTCTTGCCCGTAACCTTCTTAAGTCATTTCTTGAAGATAATGAGAACATTGAACTGATAGCGGAGTGTGAAAACGGATTTGAAGGAGTTAAAATGGTAAATGAGCTGAAACCTGATCTGATATTTCTGGATATTCAGATGCCTAAGATCACAGGCTTCGAAATGCTCGAACTCCTTGATCATAAACCTGAGATAATCTTCTCAACTGCTTATGATCAGTATGCTTTGAAGGCATTTGATTATAACGCTGCAGATTATCTGCTAAAACCTTACTCAAAAGAACGACTCAAAGAGGCTGTTGGTAAGGTTGCCGAAAGAATTACCAGCGGTAACAGAAAAACTGATCTGGCCGACAGGTTGAATGAATATCCGAGGGATGAATTCCTCGACAGGATAGTGGTTAAAGACCGTCATAAAATAAATATCATTCCGGTCGACCAAATCCGATACATAGAGTCGATGGACGATTATGTTATGATCTACACAAAAGAGGGGAGGCATATCAAGCAAAAGACTATGAAGTACCTTGAAGACTCTCTGAATCCGCAGGAATTTGTCCGGATTCATCGCTCTTATATTGTCAAGGTCACTGAGATCAAAGAGATTCAGCAATACGAAAAGGAGTCGTACCTGGTTATTATGGCGGATAAAACAAAATTAAAAGTGAGTAAATCAGGTTACAAAAGATTAAAAGAGGTACTTAATTTTTAAGTTAATCAACTCAGGATGGGTCTTTTTGTTGCAATATTTATAATAATCCTCTGGTTTGGCCATCTTGGCTACAGCCTTTTTTTTGCTGACGTCAATTTTGCGTCACCATTTTTTTATCTGCATGTCTTAATACAGGCTTACCTCTATACCGGACTGTTTATCACTGCGCATGATGCTATGCATGGAACTGTATCAGCTAACCGGGAACTGAATAATTTCATTGGTCATCTTTCTGTTACACTTTTTGCATTTCTCTCATTCCGGATTTTGTCAAAAAAGCACTATCTGCACCACCGTTTCCCTGCATCTGAAAAAGATCCCGATTTTTCGGTTAAAAGTAACAACTTTTTTGTCTGGTGGTTTGTCTTTATGAAAAATTACATAACCTGGTGGCAAATATTGTTCATGGCAGTTACTTATAACATTCTGCTGATATGGTTTAATCAACTTCAGTTGATTTTCTTTTGGGTATTACCTGCAATAATAGCAACTTTTCAACTGTTCTTCTTCGGGACGTGGCTGCCCCACAGGCGACCAATTACAGAAGATATGAAACCGCACAATGCCCGTACCCTTAAAAAGAATCATTTTCTGGCTATGCTGACATGCTATTTTTTTGGCTATCACAGTGAGCATCATCAATCACCTACAACACCATGGTGGAAATTATATCAAATGAAGAGATAAAAAAAAGGACTCCAAAGGAGTCCTTGTCTTTGGGGTGGAAGATGGGACTTGAACCCACGACTTCTGGAACCACAATCCAGCGTTCTAACCAACTGAACTACATCCACCATATATTTTGCGGGTGCAAATATAATATTTTATTCTTTTGTAATAAAAAAAGATGGTCAACTTCTCTTTTTATTTAAACAATTTGTTTATCAAAAAATAAGTAACTTTCGCCAGTAAAAATGATATCCATGAAAAGATTAATAATTTTACTGGTATTAGTTTCTGCAATTAATTATGTATCAGCCCAGGGTTACAGACATGCTCTCGGAATAAGGGCGGCCTGGCATACTCCCGGTTTTGAATACCGTTTCTATCCCAGCGACATGAACTCCTATAAGCTTCTCCTTTCAGTACGCGACAGGGGTCTTCAGCTGCATGCCCTCGCAGAGTTTTATGAATATGATCTTTTCCCATTTTCACATCAGTTAAACTTCTTATATGGATTTGGCGCACATGCAGGTTACGATACCAAAGATATAGTCATAACCCAGGGTAATGCAACATGGCAGGATACTAAAAAATCATTTTTAGTCGGCCTCGACGGATTAGCGGGGCTTGAATATGTATTCTATGAAGCCCCGCTGATCGCCGGATTTGAAGTTAAGCCCTATTTTGATCTTTTTGGGCGAAACGGATTTGATGTTGTTCTGCTTGACTTTGCCCTGACAGTAAAATATATTTTTTAGAAATCAACATATTTAGCCTCTTTAAGAAATTCAAGGCTTTTCTGAACACTTACAATCGGTTCGAAATTATACTCTTCTACTTCGACTATACCGTATTGGGCACCTGATTTTTCCCGTGCGGCAAAAATAGCCTCAAAGTCAATTGCACCGCTGGCCCCGACTTCTTCCTTATCTTTGATATGCCACAGCTCAAATCTTCCCGGATACCTGTCAAAATAGTCAAGCGGATCTTTACCTCCCTCAATAATCCAGTAGATATCTATTTGGAACATAACTTTTTGAGGATCGGTCAGCTCCAGCATCCAGTCGTAAACCGGTTTTCCGTCATGCAGTACTGTAAACTCTTTGGCGTGGTTGTGATAACCGAATCTTATGCCTTTGGCATTGCATTTTTCTCCAACAACATTAAAGTACTCACAGAATCTTTTTAATCCGTCGAGACTCTCATAACCTGCACTGCCCATCGAAGGCTGAACGATCCATTTAACATCGGCAGCCGCATGTGCATCTATACACTGATCCCACCAGGCCATTGCATTATCCCAGTTGGCTGAGTCGGGAAGATTATGACTTGCGTGGGAACCCAGGAACTGCAGTCCGCTGGCTTCACATAATGCTTTGAATTCTGCAGGTGCCATACCGTAAAATTTACCGTCCCTGTAACCGGCAGCTTCAACATATTTATACCCCATTTCGCCAACCTTAGCTATTGTGGCCTGCGGATTTTCATTCATATCCTCCCGTACTGAATACAGTTGCAGTCCGATGAATTTTTCTTTTTGGCCTGAACATGAAGTAAGGAGGGGAACTACGACAGCAAAAATCATTGCTGTATTTAAAAGTTTGGTAATTAATTGTTTAAATAGCATGTTATTATTTTTTAAGTTTAATAATTGAATCTTTTTAAGTAGTTGAATTTTTTTGCAATGTATCTTGTTACAATTTGTCTGAAAAGAGCAAAGAGAGGCTTTCAGTACTGACTCTCATTTCTTTTGTAAAATTATCTATTTCTTTTTGCAATGCGAAAATTATATGACGGTTTTTTTATTCAGGGTATTTGTAATTTTACAATTCCTGTCATTGGCTGGCTGAGTTCCCGGGAAGCTGTAACAATAGTAAATTAATGCTATTTTTGTAGTTATTAAGATGTTTTATATGAATACTACCGGAATTCTTATTAAAATTCGCAAGATAGTGCGTTCGATCAATCTTGAATCAAAGAAAATTCAGAAAGAGTATGGCGTCAGCATTCCCCAGGTTTTGTGCCTCAACTTTTTACACGATTCAAAAAATTATCATGCCACACAGGGTGAGATCCGGAAATTCCTGAACCTTAACTCGAGCACGGTAAGCGGAATAATAGACCGGCTTGAAACAAAAGGTCTGGTTGCCCGCCTGCCAAAATTTGGTGATAAGCGAATGGTCACAATTGCACTTACTTCCAAAGGGGAAAAACTCCTGACAAAAATACCCTCACTTCTGCAGGAAAAACTTACAGAACGGCTTGATAAGCTGGATGACAAGACATTACAGCAGATAATAGACAGTCTTGAATTGTTGGTTAACTTACTTGAAATTAATGATCTTGAAGCATTCTCGTCAACTGCAGGCGATGAACTTTAAAACAATTGTGTTCCGGGTAAATTATTTCTGTAAAAACAATATGAGATTAATTATTCGTTAAACTAAATTGTGCGAATATCATCTTTTTTATCATAATTTATTGATAAATAGGCAATTATTGAAATTATATTAATAGGTATTGCCTTCCTTTATTATTGAGGTCTAAAATAAATTGACTATTTTTGTTCGTATAGAAACAATTGTTATGCAAATTTTTAATGATACGCAAAGAGAAATTGCCAGGAAGATCAGACCGGAAAGTAATATATCTAACTGGAAGGACTGGAAGTGGCAGTTAAAGCATTCTATCAAGTCAATTGAGAAATTTGAATTTCTTACCGGAATTGAATTTTCAGACGAGGAAAAGTTCCTGCTGGAGAAAACCATGGATCGTTTTCCTCTTTCGATAACGCCCTATTACCTGTCGCTGATTGATACAGACAACTATCAGAATGATCCGGTATTTAAGCAATCTTTTGCCAATGTAAATGAATTGACAATATTAAAAACAGATCTCAGGGATCCTCTCTCTGAAGATACCGACAGTCCGGTTGAAGGTATAACCCACAGATATCCCGACAGGGTATTGTTTCATGTAAGTAATATCTGCTCTATGTATTGCAGACACTGCACCCGTAAAAGAAAAGTGGGGGATATTGATTCGATACCCGGTAAAGAGCAGTTAAAAAAAGGAATAGAGTATATTAAAAATACACCTCATGTGCGTGATGTATTATTGTCAGGCGGAGATCCGCTAATGCTTTCAGACTCTTATCTTGACTGGCTGCTTACTGAAATCAGGGCAATTGACCATGTCGAGGTTGTGCGGATAGGTACAAGGATGCCTGTTGTTTTACCTTACCGGATTACGGATGACCTGATCAATGTTTTGAAAAAGCATCAGCCGCTATGGATAAACACACATTTTAACCATCCCAGGGAAATCACCTCATCGTCGAAAGAGGCACTCAAAATGCTTGCCGATGCAGGATTTCCGTTGGGTAACCAGTCTGTGCTTCTTGCCGATGTAAATGATTGCCCCAGGATTATGAGGAATCTGGTTCATAAACTGGTGCAAAACCGTGTAAGACCCTATTATCTTTATCAATGTGACCTGTCAGAGGGACTGGCTCACTTCAGAACTCCTGTGGGTAAAGGCATTGAGATAATGGAGAGCTTAATTGGTCATACCTCCGGATTTGCTGTGCCTACTTATGTTATTGATGCTCCCGGAGGCGGCGGAAAGATCCCTGTTATGCCCAATTATATAATTTCGTGGTCGACAAACAAAGTTGTTTTGAGAAACTATGAGGGGATAATAACAACTTATACAGAACCTGAAAGTTACGAATCGAAGTTCTGCGACCGTGACTGTGAAAACTGTAATCTTGATCTGAAATTGAGTGAACCTGATGAGGTGAAAGCAATAGGTATAGAGAAATTGTTATCGGATTATGATACGACTATCTCACTGATTCCGGATAATAATGAGAGACACAGCAGAAGGGAGGACAATGGGGGATAAAATTGAAAAACTTGGTGAATCTGTTATTCAGCATGGAAAATTTAATGACAGGATATATTTATTGAAACTGAATGACTCCGATGTTGACCAGCTGCTGCTTAAACTTGACCGTCTTGCATCTGATCAGGGCTATACGAAAGTTTTCGGTAAAATCAGACCGGAGGCATTTCCTGCTTTTTTAGCTGACGGTTATGTTATCGAGGCTTTTGTTCCCGGATTCTTCGATGGTTCGGGAGATTGCATTATGGTTTCCAAATTCTTCGATAAAAAAAGGAGTCTGCCGCCCCGGGAGGAGTTGGAATTTTTTATGAAAATGATCGGCAGATCAGATAATAATAACAGAGCTGATGGCGGGACGGAATATAATGTCATAAGACTGGACAGGCAGGATGCCGGGGAGATCACTGCTGTTTTTAAAGATGTATTCCTGACTTACCCGTTTCCGGTTCACGATCCGGATTATATCACTGAGACCATGATGACCGGCAAAGCACGCTATTTTGGAATCCGTGACAACGGAAGGCTTATCGCAGTGTCGACAGCAGAAATTGATATGACTTCAAAAAATGCCGAAATGACCGATTTTGCAGTATTACCTGATTACAGGGGTAATGGATTGGCTTATCATCTGCTATTATTTATGGAGAAGGATATGAAAGTTGCCGGCATAAAAACGGCATATACCATAGCACGTCTTAAAGAGCCGGGCATGAACAAAACATTCATTAAGGCAGGGTATAAATATGCGGGTACGTTGGTGAATAACACAAACATCGGAGGTAGTATAGAGAGTATGAATATTTTTTATAAAAATGTATAATATGCACTTGGGAAAACTCTGTAAGTATGCGGGAGAATGCACAGTATACCAAAATAGAAACAGTAACATCAGAAAGCCCGTTTTTCTGATAAGAAATGTCTTCTGTAACCGGGGACCTAAAGGCTGGAACAACTGTAAACGATTCATCAGTTATGAGCAGGGTAAAAATGTAGATGATGATATGACACCTTATGGTTAGGCGGGAATGCTGATTTTATGTGAATGATTTCAAAATTTGGTAAATATTATATAAAATCACCGGCAGAAAATTCATTGTTATCCGGAGTTCAGGGTCTGCCGGCTGAGAAACATCCAAAATAACATTATGCACTGGATAGATTATTTAATCTTCGGTACCTACCTGGCAGCTATGCTCGGGATAGGATTCTATTTCATGAGGAAAAACCGTTCTGCAGAAGATTATTTCGTAGGTGGCAGAAAGATGAGTTCATTTCATATCGGATTGTCTGTTGTTGCAACTGATGTCGGGGGCGGATTTTCGATCGGACTTGGCGGACTTGGTTTTGTTATGGGTTTGTCGGGTACATGGCTTTTATTTACCGGACTTATCGGGGCATGGCTGAGCGCTGTTCTTTTGATTCCCAAAGTATCGGCAATGGCCTCAAAAAATAATTTTTATTCATTTCCGCAGTTTTTAAAACATCTTTATAATGGACGTGTGGCACTGATTGCCGGTATTATTTCGGCTGTCGGGTACCTCGGGTTCACCAGCTCGCAAATACTGGCCGGAGCAAAACTGGCGTCAGCTACTTTCCCCGGGATATCCATGCAGACAGCCATGGTTATAATGGGAGTGATAGCCGTAATATATACTTCAGTCGGAGGTATTAAAGCCGTAATTTACACCGACACATTTCAATGGATTCTTTTGATGTCCGGACTGGTATTCGTCGGACTACCTGTATGTTATTACGGTATAGGGGGATATGAAGTTCTTAAAAATACACTGCCGGATAATTTTTTCAGTCTGACAGATGTATCCTGGCAGCAACTGGTAAACTGGTTTGTTACTATCGTTCCAATATGGTTTATCGGAATGACGCTCTACCAGCGAATTTATGCCGCGGGTGATAAAAAAACAGCTCAAAAAGCCTGGTTCATTGCAGGTCTTTTTGAATATCCCCTTATGGCTTTTACCGGAGTAATTTTAGGACTCTTTGCAAGAGTCGCATTTGAAAACGGCATAATAGGAAGCGGCATCTCAGGAGAGTTAGACCCTGAGATGGGATTGCCTCTTTTGCTGCGCACTATTTTACCGGCCGGACTCACCGGACTGATTCTGTCGGCATACTTCTCTGCTATTATGTCGACAGCCGACAGTTGTCTTATGGCAGCCTCGGGGAATGTCATTACAGATATTTTCAATAAGCATAATTCAGGCAGGATAATGATCTTATCCCAGGTAACTACCCTGTTGCTTGGCGTTATCGCTCTCCTGGTGGCATGGAAGGTTCCCAATGTGCTGGAGTTAATGCTGCATTCTTACTCTTTTATGGTATCCGGACTCTTTATTCCGGTTCTGGCAGGTATTTTCTTAAGTAAAAGAAGCACAAGAGGAGCCTTTTGGGCCATGATAACCGGCGGATCTGTTACTCTCTTCCTTATTCTCGGTGGATGGGATCTTCCTCTCGGTCTGGATGCAAATATTTATGGTATTACTCTGGCTGCTTTGATTTATACCTGGTTTCATTTTCGAAAATTAAGCAGAACCTGAATTATTTCCTGAATATAAATTAATAAATAAACAATTGTTTTTTATCTTAATAGATTGATTTATAATAATTCAAGATTCATCTGTGGCTTTTTTCCCGACTTCTTTTAGTTCGAATATTATCCGGGAGATAAAGTTATTAGTATTAAAGGAATAATCCTTCCTAAGATAAAAAATTGATTATAAATTGTTTAACAAAGTTATAATTTAATGCATTTTAGCTTTTTTAATCATAAGTCCTGATTAGTCTCTTTTAAAATTCAAATTACTTTTTTTCAAAATAAAGGTAAACGATCTGACAAATAGAAAAAATCATTTATCCGGTTGCGGGAAAAGACTATTTTTGTGGCCTGTTTTTTAGGCAATGAAAAATAAAGATTTACTGGCTTACGGTTATGCTCTGGGTGCAGCTTTTTTCTGGAGCTTTTCGTTCGTGTGGTTTAAAATTGCATATCTGGCATATAAACCCATTACCGTAGTTTTATTCAGACTGATTATCTCGGCAGTCCTGATGGTCATTATCTCTATAGCAATGAACCGGCTTCAAAGGCCAACAAAAAAGGATTTCAGGCTGTTTTTTTTAATGGCATTCTTTGAACCATTTATCTACTTTCTCGGTGAAAGTTACGGTTTGATGTATGTCTCCCCGACAGTGGCTTCAGTAATAGTTGCCACAATACCCCTTTTGTCGCCAATTGCAGCATGGTACTTTTTTCGTGAGCAGGTTCGCTGGATGAACATAGCAGGATTTCTCTTCTCATTTTTCGGAGTTGCCCTCGTGGTGCTCGACAGTTCATTCCGGTTTGATGCTTCTCCTCTGGGAGTGGGTCTTGAATTTATTGCAGTTTTTGGTGCCATAGCTTACTCTATAGTTTTAAGAAATGTTGTATTCAGATATAATACCTTAACTATAATTGTATACCAGAATATAATCGGAACACTGCTGTTTTTGCCGATATGGCTGACAATAGATCTGAATGATTTTCTGGCTACTCCTTTTAATGCTACAGCTTTCAGAGCTATTGTTTTGCTTGCCGTTTTTTCCTCTACACTGGCGTTTGTCTGTTTTACGCAGAGCATAAGAAAGATAGGAGTGAACCGTTCCAATACATTCGTTAATCTGATTCCTGTTTTTGTGGCTGTTTTATCTTTTATTATTCTTAAAGATGAACTCGGTATTCAGAAAATAGCCGGGATAATTGTGGTAATAACCGGACTTTTTCTGGCACAGACCAGGAAAAGAAGGATTCCCGGCCGGAAAGCTGTTGAGGTACATAATGTCTGATTATGACTGAAATATATTATAAAACACCTGAAGAACTTAAAGCTCTTACTGAAAAAGGAAGGAAGGAGACAGGCATACTTCTGAAAAACCTGAAAAAGAGACGGCCCGGGAATCTGGACGATATTGTTCACCGCCTGCACAGAGAGGCTTTTAATGGATTCAGTTGTCTTGACTGTGCCAATTGCTGTAAAACAATCGGCCCCCGACTTACCGATAAGGATATAGAGAGGCTTGCCAGGCATTTCAGAATGAAACCGTCTGATTTTTTCGAAAAATATGTCAGGACAGATGAGGACGGAGACTCTGTTTTCATGCAGCACCCCTGTCCGTTTTTGATGTCCGGCAATTTCTGCATGGTTTATGAAGACCGCCCCAAAGCCTGTCGCGAATATCCGCATACCGACCGCAGAAGATTTCTGCAGATTCTCGATCTGTCGCATAAAAACTGCGAAACATGTCCGGTGGTTTATTATATTTTTGAAGAATTGAAAAATGTTCAGGAGCTACGTACCTAAGCAGCTTATGCTTTAATATGCTTATGCCGGCCGGGAGCATAATTTTAAGGGTATCCGCAGAGGAGTTTCATTTTTTTATAAACAACTGATACATCAATGGTGCAATAGGTAATATTTCAATATCTTTGGCGTTTTAGAGGATATATTATCAGCGGATGTACAGAAAATATTATCTTATCACTTTATTGATTCTCTCCGTTTTCTCCGGGAAATCCCAGATTGGAGGTGAAACCACCTATCAGTTTCTGGAGTTGACTAATTCTGCCCGCATTGCTGCGCTGGGAGGTACCCAGGTAGCTGTTTATGACACCGTTGATCTGAACCTTCCCTTCCACAATCCTTCACTTCTGCACAGGGGTATGAGCAATATTGTCCTGGTAAATTATATAAACTATTTTGCAGATATTAACTACGGCTATGCATCATATGCAAGGAACTTCAATGGTATTGGCAATTTTGCACTTGGCATGCACTATATTAACTACGGTGATTTTAAGGAGGCCACAGGTGAGGGCGAACTGACCGGCCGCCTCTTTAATGCAGCGGAGTACGCCATGAATATGATATATTCCAATAATTATAAAAGAATTAGTTACGGGATCAACCTTAAACCGGTTTTTTCAGCTTTTGAAAGCTACAGGTCGTTTGGCATAGCTGCCGATCTGGGTATCAGTCTTTCAGGTAAAGACAGCACAACGCATTTTGCATTGGTCGTGCGTAATATAGGAGGACAGCTTACAACATATTATGAAGACGGGAACAGAGAACCTGTGCCGTTCGATATACAGGCAGGGATAAGCAAGCGTTTAAAACATGCCCCCCTTGTTTTTATGCTTACCATGCAGCATCTTAACCACTGGGATTTATCATATAATGAGGAAGAACGTGAATTCTCTGTCCCGGGTCTGTATGAGCGGAATGAGAGTTTTGGCAAACAGATTATGAGGCATGCAGTTCTGGGTATTGAAGTACTGCCCTCCGAAAATTTTACCATCAGGGCAGGATACAATTATCAGCGCCGCCAGGAACTGAAATTTGACGATAAGGTGTCGACAGTCGGCTTATCACTTGGCTTTGGCATAAAGATCAACCGTTTCAGGCTCGATTTTGCTACATCAAGGTTTCATCTTGCAGGTTCATCAAACCTTATTTCTCTTGCAGTCAATCTAAACGATATTTATTAATAAGGACAATTAAGTCTGAATAAAAAAACCTTATCTTTGCCTGAAAACCTTCAGGCTATGAGAAAAAAAAAGATTGTTATTGCCGTTGACGGACACTCATCCTGCGGTAAAAGCACACTGGCAAAAGCACTTGCCCGGGAGCTCGGTTATATTTATATCGACAGCGGTGCAATGTACCGGGCAGTTACGCTGTATGCATTGCGAAATGGCTGGATAAACGGTGGTAACCCTGATAAAGAGAAGATCATTTCCGGATTAAAGGATATTGAAATAACATTTAAATGGGACGGCAGAACAGAACAAAATATCACATTTCTGAATGGAGAAAATGTTGAAGATGAAATTCGCCGGCTGGAAGTTTCTCAAAATGTTAGTCCGGTAAGCACTATAGCTGAAGTACGTCATGAAATGGTAAGGCAACAACGGGAAAATGGCAGGAAGAAAGGGATAGTAATGGACGGCAGGGATATCGGTACAGTGGTTTTTCCGGAAGCAGAATTAAAAATTTTCATGACAGCTTCACCGCAAATTCGTGCCGAACGCCGCTATCTTGAACTTATAGAGAAGGGACTGGATGTTGATTTTGAGGAGATATTAAAAAATGTAGGAGAGCGTGATACTATCGATTCTGAACGTGAAGTTAGTCCGCTGAGAAAAGCGGATGACGCGATAACTCTTGACAACAGTGACCTTACCCGCGAAGAGCAGTTAGTCTGGGCACTGGAAAGGGTCAATAAGATTTTGGATGAAAATCAGCCGGAGTAAAGATATGTGCTTATAAAAGAGATGAACATTGGTAACGTTAAATTTTAAAAATTCAGACGATTTAAATGTATGTTGAAATAGACAGGTACGCAGGATTCTGTTTCGGAGTGATAAAAGCAATCGAAAAGGCCGGGATGGAGCTTAAAGATGATAAAACTTTATATTGTCTGGGCGATATTGTCCACAACAGCATGGAGGTGGAGAGGCTTGCCAAATCGGGATTGCAGACGATTTCCGAGGAGGAGTATTATAACCTGAAGGATTGCAAAGTGCTTATCAGGGCACACGGACAACCACCGGCAATATACCAATATGCAAAAGATCACGGAATTGAACTTATTGATGCTACCTGTCAGGTAGTCCTGAATCTTCAAAAAAAAATAAGAGAATCATATAAGAGACATTATAACAGCAACGGGCAGGTGGTAATTTTTGGAAAGAAAGGGCATGCCGAGGTTATAGGTCTGGAGGGACAAATAGGCAATAAAGCAATTATTATTGAAAGCATAAATGATATTGATAAAATTGATTTTTCCCGGCCGGTGAGTCTCTATTCCCAGACTACCAGAGACGTGGAAGAATTTTACCATATCGCGGGCAGGGTTAAGGCAAATATGAAGCCGGGAGTAGTTTTGGAGATACACGACACCATTTGCCGTCAGGTTGCCAACAGGGTTCCCCGGTTAAAAGAATTTGCAAATAAATTTGATATCATACTGTTCGTTGCCGGAAGAAAAAGTTCAAACGGGAATTATCTTTATCGCATCTGTAAAGATGAGAATCCGAACAGTTATTTTATCTCCTCTTCAGAAGAGATAGATAAAGAGTGGTTTAACGGATTAAGCTCAGTTGGCATTTCCGGTGCCACATCAACACCGATATGGCTGCTGAAGGAGGTTGAAGAGTGGATTAATGAAAAATTCAACTGACTGTAACTGTATATTATCTTAATAAGGTATTTTCAACTCAGGAAAAGCAGGATTAATGTCCGGATTATTTGTTCAGGTACTGTTACCGCTGTCATTAAGAGATACTTATACTTATAGAGTCCCCTCAGAAATGGAGGGTCAAATAAGCATAGGTAAGCGGGTTATTGTACAATTTGGAAGAAAAAAGTATTACTCTGCAATAATAATTTCAACAGATGAAGAGCCTCCTGATAATATTGAGGTAAAAAGCATTATTCAGATTCTTGATGAACAGCCGGTTGTGCTTCCCGGAAATTTTGAGCTCTGGAGATGGATGGCTGATTACTATTGCTGCAGTATGGGCGATATATACAGGGCAGCCCTGCCACCCGGACTGAAACTTGAGAGCAGTTCTAAAGTTTTTTTGGAGGATGATGACAGAGAGTTTACGCTTTCTGAAAAAGAGCAACGGATTGTTGATGAGCTGGGAAATGATTTCAGCTCTTTGGAAAAGCTTCAGCAAAAGCTCGGTGCCGGATTCTCTTTCAGCGCCTTTAACAGTTTGCTTGACAAGGGGATCATCAGTGTGGAAGAGAAGATAGTCAACAAGTATAAACCTAAAATCCGGTTATTTGTCGGGCTGCATCAGAAAATTAAAACAGAGGAACAATTAAATGAGGTAATTAACAGTTTACAAAGGGCAAAAAAACAGCAGGCCCTTCTCATTCATCTGTGTGATAAAATCGATGCTTTCGGATCTCAGCCAAAATCTTCAGTTAGCAAAAAAGATCTTCTGGAAGGAACAGATTTCAGTGATGCTGTTTTAAATGCACTGTTAAGGAAACAGCTGCTGGCACTCATTAAGAAGCAGATCTCGCGTATTGAAAACAGTGAGATAAAACAGGGAAATCTTAATCTGCTTACAACTTCTCAGGGAAAAGCTCTGACTGAGATAAAATCAGAATTCAATAATAAGAAGGTTGTCCTTATGCACGGTATTACATCAGGTGGCAAGACTGAAATATACATCCATCTGATTGATGAAATTATCAGGTCGGGAAAGCAGTCTCTTTACCTGGTGCCGGAGATAGCTCTTACTGCCCAGATAACAGAAAGACTCCAAAAAGCCTTTGGCGACAAGGTTGGAATATATCATTCCCGTTTTAACAGTCAGGAACGTGTCGAGATTTGGCAAAAAGTGCTCAATTTCAGGTCTGATCCGGATAAAGGATTTCAGATAATTCTGGGAACGAGATCAGCAATTTTTTTGCCCTTTTCCAGGTTGGGACTTATTATTGTTGACGAAGAACATGAAAATTCTTTTAAACAACATGACCCTGCTCCACGCTATAATGCACGTGATATGGCTGTTGTTTCAGGTTCACTGTCGGGTGCTAATGTCTTGCTTGGATCTGCAACTCCTTCTTATGAATCGTATTTCAATGCAATGTCGGGTAAATACAGTCTCGTGAATCTTACCGAAAGGTATCTGGATACACAATTACCGGAGATAGTGGTTGCTGACCTGAAGAAGGCGCGGAAAAAGAAACAGATGAAATTTCAGCTTACCGGGGAACTTTATAAAATGACAGACCAGGCTCTTGCTGCGAATGAACAGGTAATCCTTTTCCGGAACCGGAGAGGATATTCATCTTTTATACAGTGTTTTGATTGCGGCTGGATTCCGATGTGTGAAAATTGTGATGTCAGTCTGACCTACCACAAATATAAAAATGCGTTAAACTGTCACTATTGCGGATTTACCAGACCCTTACCGGAAAAATGCGGAGCCTGCGGCTCTTCAGAGATCAGGACAATGGGGTCAGGTACCGAAAAGATTGAGGAAGAGCTTAAGATATTGTTTCCGCAGGCCAGGATCGAAAGAATGGATCTTGATACAACCAGGTCAAAAAATGCTTTTGAAAAGATCATAAGCAACCTTGAATCCCGTAAGACAGACATCTTAATTGGTACTCAGATGATTACCAAAGGGCTTGACTTTGAACATGTCTCTGTGGCCGGCATTCTTAATGCCGATAGCCTGGCAAATTTTCCCGATTTCAGAGCCCATGAACGTACCTTTCAGTTGATTTGCCAGGTTGGCGGACGGGCGGGACGGAGGAACAGCAGGGGAAGGGTGGTTATCCAGACATCTCAGCCTTCGAATCCTCTGTTTGCTTATATCAGTAAAAATGATTATAAGGCTCTTTTCCAAATGCAGATGGAAGAGAGAAAATTATTCAGGTATCCGCCATGGTACAGATTGATAAAACTTATTATTAAGCACAGAAAGGTTGAGGTTGTCAATAAGGTAGCTTCACAACTGGCGGAAAAACTGAGGTCATTTCCGGTATGGACAGTACTGGGACCAGAATATCCTTTGATCTCAAGGATGCAATCACTTTATAATAAAGAGATATGGTTAAAAACCGGCAGGGATATCTCACCGGCAAGGGCAAAATCAATATTAACAGACAGTATAAGGGAGGTTAAACAAAAGAGGGACTGCAGTAGTTGCATAATCAATATTGATGTGGATCCCATGTAATTCTATGTTATAAAAGTATAGCCCTTCAGCCGGAATACGCTATTATATTTTAAAGGTTTTTATACTTTTGTAATTTTCGGAATAATCAGAGACAGAACCAAATTACAGGTAAATTTCAGTTAACGATTAAAAAAATAACTATTGGTTAAAGTGATTTTATTAAATTTGAGGACATTCATATAAAAAAAATACAGATGGGTAAAATTATTTCATTGGCAAACCAGAAAGGTGGAGTGGGGAAAACGACAACAACAATAAATCTTGCTGCAAGCCTTGCAGTTCTCGAGCAGAAGGTGCTCGTGATTGATGCTGATCCGCAGGCTAATGCCACTTCAGGATTTGGGTTTGATGTAAAAAATGTGCAATCAAGTATTTATGAATGTATAGTAGATGGTGTAGAACCTGAAAAAGTAATACTGAAAACAGAAATTTCCAATCTGGATATAATCCCTTCACATATTGACCTGGTAGGTGCAGAAATAGAGATTCTTAATTTACCAAACAGAGAGAAGGTGCTGAGGAATACTATTTTGAAATTAAAAGAGATATATGATTTTATCTTTATCGATTGTTCACCTTCGCTGGGATTGATTACTGTCAATGCACTCACAGCTTCTGATTCGGTTATTATTCCTGTTCAGTGTGAATATTTTGCCCTTGAAGGATTGGGTAAATTGCTGAATACCATTAAGATCATTCAAAACAGACTCAATCCCGATCTCGAGATTGAAGGTTTCTTATTAACGATGTTTGATTCCAGGTTAAACCTTTCAAACCAGGTACTGGAGGAGGTTAAGCACCATTTTCAGGATATGGTGTTCGATACTGTTATACAGAGGAATGTAAAGTTAAGCGAATCGCCAAGCTACGGGAAACCTGTGGTTCTTTATGATGCCAGCTCAAAAGGGACTATAAATCATATGAACCTTGCACGTGAAATCTTACAGCGGAATAATATGACAAAGATTTCTATGGAGAAAAAATTAATTATATAATTTTGAGATATGGTAAAGCGTAATGCACTGGGCAGAGGATTGGGAGCATTGATTGATGATGCAGATCAGATGAAACAGGCGAGGATTAGTGAAGTCGATCTGTCACAGATAGAAGCTAATCCATTTCAGCCGAGATCCAATTTTGATGAAGATGCGCTGGAAGAATTAGCTATTTCCATCAAAAAGATAGGTTTGATCCAGCCTGTTACTCTCAGAAAAGTGGGCGAGGGCAAATACCAGATCATTGTTGGTGAACGTCGCTGCCGTGCAGCTAAAAAAGCAGGATTGGAGACTATTCCGGCATATATAAGGGAAGCTCAGGATGACGGTATGCTTGAGATGGCTCTTGTGGAGAATATTCAGCGCGAGGATCTCGACCCTATTGAGATTGCACTCAGCTACCAGCGGTTGCTTGAAGAGTGCACCCTTACCCAGGAAGAGCTTAGTGACAGAGTGGGAAGAAAGCGATCCACCATAGCAAATTATCTCAGATTGTTAAAGCTGCCTGCAATAATACAGAAATCACTCCGGCAAAAAGAACTTTCCATGGGACATGCCAGAGCGCTTATCAATATTGAGGATGCTGATATCAGGGAGATGATTTTTTCGCAGATCATCGAACACGATTTATCGGTTCGCAAAGTCGAAGAGATTGTACACAATCTGAATAAGGGAGAAGACAGCAAATCATCACCATCTCCTAAAAATGAATTACCTGCTAACTATAAGAATATTAAAAATCAGCTTGGTAAAATATTCGGGTCGCGTATAGGAATATCAATAAATGAAAAAGGGAAAGGGAAAATTGTTATTCCTTTCAAAACAGCCCAGGATCTCGAAAGAATTGTTAAAATAATTGAAAATGACAAATAATGCCTCATAATAAATTTCACTGTGAAACTAAACATCTATTTTTAGGAAAAATTTTTGAGAGGTGAATTTGAGAGGGCTTTTGTTAATAGTGTTGATTGTTGTATGCCGGCTTTTGGCAGCACCTGATCTGTATGCACAGTTGACTGATGCAGATACACTCAAAGCTGTCGAAACAGTTGAAGAGGAGGAGATCCATTCGCCCAGAAAAGCTACCATCTATTCTGCAGTGCTTCCTGGGCTTGGACAGGCGTATAATAAGAAATACTGGAAAATTCCCGTTATATATATAGGATTTGGAGCCATCGGGTATTTTATAGACTGGAATAATGATAATTACAGGTTCAACAGGACGGCATATCAGCACCTGACTGACAATGATCCGGATACAAATGATTTTGAAAAGATTGAGGCACTGCAGTACTATGACCTGAACAATCCTACCCATTTTGAAAATTTCAGGGATGGTTTGCAGAAACGGCAGGATTTTTATCGCAGAAACCGGGATTTGCTCATAATAGGAATGGCTGCATTTTATGGACTGAATATTATTGATGCAAGTGTTGATGCGCATCTCTTTGATTTTGACATCAGCGATGATTTGACAATGCAATGGCAGCCATCTATGCTGAATGTCAACAGAAATTTTATTTATTGTATTAATGTCAGGTTTAACTTATAATTTACAGATATGACAAGGTTAATTGCGGGAATACTTTGTATGATACTGGTTATTCAGTTGAATGCCCGCGACAGGGTAATGGGAAATTTTTATATGAATACGGTACCCTGGGCCGGTTCTGATACTTCAATGGTTGACATTCAGGGCAGTACATTACCTGATTCTCTTTTCGTTGCAGATACGGTATCAATTAGCGACACAATCTTTTTTGAAGATCTGTCGGTTCCCGATGAAAACCTGAATGACATATTTTCAGATAAGATGGACAGTCTGGTAAAATCGTGGGAAGTGACCAACATGCTCAAGCTTGATAGTCCGGAAACCGGATATACTGATTTTTTCCCGACAAATATACCCGACAGCATATATATTGCAAGACTGCAGGATGCTGAGCAGGTGATACCTCTGTCTTACAATAATGTAGTTAAGAATTTTATAAAACTCTATACTGAAAAAAGGCGCGACCAGGTTGAGATGATGCTTGGACTTTCAAAGTATTACTTTCCAATTTTTGAAGAGGCTCTCGATCGCTACAATTTACCGCTGGAGCTGAAATATCTCCCCATCATCGAATCAGCTCTCAATCCGAAGGCCCTGTCGCGTGCAGGTGCTAACGGTTTGTGGCAGATCATGTACGGGACGGGGAAGTTGTTAAATATGGAGATTACCAGCTTTGTCGATGAGAGGCGTGATCCTGTTAAGTCGACCGACGCAGCAGCCAGATACCTGAAGCAGTTGTACGACGAATACGGCGACTGGCATCTTGCTGTTGCTGCCTATAATTGCGGTCCCGGAAATGTCAGCAGAGCTATAAGACGTTCGGGCAATAAGACCGGTTACTGGGATATCTATTACCGGTTGCCGCGGGAAACCCGTGGTTATGTTCCTGCTTTTATCGCTGCTTCATATGTAATGGAGTACTTCAAAGACCATAACCTTATTCCCCGCACACCTGAGATTCCTTTAAAGACCGATACATTGTTGGTCGGGGATTACCTTCATTTTAACCAGATATCTGCCACACTTGATATCAGCAGGGATATGATAAGATCATTGAATCCCATGTACCGGAGAGATGTTATTCCGGCTAAAAAGGATAAAAAATTTCCCCTCATTCTGCCCGAATATAAAATTATGACGTTTATTGATCTTGATACAACTGTTTATGCATGGGAAAGGGAAAAATATTTTCCCGATAATACTTTAGTAAGCCCTGCCACTCCTTCTTCTTCATATTTTACTCCGGTTGATATAGAGGGGAAAGCTAAAATCATATACACAGTGAAGTCGGGCGACAACATAGGTTTTATTTCTTCGTGGTTTAATGTTCGTGCAGCCGATTTGCGTTACTGGAATAATATTCACAGGAATTTAATACGGGTCGGACAAAAACTTGTTGTTTATGTTCCTGAGGATCAAAAAGAGAAGTATGATCAGGTCGACTCAATGACCTTTGCCCGGAAGCAGGTCATGGCCGGCATGCCGGCAAAAATATCCAAACCGGAACCACAGCCTCTTGATCCCGATTATGAATACTATACCGTTAAAAGTGGTGATACCCTTTGGGATATTGCAAGAAAGTATGCCGGCATTTCGGCAGAAGAGATTCTCAGGTTGAATAATTTGAGCAGCGGAGCAAGACTCTCCGTTGGTCAGAAACTGAAGATTAAATATAAAGGAGGTTGAATCCGGTTATTTCAGTGTGAACTCTGCTGAAACGGTAACTTTAATATTTTTCTTTGAGGATGTTGTATTATGAATGCCATAGCCTGATACTTCGGTCGAATAGGGCTCGGTAATCTGGAAGACCCCTGCACGGGCTGAGATCAACTTATCGATCTTTAAATCTGTTGCAGAAATTATCTCCTCTGCACGTTCAAATGCATTTTGGGTAGCTTTGCCCAGTAACTGTTTTTTAATCTCTTCGATCTCGGTACTGTAAAACTCCATAACTGAATTATCGAATGTTACACCGGAATCCACAAACACCTTTGGATCGATTGCCAGTTGGTTTATTTTATCTATCTCTCCTGAAATTATATATATTCTCTGGTCGAGGGTATAACCAATATGACCGTTTTGCCCGTATTCCCGGTTCACATTTACGGGAAATACCTTGAATTCTGATGCTTCAATACTTGTTTGTTCCCACAGTTTTTTGAAATTGTCAAGCTTGGCAGCCATTATCTGATATCCTTCACGGGTTCCGTTAAGAGGCACCCTTTCTGAAAAACTTACTGACCATTTTACTACATTACTGTCAAATTCTTCTGTGCCATAACCTACCACCCTGACGGTTTGCTGTACCTGTCGTGATTGTTTAAAGAACCAGCCCAACAGACCAAAGGAGATGATTATGGCTAATCCCAGGATAATTGCCCAACTATTCTTCATTTTGAATTAATTTAATAATTATGAGAAATTTAATAAAAATATTTTAATCAGACAGCAATTTGCACCTGATGTTCAGTGATTTTATTTCAAGGGGGTTATGGTTGCCGGGTTGCAGCAATGGTTTTTACCCTTATCCTGCAGCAATATTTATTATCTTTTTGGGTACAAAGATGAATTTTCGCACTGTTTTTCCGGCTATCCATTTCTGAGACCTGGGATCCGACAGCACGGTCTTCTCTATCTCTGCCGCATCCATATCAACCGGCAGTTCTATCTTAAATCTCATCTTCCCGTTGAATGATACCGGATATTCGAAGCTGTCTTCCCTTAGCAGACTCTCATCCACTTCAGGCCAGGGTTCATATGCCAGTGTCTCATCATGTCCGCAGACTGACCACAGCTCTTCGCCAAGATGAGGGGCAAAGGGTGAGAGGATCTTAGCAAATGTTTCAGCGCTGTTTTTGGTTATCTTACCCTTCTTAATTGCAAGATTGTTAAAAACCATCAGTGCTGAAATAGCAGTGTTGAACTTCAGATTCTCTATGTCTGATCCAACCTTGCGTATTGTTTGATGAAGCAGTTTGGCAACCTCATTATCCTCTCCCCCGTCTATAATATTTTCAGTGTCTGCAAAAAAGCGGTATACCCTGTTCAGGAAATTAAACACCCCTTTAACACCGGTATCCGACCACGGTTTACGCTCGTCGAGCGGACCCATGAACATTTCATAGAGTCTGAGAGCATCAGCTCCGTAATGCTCGATTACGTCATCCGGATTGACAACATTTTTGAGCGATTTCGACATTTTGGCGACAATCTGGTATAACTCTTCTCCTGTTTCTGTATGGAAAAACCTGCCATCGCGCTCTTCAACCAGGTCGGAGGTCACTTTGCCTCCTGTAGCCGTCTGATAGGCAAAAGCCAGGATCATACCCTGGTTAAAAAGTTTCATGAAGGGTTCATCAGTAGATACAATGCCAAGATCGAATAATACCTTATGCCAGAATCTTGAGTAGAGAAGATGCAGCACAGCGTGTTCCGCACCTCCTATGTAGAGGTCAACCGGCATCCAGTATCTCTCTTTTTCAGGATCAAATATCTGCCGGTTGTTATGGGGATCTGTATAGCGGAGATAATACCAGCATGATCCGGCCCACTGGGGCATAGTATTGGTCTCCCTTCTTCCTTTACGGCCATTCTTGTCAGTCACCTTCAGCCACTCTTCAGCATTTGAAAGAGGAGATTCGCCCGCCTCACCGGGAGAATATGTGGATAATTCAGGGAGTAAGAGAGGAAGATCCTCATCATCCATAAGGGAAATTTCACCATCCTCCCAGTGAATTACCGGGAATGGTTCACCCCAGTAGCGCTGGCGACTGAACAGCCAGTCACGGATTTTATAATTTACGGTTGCTTTCCCGAGTCCTTCTGACTCCAGCCATTCAATAGTCTTTGCTATGCCGGCAGACTTGTTCAGGCCGTTAATATCCAATCCGGTCTCATCATTACCTGAATTTATATAAATACCATCCTCGGTCCAGCACTGGTTGCCTGCTAAAATTTCATTGCGGTCAGGAGCATAGTGAGGATCCAGTATACAGATAACAGGAATATTGAACTTTTTGGCAAATTCAAAGTCACGCGTATCATGAGCAGGAACAGCCATGATTGCGCCTGTGCCGTATCCTGTCAGCACGTAGTCAGCCACCCAGACCGGAATTTTTTCCATATTCACGGGATTGATGGCATATCTCCCTGTAAAAACTCCGGTTTTCTCCTTAGCCAGGTCAGTTCTGTCGAGATCAGATTTAAGAGCTGCTGCCCTGATATATGCTTCCACTTCATCCTTTTTTTCAGGCAGCGTGATTTCGTTTATCCATTCATGTTCAGGTGCAATAACCATGTATGTAGCTCCAAAGAGAGTATCCGGACGGGTAGTATATACCCGTAGTTTTTTATCCAGTCCGTCGATCAGGAAATCTACCTCTGCACCGGTAGATTTTCCGATCCAGTTTTTTTGCATGTCTTTGACACCTTCCGGCCAGTCCAGACTTTCAAGTCCTTCCAGAAGTCGTTCTGCATAGTGAGGGATCCGCAGCAGCCACTGCTTGAGGTTTTTGCGGATAACCTGGTGACCGCATTTTTCATGCGATCCGTCGTTAAGCACCTCTTCATTGGCACAAACAGTCTGGCAGGAATCACACCACCATACCTGCGCATCATCATAATATGCAAGTCTTTTGTCTGCAATATATTTATCAACAGCATCCTGTCCGAGTGACCGGATCTCTCCTGGAATTACCAGCTCTTCTATTGGTCTTCCTTTTTGGAGATCGCTGTCGAACCAGGTGTTATATAGTCTTTTAAAAATCCATTGTGTCCATTTAAAATAATCGGGATCGGTGGTCTTTATCTCCCTGTCCCAGTCATAACTGAGTCCGATTGCCTTTATCTGCCTGCGGAAATTATCACAGTTTTTATCAGTTGTAATTCCGGGATGAGTACCCGTCTGCATAGCATATTGCTCCGCAGGAAGTCCGAATGCATCATAACCCATGGGGTGAAGCACATTGAATCCCTTCATCCGTTTATAGCGACTGACAATGTCGGTGGCTGTATAACCCTCCGGATGACCTACATGAAGACCGGCTGCAGAGGGATAAGGGAACATATCGAGGATATAATATTTCGGTCTTGAAAAATCGTCCTGAGTCTTAAATGTCTTGTTTTCTTCCCAGTATTTTTGCCATCTGGGTTCAATGTCTTTAAAGTTATATTCCATTTTTATGTGATTACTTATATTTCCCTGGTGTAAGGCGCAAAGATAACAAAAATGATTATGGGTAAAGGTTAAAGGGGGGAGCAAAAAAAAGCGCTTTTTAAAGCGCTTTCAGATTTGAATTCTTTTTTAATAGGTCACAACCGGATTCAGTACCTTTGCCTGATCAATGAATTTTATGACCTGCTTTAATGCAGGAACAGCTTTTGTGATTTTCTTTTCTGCCTGAACTTCAACAAGTTTAGCATACAGATTCTCGGCATTGCGGTTTCTCAATTCTTTAACTGTGTCAACACCGGCAGCTTCGAGAAGTTCTGCAAATTGAGGTCCTATACCTTTAATGCGAAACAGATCGGCCATATTGACCCATTCAAGGATCTTGCCTTCATCAATACCTGTGTCTGCAGCTAATTTTTTTCTTCCTGCTTTTGCGGCTCCTGCAGACAGGATCTGTTCAACAGTTTTAATTCCTGCACCAGCCAGTTTTTCAGCATAAACCGGTCCAATACCTTCAATTTCAATAATTCTTTGTGCCATAATGTGTAATTTTATTATTATTTATAAAACGCTTAAAGCTTCGTTTTTAAGATTGCATAACTATATCTTTTTTCGCCTTTATTTCCATTCCGGTTTTAATCAGAACTGAAAAAAAATAGCAGAAAAAATTCACCGCTGAAGAAAAAATTGCTAATTTAATATTTCAAGTGGCTCTTAAAACCTTTAATTAATTTGCTTTTTTGAAAATAGTCATGCATAATTGCCTGTAAATGTTAAACATTTCATTGGCTATTTCTATTTCCTGCTTTATGCCATTATTATTACCGGTTAGCTAAAATTTTTTTAAAAAAATCTCATACCGGTTTCATTAATTATTATAAATGGTGCTAAAATAATTACATTGAACATAATTTTTTCCGGTTCTCCTCCTTAAAGGTAATTATATTTTTTAATAATGTGTATTTTCAAACCAGAAAAACAGAAAATGCATTCAGACTGTCAATGATTGTTATTACCGGTTATACTGAATCTCTGTCAAAAGTATCACCCTGGTTTAAGTCGCCGGTTGTTAGTCCTTTTCTGAACCAGCTCATTCTCTGTGCGGATGTGCCGTGAGTAAATGAATCGGGAACCACGTAGCCCTGTGACTGCATCTGAATGCGGTCATCTCCTACGGCCTGTGCTGCGTTCATCGCCTCTTCAATATCGCCCTCTTCCAGAATATTTTTCATTTTCCGGGCATGATGTGCCCAGATTCCCGCATAAAAATCAGCTTGCAGTTCAAGTCTGACAGTTAGCTGGTTGTATTGCTCCTGAGACACTCTTCCCCTCAATGAATTCATTTCATTAAGCAGTCCGAACTGTTGTTGTACATGATGCCCCACCTCATGTGCTATTATATAGGCAATTGCGAAGTCACCCTGAGCACCCAGTCTTTCCTGAAGCTGCTCAAGGAAAAGAAGATCTATCCCTACTTTCCGAGTTATGACCGTCATATGAATATAACAGACTGGCAAGCAGCCGGTTAGGCTAATTAAATCCTGCC
>ENA-OSEO01001713-OSEO01001713.1-sediment-metagenome-genome-assembly--contig:-NODE-1713-length-37161-cov-8.894051_pt1 | contig 37161 bp, 38 predicted proteins | sample MGYA00237883_ERZ534232 | MGnify/ENA metagenome assembly ERZ534232 | reverse complement strand
AACTTTGATCTGATTCGCGCTGACCTTTTACTTATTTCAAGAGAAAACGCCGGTCAGACGCGGCCGCTGATTATGAAACGCTTGGATGATTTCAACCGACCGGGTCTTACAAAAACGCTTTTGGCGGCGTTAAACAAAGAAATGCCGGCTTGGAAAGGAAACCTCTGGAGGCTTACCCGGCAGTATGAGGACTGGCTCACCAGAATCCTGACCGAACAGGTTGAACATGTTTCCAAAACCGAGCATCAGCATTTTCTGGGAACCCTTAAAAAAGCTCACGCCAGTTTCTCCCGGTCATTGGAATTTTTCCGAAACCTTTTGGATAGGAACCTTGAAAAGGCACTGGGATTGCGTCTCGCGGAAGCCGACTGGAAGATCGAGGTGAATGAACCGTCTCAGCCGGATATTAAAACGGGCCGGACCTTTGATTTCCACTTTGATTTACTCTGGTTTCTCATCCCTATGTTTTTTTTCCGGCGGCTTTTTGGAAAGCATTTTATGAAGCAGATTCCCCGTGAGGTGGAGGTTAACCTTGCTCGTCTTGCCTCCCAGTGGGCAGAAAGAATCAATAAGGCTATCCAAGAAATGCAGCGGCAAACTGAAAAATATGTTAAAGATGAGCTTGCCACCATTGAGGGCCTGCTTGTAAACGCCGGTGGACAAGCGGATGAAATTCAGAAAACAATTGAAGAACTCCAAAACCTGTTAGCCCGCCTGGAGTGTTAGCGTATAGACTATAATGACATGGTATCATGAGCTTTTTAAAACGGAGGGACGCATTTATGAGTTCAAAAATTAAGTCAGCAAAGGCAATCGAAATTCTTGATTCGAGAGGGAATCCCACCGTAGAGGTCGAGGTGGGCCTCGGCGACGGAGCCTATGGACGGGCGGCTGTTCCGTCGGGCGCTTCTACCGGGGAGTTCGAGGCCCTGGAACTGCGGGACAAAACAAAGAAGCGCTACATGGGCAAGGGCGTTGAACGAGCCGTAAAAAACGTGAACGAGCTCATTGCTCCCGCGGTCCTGGAGATGGATGCCTGGGACCAAAGGCTGGTTGACGCGACCCTGATCGAACTGGACGGAACCCCCAACAAAGGCAAACTTGGAGCCAATGCGATTCTGGGCGTGTCTCTGGCGGTCGCCAGGGCTGCGGCGGACTCTCTGTGTGTGCCCCTGTATCGTTATCTGGGGGGCGTGAATGCCTGTCGCCTCCCTATGCCCATGATGAACATCCTCAATGGGGGACTTCACGCCGCCAACAATGTGGACTTCCAGGAGTTCATGATTGTGCCGGTGGGGGGGAAGACCTTTAAGGAGGCCCTTCGAATCGGCGTGGAAGTGTTTCATGCGCTGGCGGGAGTGCTGAAGGACAAGGGATTGTCCACAGCCGTGGGGGACGAAGGGGGATTCGCCCCGGATTTGAAATCCAATGATCAGGCTGTTGAGATGGTGCTCGCAGCGATCAAGAAAGCCGGATACAAGGCGGGAAAGGATGTCGTTCTGGCCCTTGATCCGGCCTGCTCCTCCCTTTTCAAGAACGGGAAATACGTATTCTTCAAGTCAGACCAATCCGAGAAAACCTCCTCCGACATGGTCGCATTCTGGGAGGATTGGGTAAAACGCTATCCCATTTTCTCCATCGAGGACGGTCTGGCTGAAAACGACTGGAAAGCCTGGCAAAGCATGACCGAAAGGCTGGGAGATCGGATCCAGATCGTGGGGGACGATCTCTTGGTGACCAATACGGGCAGGATCGCGCGAGGAATCAAGGAGAAGTCGGCGAACGCCGTTCTGATCAAGCTCAATCAGATCGGTACGCTCACCGAGACGCTGGATGCCATCCAGATGGCTCACAAGGCCGGCTGGAAGGCGGTCGTGTCACACCGCTCGGGAGAAACGGAGGATACCTTTATTGCCGACCTGGCCGTTGGGGCGGGAACCGGCCAGATCAAGACGGGCTCTCTCTGCAGGTCCGAAAGGGTGTGCAAGTACAACCAGCTTCTCCGAATCGAGGAGGAACTGGGAGAGACGGCCGAGTTCGGGTGGAGGGAGTATTGATATGCCCGAGAACCCTAATGCCTATGAGGAACCCAGCTTGGTTCTGAGGTAGGCATCGGAGAAATCGATCTTCAGCTCCACCCACATGGGCAGGTGGTCCGACATCTGATGGGTCCTCCAGTAGGTTTGATAATAAGATTTCTTGCTCCTTTCCGATCTTGGCGAGCCGTCCTTTGTCTTTTCGTATTCCGGCATGTACTCCAGGTAAGTCTCTTTGTCTTCCGGAGTGTCGCGGAACACGACGTCATAGTAATCAAAGACCCCGGCCTTGCCCGTCAGTTCGACGTGGTTCGGTCTTTCCATGAGGGCGATCTGATCGTAATGCCTGGTCTTGGTGGCGTTTGAACGAAACGCGAGCAGGGCCTCGGGAACGGTGAACCCGGCTTTCAGGATCTCCTGAAAGGTCGCATCGCCGGTTCCAAAGATGTTGAAGTCTCCGAGAAGGATGATATTCTTGGACCATGTGGATTCATCCTCGGTGCGTTGCTTCAAGAACCGGGCGACTTCCCTGATCTCCCGAACCCGCTGCGGGGGATCCGCCTCGTCTTCATCCCAAAGAATATGAACCGTGGCGAGAACAAACTGCATCCACCCGGCCCTGAACCCGACCATGAAAGGGGTTCTCGACACTTGAGTGACAGGCTGGGTGTTTCCCTGCTCATCCTTGATACCGGGCAATACCAGTTCGCTGGCGAGCCCTTCAAATGAGAGTTTGCGCGAGTCATACAGGAAGGCCATCCTCTCGTCGTTGCCCTTTTCGCCCACGGTTTCGTCGGTGAACAGCTTTTTCCAGCGCCCCCCGAGTATTTGCGACACCCTCTCAAGGGCCGAGAGCTCTTTGTACACTTCCTGGACGGCCACGATGTCGAAGTGCGATATGATCTCGGCAATGTAGTAGTAAGCTTCTTCGAGTCTCTTGCCGAAAGTCGGTTTGTCAAAATCCCTGATGTTCCAGGTCGCCAACAGGATCGTGTTGTCCAGGGTCCTTGGCGGAATTTGCTCGCTCAGCCTCTTTCGCAGCTCGAGCAGCCTTTCCATGGTGCGCTTGCCCTCCTTGGTGTTGCGGCTCAACGTTCTGTAAAACGGCATGACGACCTCCTTTCTGTGTTCATTTCCACGAAACCTATCGACTTAATATTGAGCTCGTTCATAATTTCTTGACCCCTTCGGACACGGCGTCCTCAGAGTCGAGTCTCGCTTGCTTCCCTCCACGGCCTCAAACGGGGACTCCAGCGCGGAACATGGGCTTTGTAATGCCGGTATTCAATGCCGAACCTTTTTTCCAAGGCTTTCTCTTCTACGAGGGGAAAGTAGATTGCGTTGGCCACAAAGAAAACCATCATCCATGCCATGAGCGGCCAGGATTGTAAAAGCACGGCTTCAGCAAAGAGCAAAAGCAGCACTCCGGTGATCATCGGGTTTCTAACGTGGCGATAAGGTCCCCGGATGACCAGTGTTTTCGGAGGATCCCAGGGAGCCGGAGTTCCTCCACCAACCTTCACGAAAAGGGCGGTCGTCCATACACTCAAAGTCAGGCCAAGGCCCGCTGCGGCGAGTGCAATCCAGAACCAGACTTGACCTGGGGTTACCAACTCGGATGCACACGCCGAGTCCCGGGCAGCCCATAGAACGACGGCAGGGACAAGAACGAGCACTGTGCCGGGAAGGACAATCATCGCTTTCAGCATCTTCGTGCCCCGGAAGCCCTCCGTTAACCCTTGTTGCCGCTTAAGGATCGGTTCCCGCGAGATTCCCTAGGTCGACCCTGATGGTTCTTCCACGAGTTTCAGGCTGGCTATGACAAAGGGAATGTAAACCAGCCCGAGTGGATTTCCTTCACCCAGCAATCTCAGACGCGCGCCACGGACCGCCTCCCCAATGGACTGGCCGGCCAGGAACCTCCGGAGGCATTCTTCACCAAAGACGGTGGCAAGTTCCTCGAAGATCGTGATTTCGGTGCCGATGACACCGGCGCATCGGGATTCCTGCACGAGGGGAGTGATGAACTCGAGGGCCTGAAGCGGGTCGACAGCCGTCGTGTGGCAACCGTTGAGAAAGACCAGAGGACGAGGGTCCTCCCAAACGATCTCATAGGCAGACAGATTCGATTCATCAATGAGCCCGGGGTCATTCCTTGGCCCCACCTGCAGATAAGGGCCGTCTCTCAGATATCCACCATGACAGTAAAAGTAGACCACATGCAGCGGCTCCTTCAAGGAACCAAGAACCTTGTCCCGTGTGTCTGCATAGTTCCAGACCATGCCGGGCCGCAGTTGGCGAATGGCTTGAGCGTGCATCGGGAGCAGTTGGAGATCGGTGGCGACACAGACGGCCATTCGAAGATCGCGCCGGAAGATGATGTTCGGAGGGATGTCCGGGGTGCGCTTGATGGAAAGGGGCATTCCCATATAATGCCGAAATCCCCAGAACCCGCTTGGACAGATCACCTGGAGCATTTCCTTGGTCCGGCTTTCCTGTTTTTTCCGGGTCGGGCAGTTGCCGTGAAAACACGCGATCGATTCCAAGGCGACGCCCTGTTCGAAGCTTTCTTGAAAAGCCGGACACAGGGAGTAACGGCTTGCCCCGACGTCGAGCGGGTAGTCGTAAATCAATGCCGCGGGCAACACGTAACTCGGCGATTCTTTCATGGCGATCTGAAGGAGGCCCGGTTCCAGCATCGACGTTTCGAAATCCTTCACCGCTTTTTCTTCACCCTTGAACCGGCTTCTGACTCTGGCGTAGAATTTGTACCCCCACCTTGCCAGGTTGCACAGGTCGCTCTGCAATCGGGGCAGATCTCGCTGCCTGTTTTTATATTTGTAGGGAATGCCTTCCCGCCATTCGTCCGCATTGTCCCACGAAGCGATCCGGAGGGTCCCCCGCGCTTGCTCAATGAGGCCATGCAACTCACCTTCCCGAAATCGCACATCGTCTTGCTTGAATCTTTCCTCTCCTCTCATGCCCAGCAGGAGCAGACTGTGCGTTCCGTTGTCGTTCCTGTTCAACAGGATGCTGAGCCGATGCGGGGTCAATTCGTTGAGATGACCGGGGCTCAGTGACTGTGACAGGGTATAATCCAGCACGGAACGCAACGGCTTTTCCCTGCCGGTGAGCGGTCGCGGAATTCTCACCGCGCGCGCATCGATGATGCGAGATTGCAGCAGGATTTGTCCCCGGTAAATATGGCAGCGCATTCGAAACGTTCCGGGTTTGGGTGGAACCTGGATGGGGAAAAAGAGACGGCGCGTCAAGCGGCGGGATTTCGGTGGAGGCTTGTCAAGCGGTTGTCTGACTACGGATACCGTGCCGTCGGGCTGAACCTCCAGTTCCCCGACATCGGCGCCGCGCTTGACCTTGATTCCGTCCTTGTACCCAAAAACGGCGACCGTCAGGCGTGCCTTTGCAGGGACTTGGGGAATATCGGTGGGGGTCTCTTCGATCGATTCCTTGAGGGCTTTTCCGATTTCCAACCAGAAAAAATACTTTTCACCCACCTTCAAGGGCATCGTCTTTTTGACGGGTTCATCCGGAGAAACATGCGTTGAAAAGCCGGTGTTGACGACGCGCTTTCGCACGGGGGATTTGCTCCGGACTTCACGATCCCGCATCCTGCGGCGTTTTCGCATGTCCGGGGGCACAGCCTCCGGCTCAGCCCCAACGAGAGCCTCGTGCATCGCTTCGGTATCAATGAGTTCAACCCTCTGAGGTGCCACGTCAGCAGGGGGACCTCCCCCACCGAAAAAGGGGGGGCCTGCCTGGCGGACATAGAGAGCGCAATCTTCGATGAGCCTCGCGGTCACGACCCGCTCCAGGTCATTTTCCGATTTTAAACGTGGGCCCAGACTGAGAAGGACCCGGCCTATGCCCGCACGCGAGACGGTCCAGGCCAACTGCCAGCGCAGGCTCGACGGCCATGTCTTGCCGGATTCAGCCTCTTTCCACAACTGCAGATAACATTCAAATAACTCATGGAGTGGGGGGACAAATTTGTTTCCCAAATACCAGACACCCTCCACAATCCCGTTGGCAAAACCAACCCCCCATCGCATCACAGTCCGAAACAGAGCCGGGACAAGACGCGATGCCACATCAGGAGGGAGGTGAGCGACAAGAGGCTCCATCAAAATTTCTGGAATGACCTCTCCGGAAATTTCCCTGGCGAACTCGACAGGTCCCTTGTCCTCGAAACTCCCGGCGAGGGTGTCGATCAAACGCTGCCGTTCCGGCGCCGCCGGCGGGGGGAGCTGAAAGTCAGGGGCGGGGGATGTCTCGGCCGGCGGTCCTGTGCTCAAGAGATCCTGGGCAATCTGGGCAACCGGTCTTTCCTGCCTCTCTTGAGAAATACGCAGGAGCAAATCCCGTGCCGCTTGCGGGAAAGGCCCGCGCCTGATCAGTTTATCGGTAAAGCCCACAGGGTCTCCCCACGAACTTCGGGGAAGATCCAGTGTTCCCTGGGTGAGTTCCTCAAAGATTTGTTCTATTTCGAAGGTTTCGCCGAGCCGGGCCAATGCCAGCGCCATCCAGAATCTGGCTTCGCCGTCAGGCTCTCCCCGGAAGGCCTCCTGCACTGCGACACGATGCTCGGACACATCGAGCAGGGAAAGGTTTTCAGCCGCATCGGCACGGCAGTCAGGAATAGGATCGGATAACTCGGTGACAAGCTGAGGCACGGCCCGCGGGTCGCCCATCCGGGTTAGAGCCCTGGCCACAGTCCTTCGCACGTCCTGATCGGGGTCCTGCAGCAACTCGTGTAAGCGACCACGCACGGCCTTGGTGGGAACAAAGGCTGCGGCATCAATGAGCTCCCGGTAAGGCATGCCGTCGACGGTCTGGGCATTGAAGGATTCGCCCACAGGTGTCTCTTGCAACAGCCTCATGACCCGGTGGCTGATATAGATCCAGCCCTCCCGCGGCAAGGGCAGGCGCACCAGGGACCGCAGGGCGGCGATGCGCACGGCCGCGGAAGGGTCATCGAGCGCAGAGACCAGAGGGTCTGCCTCTGTCCGCGTAACCTCATTCATCTCTCCCTCCAAAGCAAGCCAGCCTCAATCCCGAATAAACCGCCTCGATGGGCATGGAAGGGCCGGCAAAAGGCTAGCGCATTCCACCTGTCGAAGACTCTTTCGGTGCCATGGCCGTTCCTCCCGCAGCAGGCGTCCCGACCTGGGGGACGAACACGGTTCCGTCGGGCAACTTCCTCCGGCCGTCCAGGAACCAGTCTGCATCGAAGTTCCCTGAAACGCCGACCAGAATGATCAAAACAAGGAAATAGCCGAAAAACCCGATCGCAAGGCCTATCCCATAGGCCCCAAAGAGGGCGGTGCCCGCGGGGAACAGGGCGAGCACGGCACTGCCGCCGATGACTCCTATCACCGTTACCAGGTCCCCCAGTTGGATATCGCTCTTTCGATAGCGATTGATGTAGTAGACGTACCATCCGATGATTGCACCAAAACAGCCGGCTCCAAAGAGTTGCACGTTCATCATCCACCCTCCTTATTTCGGAACTGATAGTAAGAAACGTTTTCGCAGTTCACGACGCCAACCCGCGTGAATCAAAAAAGCAGCGATCCCCGCGCCCAGAAAGCATACCATTCCTCGCCACCCGACCCAAGCCACAATTTGGACCAAGACAGCCGACACAGCCAGGGCACAGCCGGAAATCGTTCTCAGAGGATGTCGTAATCCTCCCTCCATACCCCCGGCCAGCCATCCCCATACCAGGCCCATCCCGACACTCCCGAGTATTGCATACACTATCGTCTTCTCCTCCGTTGGAGATCCTTCAAGGACATGCCCCGGTTGGAAAGTTCCTCCAGAATGAGTTCGGTTGACCAAGCCGCGGCTTTGCCCACGACCGATGTGCATTTGTCGCCGTGGGCTCCCAATTTCTCAAACGCTTCTCTGTCGGAGCCGTCCCTGAGATCGAAGACCCTCCCGAAGATGGTGCGATGGATCGTTTTGCAAATGCTGCTCCCATATTCCCGGTTAAATTTGTCCAGGAGGGCTCTTGCCATGCGGTGCGCACAGTCCTTCTCGGCTTTATCACCATCCCATGTCTTTCGTCGCCGACCGAAGACCGAGCTCATGACCATCACGCCGCCGGTGAACCCTCCGCAGGAGCCCTCGCACGAAACCCCGCCACCGGCGGTAAGGCCGCTTCCCGCCTTGAACACGGCGTCGTCTTGGATGTTCAGGGCATCCTGAATCGCGGCGATCGTGCACTGGCAGCATCCGGTGACGGCCTTTTCATATTCAAAGCCCAGGGAAAGGGCGCGCTCGATGATTTTTGCCTTGTCCTTGATCGTCCTGTTCATGGGTCGACCGCTCCTGCTGCTTGATCCTATGGATTATAGGGACTCCCTCATCCTGGCGAGGACCTCTTCGAGGGAACCTCGAAACGGACCGGGGGTCTCCATTTTGATTGAAGCCAGGGCCACGGCAAAGGCCAGGGACTCTTGAACGCCATGGTCCATCCTCCTGGCCAGATAGGCTCCCATGGTCGTATCTCCGCGACCGGTTCTGCCGTGAGAGCTCCGGTTGGAAAATCGTTCGAAATACGTTTTCCCTTTGTGCCGTGCAAGCGCTCCGTCCGAAGAGGTCAAGATGGTCTCGAGAACTCCCCACTCCTCCACCTGTTTGGCCGCGTCCTCCAGGTTCCGGGTTCCAGTCAGCACCTCCGCTTCGACAATGTCAAGCTTCACGATATCGGCAAGACCCCCAATCTCTATCTTGGACGGTGCGTCCTTGAAATGAATGATCCCTGTCTCGGTATCCACCTGACGCACAAGGTTTTGCATGTCCACCGACAGGCGAAATCCGCGGTGCTTCAGGTGCCGCATGAATTCCAGGCTGAACTCGCGGTCGGTCAGGGCTCCAAGATGAATCCGGGAAGACTCTATGGGAGGCACATCGTCTCTCACGAAAAACCCCGCATTTTGGGTTTGAAACATCAGCCTTTCATCAGGATTCCCGGTGGGGTGAACCACGCGCATGTGCGTGGTTGCGGTGACAGGGCGCAGGTAGACGTCGATACCCGCCTCTTTTAAAGGTTCAAGAATCGAGGCGTCCTCTTCGGCCATCCTGGTTACTACCGCGATTTTCTTTTTGGAGCGGCAGGCTGCAAAAGCGCCAAAAAACGGTGCTCCCCCGGGAACGCCGCGGGCTGATCCCTCTGCCGCATCGATTTCATCAATCGTCACATGACCCATAAACACCAGATCGTAGCGGTTCATTACAGCTCCTGTCTTTTGACCCCGGCCAAAGAGCCGACCCGGTTTGAGCGGCACACGGATGCGCGGATCGCAAATCGGGGTCGGACCCAATGCTGTTAACTTAAGCCTCCATACCCTGACGCGGAAGCCCGGCGCGTCATTCCGGCGAAAGCCGGAATCCAGTGTTTTCAACTCCTCTGGACCCCGGCTTTCGCCGGGGTGACGATGTGGCAAAAGGAAATTTTCCTTAAGTTAACGGCGTTAGGTCGGACCGAGTGACTCGGCGGATATTGAGGGATTATCATCCAAAGAGGGGGTGATTTCAAGCCATAACCCTTCGTTTCGCCGACAATGCTTAATGAAACTGGACTCAAAATCTGATACACACGCATTGGGACCATTCATGAGGTGGTCGGGGCTGATCCCGATCTATTGCGCACCGGGACGGTGCCTGGAAACGGAGGATGGTATCATGGGTATCATGGCAGGCAAAGGGTGTGTCATCACCGGGGGAGCCGGCAGCCTCTTTATGGCTGACGGCGGCATGAAGTTTTGAGCGCCGGCATGACGGTTGAAGGCGGCCGGGTCATTGATTTTTTTGCGGGTCAGCCATGATGTCCGGAAGAAAACTTTGGTGGTCTCTCACCAGTGGCCTGTTGTTGGGCCTCCCCTGGTCTGTTTCGTCTTTGTTCTTGGTCATTTTTATCGCCTGGGTGCCCCTTTTATTCCTGGAGGAGGAAATGAGGGACCACCCGAACCACTACATCCTATTCAATTATGCCTTTGTCAGTTTCCTGGTGTGGAATGTTTTGGGATCATGGTGGATCACACAAGCGCAGTGGCTGGGCGCCATCCTCATCATGCTGGCCAATTCTCTCGTGCAGGCCCTTGTATTCTGGTCCATAAGCCGCGTTCGAGCAAGCCTGAACATTCCCCTCGTGCTTCCTTTTCTGATGATCTGGATGGGATATGAGCATTTTCACGAGTCCTGGGACCTGGCCTGGCCCTGGCTCAACCTGGGTAACGCCCTGGCCACAGCACCCAAGCTCATTCAATGGTTCGAGTATACGGGTGTTCGCGGGGGCACGCTCTGGATTATTCTCACCAATTTTGCGATCTTCACAATGGCTGACACCTGCCGGAAAAGGGGGTTGAGATCCATTGTCCCCACGGGAGTCGTCACCGTCCTGCTGGTTTCCATCCCTGTTCTGGCATCCTATCGGATGTTCGACGATTTCAGGGAAGAGGGAGAAACGATCACGGTCGCCTTGATTCAGCCCAACCTGGATCCATACACGGAAAAATTTGTGCCGGAAAGACAAGCGAAACACGTGGAAGAATTTTTCAGGACGGCAGATACCGTCTGTGACGAGGAAACCCGCTACCTCTTCGGTCCCGAGACCCTTATTGTAGAGCAGATTGACGAGAGAAATCCGTGGGCATCACCTCACTATCGTCAACTGGTGGATTTTCAGGCAAAGCATCCGAAGGTCAGTTGCCTGGTGGGGGTGCACAGCTACCAAAAAGTCGGGGAGGATGTCCCGCCGGGTAGCCGTTTCAACCAGGAGCAAGGCTTCTTCTACGAGGCCTTTAACAGCGCCCTTTTTCTTTCCCCCGGATCCGACCCCCAATTCTATCACAAGACCAAGTTGGTCCCCCTGTTCGAACGCATGCCTTTTGTGCAATATCTGGGCTTCCTTGGAAAATACTCCCTGGAACTTGGCGGATACAACGGCACCTACAGCCTTCGTCAGGACAGGCACGCCTTTGTCTCCCCTGATGGTTCCGTCGGCATCCTGCCCATCGTCTGTTTCGAGTCGGTGTTTGGTTCCTACTGTGCACGGAACCTGCCGGAAGCAAAGGGCTTCATCTGCATGATCACCAACGACGGATGGTGGAAAAACACGCCCGGCTATCGCCACCACTACCATTTCAGCCCGGTTCGCGCCATCGAATGCCGCCGGGATCTGGTAAGGGTGGCCAATACCGGGATCTCGGCCCTCATTGACGCAAGAGGCATGGTGATTGCCCGCACACCGTGGTGGGAAAAGGCCACACTCAAAGGCCGGATCCATCTTCGTCAAGGCCGGACTTTTTTTGCCAGGCACGGGGATTATTTGGGGCGTATCTCCATGTTTATGGGAATGATGATCCTTGTGTGCGGCGAAATTGGAAAATGGGTCAGGAAAAGCGAACATTTCAGGAATGCAGGGCGTCAGGGATAGGCGGGATTTGAATTCCCGATGCCGCTCTGTCCGGCTCGTGGAGGATTCCATCATGCATCGTAAGACCGTTCACGACAGTCCCACGGGGAAGACCTTGATGCGCCTGCTGGCTCTGATCGTTTTTCGATTTACGGGCTGGAGACCGGCAGGGAAAAGGCCGTGCATTTCCAAGTACGTTATCATAGCCGCACCGCATACCTCGAATTGGGATTTCTTATACACCATGTGCCTGGCCTTCATTCTCGAAATCAAACCCTTCATCATGATGAAGGCAACCTGGTTCCGTGGGCCTTTGGGTCCTTTGCTCAAATGGTTCGGAGCCATTCCCGTGGATCGCTCCAGATCGACAAGTGTTGTGGCACGGGCCATAGAGGCCTTTGGTGCACATCCGCAAATGGTCCTGGTGGTTCCTCCTTCAGGAACCCGCAGGAAAGTCATGTCCTGGAAAACCGGCTTTTACCATATCGCCAGGGGAGCGAATGTCCCCATCGTGCTGGGGTATCTTGATTACCGACGCAAGGTTGGCGGAGTCGGGCCGGTCTTTCACCCAACCGGAAATGTGGAAGCGGATATGAAAATGATCCAGGACTTCTACTCCGGCATCACAGGAAAATACGGCAAGCAGGCACGCGGCTACCCTGCGTCGGCGGAGTGAAAAGTGCGCTGATGAAAATGTGGCCGGGACCTCCTGCTTATGGGTGGGGCCCGGCAGTGAAGATGCTTGTCAGCTTCCTGCCGCCCATCATAGGCTTGCCGTGGTCCCAGCGAACGCGACTTCCTCCCTCCGCCGTGCGCTGATAATGGAAGCCACGGTCACTGCAAAAATAATGATACCGCCGCCTATCATGGCATGGGTACCCGGCACTTCTCCTATCGCGAAAAACACCCATGCCGGATTAAATACAGGCTCGATGACTGCGATGAGGTTCGCTTGAACCGCTGAAACACGTTTTATCGCAATGGAAAATAAAATCGCCGACAGCCCGATTTGAACAACACCCAACACCAAGATTGCAACAAGCGATTTCGCTGTTAATTGGGGCAGTGGCAGAAAAAACGACAAGATGATGCAGATCGCGGCCGTGAGCCAATGGGACAGAAGAATCGATTCGAGGGGTGAACCGTCTTTTTGCATGCGCATAAACACAAAATAGAAGCTGAACGTTACCGCCGAGGTGATTGCAAGCACATTGCCGAATAATTTTCCGGCACCCAGTTCATCAAAAAACATAACGATCATGCCTACAGCCACGAGAGGCAAGGCAGTGACATGTTCCACACGAGCGCGCTCCTTCAACAAAATCGCGCCGACAAAGACGGTCAACACCGGTGCGAAATACTGAAGGATAATCGCATTGGCCGCCGTGGTCGTTTTATTGGCCGAGACAAATAAAAGCATGGTCACGGCATTGGCTACAGCGGCGGCGATCTGAGGAAATGAAAGATGAAACTTGGGATGCTTTAAAAAGACGAAAATAACCATGGACGCGATGAGACTGCGCATCCCTGCGATCGCAACGGGGTTCCAATCGATCACTTTTATGAACAATCCTGCGATGCTCCAGAGGAACGCGGTGGCCGCCATGGCAAGAATGCCCGTACTCTTGTTTGGATTTTCCATTCAGTACTCCATATCAATTCTACCGGGGGGTCCGGGTCGGACCCAATGCTGTCAATTGAAGCCTCTTCACCCTGACGTGGAGGCTCTACGCGCCATTGCGGCGAGTCCCGGATCGCGGGGTCCGGGACAGGCGCCGGAATCCAGTTTCTTCAACTCCCCTGGACCCCCGGCTTTTCCACCCTCCGTAGCGGAACTCCTGCGGAGGACGGGTGCCGGGGTGACAGCGTGGTAAACGAAGATTTCCCTTGAGTCAACGGCCTTGGGCCCAACCCGAGCCCAAAAGGGCGACAGAGAAGCGGGCGCGATAGGCGGTCGGCTCCGCGCCCTTGTCAGGGCCTCTCCGATGGTTGTCGCTTGAGGGCTTGAGTGCGCTTCTGCTTTTCGTACGACGTCACTTCTCGAAAAGCCATAATCTTGCGACCTCTGTATCGTTCATAGTCTTGAATAAATTCTCGCGTCTCATTGTATGGACCGGCTATATGCCCGGGCCGTTTGGAGTCAGCGAAAAAGTAGTTCTTGCCATGGCGCTTGAAAGTCACCAGCCAATGCAACCGCAGCGTGTTCCCGGTGATCTGTATGGGATCGAACTCAATCATCAAGTACTTCGGATCGCTCGTCGGATCGATGCGCTTGAGCGTCTCAACGCCAAAGCGCGACAGGTCGATGCACACACCGGTCTTCTTGTTGAACAATTCAGAGGGGTGATAAATCGAGGAGCGCTCATTCTTATTTCTCCGGATCTCGGATAGCTGCACCGCTCGCTCCATGTCGTATGAGAAATTAGCGGCGATCCACGCACTGATGTCTTCCGGGCTTTGCCAGCTTTGTAAGGAGTGCTCGTAGGAGTCTGCAGCCTTGAAGAGCGCGGTTGAATCGCGTGCCTGTTCAGGCGCATCTGAGGAAGACTCTGCAGGATGAAGCGCGTTGGCATAGCCAGCCAGCAGGAGAAGCATAAACAGAATGAGCTTCTTGACCATTCGTTGATCCTTGGATGCTCTAACAGGCCGGTCAGGGGAGGCGCCGCTTTTTTGCCGTCCAGTGCAGCAGCAAGGTTGAACTGAGCCGCTGAAGCGGCTTCCTGGCTCGTCCCAGGACACGGCATTGCAAGTCCTTCAACAAGGGCCTCACGATCTTTATTGTTGCGGCTTATTCTCCTGCGCTCAATTCCCGAATTATGAATGGTCTCATCATAGTATTGACATTCATTGCCTCCCCGTTTTTGTAGGAGCCCCTCCCCAGGGCGGGACGACAGAATCGCGACCGGCCCTTCGAGAGCCTCAGGGTCCTGAGCAGCGTCGAAGGAGAGGTCGCTCCTACACAGAGATGACATGTCGGCAAAAACGGAGCGTCAATACTATTTCGAGACGGTTAATAAGACGCGGCGCAGAACGGCGTCAGCACCGATTTATTCTGTTCTTGGTATGTCATGGTTGTATTCTCAACCACAGACAAAGTAGCTTACACTAATAGAAACCTTCTCCCTGCCACACTGGTTTTGCTCTATTGGGCACGATTTGCAATTTCCTTGTATCGAAAGCAGTCCGTCGTATGGTCGTTTACCATGCCCACCGCTTGCATAAACGCATAGCAGATGGTGGATCCCACAAAGCTTAGACCCCGCTTCTTCAGGTCCTGGCTCATTCGATCCGACTCCTTCGTCTTGGCCGGAACATCTGCCATGCGTTTCCAGGCGTTCTGTCTGGGGACGCCGTCAACGTAGCGCCAGAGAAACGCATCGAGGGATCCGTACTCCTCCCGGATATCCAAAACGCCTCGCGCGTTCTTGATCGCCGATTCGATCTTGAGCCGATTCCGCACGATGCCGGGGTCAGTCAGCAGGCGTGCGACGTCGCGTTCCGAGTAGCCGGCTATGCGCTCAGAGTCGAAGCCGTCAAACGCCTTTCTGTAGTTTTGTCGCTTCTTCAAGATGGTGAGCCAACTCAGGCCGGCCTGTGCGCCTTCCAGTGTGAGGAATTCAAGAAGGCGCCGGTCGTCATGGACAGGAACTCCCCATTCTTCATCATGGTATGCAACGTAGAGGGGATCGTTGCCGCACCATCCGCATCGCTTTTTCATGTTCTGCTCATGCCCAACATTGAAGTCGGAGGCAGCCGGGGCGTTCAACGACATCAATGCTCATAGTGCTGATGGAGTAAATCGAGGGTACCGGCTGGCGCATCGGTAGCCCTGCGCCTCAAACACGCGCCGCTAGGTCGCCCAATACCATGGCCCACCCCACATTCCGTGAATCATGAAAATCGTATCAGCCACTTTGCACCCTGCCGACGTCACGAAAAGTTCACCGGGAGGCCCTTTTTTTGGCCGATCCGGTGGAACGCCTTGTTCGGGCCGTCGATTTCTCTGCCAGATCGATCAGAGACCGAAGAGCCTTATTGACGGCTTCATCGGTAGAAAACACTCTTGCCACATCAGGGCTCAGAAGCACAAGATTGGTTCCTTTGCGATACTCTTCAAAGTACTTACCACGGACTCCCACACCCAGGTCTTCCCGTTTATACTCCGGACGGAGTGCGTCTGAAACCTTAGCCTTCCTCATAGATCACCCTTTCTTTACGGCCCAATGGACGCGCGCTTATTATTCTTGTTCGATCCTCACGTTGCGTATGAGAGACAACAATGAGACGCTTCTGTAACGATAAGCCAAAAGTCAATTGCCTTTCTTCACCCTCTGAATGATCGGGATCTTGAAACGTAATTGCCAGAGCGTCCCCGAAAACCGTGGCAGCCTCTTGGAACGAAACTCCGTGTTTCTTGAGGTTTGCCGCAGCCTTCTTGGGGTCCCATTCAAATCTCATAGGTAGCCTCTCCCTCGACGATTATACCAGAACTGGTTTGGCGGAATAATTAGAATTAATTGCGGCTATGCTGAGGCCGGCTAAAAAACAATCATCGATCCCTCGGCTCTGCGGGACAAATTCCACGAGCTATTCAATCACCGTTCCTTTGCCGGTCTTCTGATACTCAAGCTCGACATGGTTGACGAACGCGATCCTCCCCTGGGAATTGGCTACATATCCATGGGAGGCGCACCAAGCCGGAAATGTTTCCGGATCAATATCTGCGCGAATAGCAATATTGCCACTTCCCTTAATTAATTCGCATTGCCTATCGACAAGAGCTTTCCAGTCTTTAAAACCGGCGGGCATATTTTCGGGATCGGTAAAGATCGCCAGCGCCCTGCGGTAAGCAGCCTCATCTTTATACCAAGCGATTCCTATGACATCTTTCATTTTGATAGTTCCTTTTCTTCCTATCTCATTTTCGTACTTCTTTATACCAGCCTTCCTGCGGCATTGAATCAAAGCACGTCGGCTTCGGGTTTATCCAGTTGCCTTCCGGCGTAACGTGCCATTTTGTATAAAAATCCATTGGCGCGGCGGTTTTGTCTATTATGCTTTTTTGCTTCATTCTTGAAAAAGTCTACGCTGGTTTTACTCAGAGCGATAGTGACTTTAAGGGTTTCATCCTTTAAAATGAGCTCTTCAGGTGGGAGCATCCCGCTCAAGATCAGATCGCATTTCCATTGGTTTAGGATAGGACGGTTTCAGATAGGTGTCAATATACTGATACGGCTATTTATATGGCTTTGGTGCCAACGAGTGATTGTAAAGCTTCTGGATAAATCCAAGAGTAGAGGGCATCATCTAATTCGAAGGCGACGCCAAGTTCCTCCGGAACAAAAGGGTGCATGGCCCTGTGCAAGGCTCGACCCGCGAGTAAATTGACGCCGGCCCGTTTGAGTTTTCTGGCGCTCGACCCGCACAGCACAAAGCGAAGTCGCTTGCCCTCAATGAACCGGTGCACCTCGTTCAGGAGGTTCGGGAGTCGCTGCACCCCGTCGACGATCACCCACTTTTTGGGCGCAACGGCGCGCAATTCATCCGCAAAAGAACCCGGATTCACCATGAGGCGCTGATAGGTTGCCTCAGAGAGGAGGTCGATCACCTGGGCATCGGGAAAGGCGGCTTTGAGCCACATGGTTTTTCCCGAGCCGCGAGGGCCCAAAAGGAAGAAGCTCTGTTTCGGAGGTTTGAGCAATCGCTCGATCATATTTGAAAATCATGTCGTCAATTTTCTATGTAAATTGGCGACATGGTAAGCGGTTGGCACCAGAATGTCAAATGAATTGCCGGTCTTGAGGGGATTTAAGAGAATACGGTCCGAAGTGCTGGTCGGGGGCATGCTCGCTGGGGTTTTCTGTATGGCTGAAATTTCAGGGAAATCGCTATAGAACGAAGCGGAAAGCGACTCACGGAGAGCCTTACCATGAAAACTGTGAAGAGGAAATCCCTCGATCCTAAAGAAGAACTGGCTCTTGATAAAGCTGTGCAGACGGTAAAGAGTAGATTCGCTGTCGAGCAGATTATTCTTTTCGGTTCGAAGGCGCACGGTGATCATGATGCTTTTTCTGACCTTGACCTGTTATTGGTCACCACGGAGCCTTTGCAGTGTAAAGCCGAAAAGGCGATTGTGGAAATGCTGTTCGACATTGGGATGACCTATGACGTGATTTTCAGTTCTTTGTTTGTCTCAAAGGCGGAGTGGAATGGCGGTATATTCGTGCAGTTTCCAGTCTATGCGGAAATCCTCCGAGATGGGGCAGTCATAGAGTGAGTGAGCGAGAAATCGGAAACCCACCCACGAGGAGAAACCCCCATGCCCACCGACAAACTCACCGATCCCAAAGTCCGGCAAGCCAAGGCGGCGGATAAACCCTATAAGCTTTTTGACGGCGCCGGCCTTTTTCTGCTGGTGCAGCCCGGCGGGTCGAAGCTCTGGCGACTGAAGTACCGCTTCGGCGGGAAGGAAAAGCTTCTTGCCATCGGGAGTTACGAGAAGTGCGTTTCGCTGAAGAAGGCCAGGGAGGAGCGCGACAAGGCCCGGGATCAGTTGGTGGAGGGCATTGGCCCGGGCGCGGCAAAAAAAAAGGAGAAGCACGCGGAGCAGGAGCAGTCTGAGAATACTTTCCGGGCAATTGCTCTGAATTGGGCCGAGACTTAAGGCGCCCGCTGGACGGTATCACACCGTGACTGGGTGGTGGACTCCCTGGAGGCGGACGTCTTCCCCGCTCTGGGCGACCTGGCGATAAAGTAGATCACCCCGCCGATGGTCCTGGAGGTCATCCGGGCGGTGGAGTCCCGGGGTGCCCTCGATGTCGCGTCCCGGGTCCTGCAGCGGATCAGCGCCGTTTTCCGCTACGCCATCCAGACCGGCCGGGCGACCTACAACCCGGCGGCGGATATGAAGGGGGTCCTGAAGACCCGCAATGTGGAGCACCGTTCCGCGATGTCCAGGGCTGAGCTGCCGGACTTCCTGAAGAAGCTCGGATCCTATTCCGGCGATCCTGTCACGAAGTTGGCCTTGAGGCTCATCGTAGTGACTTTCGTCCGGACCGGTGAGCTGCGTGGCGCCACCTGGGAGGAATTCGACGTAGGTCAGGGAGAGTGGCGCATCCCGGCAGAGCGTATGAAAATGCTTTCGGCCCACATCGTTCCCTTGCCGCCCTCGAAGAACTCAGGCCTCTGACTGGCCAATCCGATTTACTCTTCCCATCCCAGCGAGACCAAAGAAAGCCCATCTTCGAAAATACCCTTCTTTACGCCCTCTACCGCCTTGGCTACCACAAGCGCGCCACGGTGCAAGGTTTCCGGGCACTCGCAAGCACGATCCTCAACGAAACCGGCTTCCGGCAGGATGTAATAGAGAGCCAGCTCGCCTATGCCGAGCGGAACAAGGTCCGCACAGCCTACCACAGGTCTGAATACTTGAAGGAGCGCCGAAAGATGATGAACTGGTGGGGAACCTACATCGAATCCACGGCCAAGGATCAGAAAGTTGTTCCCCTGCGGAGGAGGCCGGCATGAACAAAAGAAAGCGTCTTCGGCAGCGGCAGAGGATCGGCTGGACTGCATGACCAGACATGTCTCAGGAATTTTCGCCCGATCCAGTGGATCTTCCACGCTTTCCGATACACCTAACACCACAGTCCATAAGTGGAGGTCTCCTATCCTTCACGAGTAAGAAGAAGGGATCACCGGTTAGTAGAAAGGCTCAAAATCCTTGACATAGCTCCCGGTGGAGGGTAAAAAGTATTCTGCTTTTGAGGATTTGGCACCCGTCAATGCATTTTCATGATCGGATGTTTTATATGAGACTCTAACCTCCCATGGAGGGACTGCCCATGAGGAATCGAACCCCATTTCTCTTTTTAGAGAGGTGGGGTTTTGTTTCTATGACGATTCCGGGAATCTCCCGGGTGACGGTAAGGTCGCTTGAAGGGCAGCGGAGATGAGAGATTTCCGAGATGAGTGAGGACAAGCGACAGAAAACCCATTTAGGCCATAGAGATCGCCTGAGGCAAAGATTCTTAAAAGGTGGCCGACGTGCCTTCCCGGACTATGAGTTTCTGGAATTGCTGCTCACCTACGTCATCCCGCGAAGAGACACCAAACCCATTGCCAAGGAGTTGCTTCGGAAGCACAGGTCATTCAATTCTGTCCTGAGTCAGACCAGGGATAGATTAGAAGCGGTAAAAGGGATGGGCAAAGAGGCTTCCACCTTCATCTTGGTCATCCGGGCTTGCATCGAAAGATATCTGGAACAAAGTGTAGAAAAGAGAAGGAGTATCTCCTCTCCTCGGGAAGTTATGCAGTTTGTGCGTGCACAGCTCGGCGGAAAACAACGGGAATGCCTGATGGCCTTATACCTGAGCGACGGCAAAAGACTGTTGCATCATGCCATCATCACAGAAGGCACTGTGAACAGGACAGCCTTCTATCCGCGGGAAATCATCCGCCAAGGGCTGGTCCATAATGCCACAGGTGTTATCATTGTCCATAACCATCCGGAAGGTGAGCCGGTTCCTTCGGACCAAGACCTGCAAATGACGAGAAAGCTTGAGCAGATCGCCGAGCCTCTGTCCATTGATATCCTTGACCATATCATCGTAACACCGTTGCAGGCATACAGCATCAAATCGGGTAAGCTGTTGTGAATGCCTTTGCAGAACTGAAAGACTTATGCCCTGGACTTGCCATACCGGGGCTTAGGATTCAGGAGACGCTCAAGGAAGCGCCATGTGCTGCCCTGGAGCAATTCCGACGCTTGGGTGAGCAATTTGTCCGTTGCATCCTGGCATTCGAGGGGCTTGAGGAATCGAAAGGTGCGAACCAAATAGCCAGGCTCAACACGCTCAGCAATCGAGGCTTTCTGCCTGCAATCCTACTGCCTTTCTTTCATGTCCTTGAGTCTGCGGGCAACATTGGGAATGTGCCCCCCGAAGCCATCCAAATGCGGGCGTCTCTCGTGGGAGGTCTTGCGGAGCGTTTGGCGACCTGGTTTCTTCGATCATACGGCCCCCACTTTCCTCTTCCTGTGAAGACCACGACGTCTCCCGATTCTGTCTTCAGCACGATACGCATAAGCCCACCGTCAGATGCCATCCGGCGCACCGCCCGGAAAGCAGCAGCCAGCCGTGCCGGCAAAATGAAGCTCAGCGAAGAAGAAACCAGGGTCGTCATCGATTTCCAACTCCGGGCTGCGGGCTGGCAGGGCGACACAACGGCCTTGCGTCACTCGCTCGGCGCGCGGCCCGAAAAGGGCATTAACAAGGCCATTGCAGAGTGGCCGACCGACACCGGCCCTGCGGATTATGCGTTGTTTGCGGGGTTGGCCTTTATTGGTGTGGTTGAGGCCAAGAAGATGGGAAAGGATGTCATTTCAGACATCACCCAAGGCAAACGTTATGCCAAGGGGGCATACCTCGACGCGCAGGCCCGGTTCATCGGAGACCCATGGGGGGAATACCGTGTCCCCTTCCTCTTCTCCACAAATGCCCGCCCTTATTATGACCAGTTCAAGGAGAAATCCGGCATTTGGTTCCTGGACGTGCGTTCACCGAACAACCACCCTCGTCCCCTCCAGGGCTGGTATTCGCCTGATGAGCTGGTTGCCCTGTTCCGCCAGGACATTCCAGGTGCCCAGAAAAAGCTTTCCAAAGAGCCGATGGATTATCTGAAGTTGAGAGACTACCAGGAAAAGGCGATCCGGAAAGTCGAGGCTGCCCTCAACCAGGGACGGGACCGCCTCCTCGTCGCCATGGCAACCGGAACCGGGAAGACCCTTCTGGCCATTGGGCTCATTTATCGCCTGATCATGACAGGCCGATTCCGGCGCATCTTATTTGTGGTGGATCGCACATCCCTTGGGGAACAGGCCGGTGATAAGTTCAGGGAAACCCGGCTGAAGGATCTCAAGACATTTGATCAGATCTACGACCTCAAAGAGGTGGATGACACAGCCATTGAAGAAACCACCAAGGTTCACATCGCCACGGTTCAAGGCTTAATGCATGCGATCATGTATCCCACCGAGGCACGCGGGGTTCCAAGCGTTGGACAATACGATTGCTTGATCGTGGATGAGGCCCATCGAGGCTACACATTGGACCGTGAACTCGGCGAGGAAGAACTCCTCTACCGGGATCAAAATGACTATCTGAGCAAGTATCGCAGGGTTATCGACTACTTCGACGCGGTCAAAATTGGCCTGACTGCCACCCCGGCACCTCACACGGTTGAAATCTTCGGCAAGCCTGTCTTTACTTACACCTATCGTGAGGCCGTGATTGACGGCTGGCTGATGGACCATGAACCACCCCATCAACTGGTTACCCGCCTTGCCAAACAAGGCATCAAGTGGGAGAAAGGCGACACCATCCCGGTCTTGGACCCGCACACGGGGGAGGTCACCAACATCGAGGATATCCCTGATGAGGTTAAGCTTGAAATCGACCACTTCAATAAGCTTGTCCTGACCGAGAATTTCAACCGGACCGTAGCACGCGAGTTGGTCAAATACCTCAATTCGGATGGAGAGGAAAAGACCCTGGTCTTTGCCGCCAACGACGACCATGCCGACACGGTTGTCAGGGTCCTGAAAGAAGCCTTTGAGGAAGCGGGCGTTCCAGTCTCCGATGAGGCTATCGAGAAAATCACCGGTTCCGTGGACAAGCCTGAAAGCGCCATCCGCAAGTTAAAGAACGAACGCCTTCCCAATATTGCGGTCACGGTGGATTTGCTCACTACCGGTATCGACGTCCCTGAAATCTGTAACCTGGTGTTTATCCGGCGCGTTCGATCTCGTATCCTGTTTGAGCAGATGCTCGGGCGCGCCACGCGGCGCTGCGATCGGATCAAGAAGGATCACTTCGACATCTTCGATGCCATTGCCCTTTACGAAGCACTGGAGCCCGTCTCCAACATGAAGGCGGTTGCCCCGGATGCCGAAACAGCCCTGGGGCAATTGCTGGCCGCCTTGGAGGATATGGCGGCGGACAATGCCGGGCAAGAGGTGCAAAGAGCCCAGATTGAACAGCTTCTGGCCAAGCTGCGGCGCATCCTTCGCCGACTGGATGAGGATGCCCTGGCAGATTGGAAGGCCATCTCCGGCGGGGAGACCCTTCAGGAGTTCATCAACTCCCTCAACGCAGCAGAACCCGATGAAAGCAGGAAAAAGCTTGTCGCCAAACGCGAAGCCATAGCTTTTCTGGATGAGAACCGGAGCCGACCCAGGAAGCAGCTCATTTCAGAGCATGAGGACGAACTCGAATCCCACACCCGTGGTTATGGCGATGCTAAGAAACCTGAGGACTATCTCAATGCATTCCGGGAGTTTATCAGCAAGAATATGAACAAGATGCCGGCCCTCGCCATCGTCTGTCAACGGCCTCGTGAACTCACCCGCAAGGCATTAAAGGAGTTGAAACTTGCCCTGGATCGGGCGGGTTTCACGGAAAAGAACTTGCAGGTCGCATGGAAGGACTGGAAGAATGAAAAGATTGCTGCGGACATCATTTCCTTCATTCGGCGCCAGGCCCTGGGCGACCCGCTTGTGAGCCACGAGGACCGCATCCGCAATGCCATGACCCGCATCTATGCGATGCGGGAGTGGACCGCCATCCAGCGCCAGTGGCTGGAGCGGATTGAAAAACAGCTCATTGCTGAAACCGTGCTCGATCGTGAGGACTTTGAACGAGGGGCCTTCGCAGCTCACGGCGGCTTCAACCGGTTGAACAAGATCTTCCAGGGCAACTTCCAGCAGGTCCTGGAAGCCATTAACGAAAACCTCTACCCTGAAGAAAGAAAGATCGCATGACCACTGCTGAAATTGTCCAGAAGCTCTGGAATCTGTGTAACGTGCTGCGCGACGACGGCATCACCTACCATCAGTACGTCACGGAACTGACCTATATCCTTTTCCTTAAGATGGCCAAGGAGACCGGCGCGGAGAAGAAGATCCCCAAAGGCTTTCGGTGGGATGATCTGATCGCCAAAGACGGCACGGAAATGCACAATTTCTACCGCCAGCTCCTGCTGAAGCTTGGGACCGAAGGCAAGAACCGGGTGCAGCAGATCTATGTGAACGCGCACACCAATATCGACGAGCCCAAGAATCTCAAGAAGATCGTCAGCGACATCGATAAACTCGACTGGTTCAGTGCCAGGGAAGAGGGGCTGGGGAATCTTTACGAAGGGCTGCTGGAGAAGAACGCCAATGAGAAGAAATCCGGCGCCGGCCAGTACTTCACGCCTCGCCCCCTGATCAATGCCATGGTGCAGGTAGTCCAGCCTCAACTGGGGGAGCGTTGCGGGGACCCGGCCTGTGGCACCTTCGGCTTTATGATCGCCGCGGACCAGTATCTCAAAGCAAGGCACGACGATTACTTTGCTGAAGGCGTTGCCTCAGAGCAGCAGGATTTCCAGCGCACCCAGGCATTCACGGGCATTGAGCTGGTGCCGGACACCCACCGCCTCGCCTTGATGAACGCAATGCTCCACGGGATCGAAGGGGAGATCAGGCAAGCTGATGCATTGTCAACCGATGGCAAGGTGTTCAGGGACTACGACGTGGTTCTCACCAACCCGCCTTTCGGCACAAAGAGAGGCGGGGAGCGTCCGACCAGGGATGACCTGACCTATCCCACCTCCAACAAACAGCTCAACTTCCTCCAGGCCATCTACCGTTCGCTCAGAACGACCGGCAAGGCCCGTGCAGCGGTCGTCCTGCCGGACAATGTGCTCTTTGCAGAGGGTGACGGCCAGAAGATCCGTGCAGACCTCATGGACAAGTGCGATCTGCACACCATCCTGCGCCTGCCCACCGGCATCTTCTATGCCCAGGGCGTGAAGACCAATGTGCTCTTTTTCACGCGGGGGCAGAAGGACAAAGGAAACACCAAGGAAGTCTGGGTCTATGATCTCCGTACCAACATGCCGAGTTTCGGCAAGCGCAATCCCCTGGCCCTGGACCACTTCAAGGAATTTATCAATGCCTTCGGAAAGGACCCTTACGGGAAAGGCAAGCGTAAGGATCGAGGCGAAACCGGCCGCTTCCGCCCCTTCACCCGCGAACAGATTGCCAAGCGGAACAATTCTCTGGACATATCCTGGCTTCAGGACGACAGCGTCCGCCGAGGGGATGACCTCCTCGACCCGGCGGACATTGCCGACGAAATCCTGGTCCGGCTTAGCATTGCTACGGAAGAAATGCAGGAACTGGCAAGACTCCTGGGAGAAAAGGGTTGACCCATGGCAAGAAACCTTTCCATACCGCCTGACTATGCCAAGACCCTTGAGGAAATCAAGAAGAGGGTAAGAGCGGCCCAGTACGATGCCCTGAAGGCCGTCAATCGGGAACAGATAGCGCTTTACTGGGACATCGGCGGCATCATCGTTGCCCGACAGCAACAAGCAAGCTGGGGCAGGTCTGTGGTGGAACGGCTGGCTGCAGACCTGCGGCAAGAATTCCCCGGGTCTCCGGTTTCTCTGCTTCAAATCTGTGGCGCATGCGCAGCTTCTTCCTGAACTATTCCGGAAACGAAAAACTCGCACCAATGGTGCGAGAAATTGGATGGACCCACAACATTCTCATCATGGAGAGATGCCGTGATGAGAGACAGCGGGAGTTCTACATCCGGATGACCGGCAGGTTCGGGTGGACCAAGGATGTCCTCGCGCTTCGGATCGAGGACCAAACCTATGAAAAGACCTTGTTGGGACAGACCAACTTCGATAAGACCCTGCCTGAACCGGTCAAAAACCAGGCCAAGCTGGCGGTTAGGGATGAGTACACCTTTGAGTTCCTTGAACTTGGCGAGGAGCATAGCGAGCGGGAGCTCGAACGAGCGATCATTGCCAGGATCGAAAAGTTTCTGCGCGAGATGGGCGGCATGTTTGCATTCATGGGCAGCCAGTATCGACTTGAGATCGAGGGCGACGAGTTCTTTATCGATCTATTGCTCTACCACCGCATCCTGAAATGCCTCGTGGCGGTCGAACTGAAGATCACCGAGTTCAAGCCGGAATACGTGGGGAAAATGCAGTTTTACCTGGCGGCCCTGGACGACCGGGTGAGGCTGCCGGATGAAAACCCCTCCATTGGCATGATCCTCTGCCGCTCCAAGAAGCGAGCGGTCGTGGAGTATGCCTTGCGCGAAAGCAACAAACCTATCGGCGTTGCCGCCTACCGTATCGTTCGCCGCCTCCCGGCCGAGCTGAAAGGCAAACTCCCCGAACCGGCCCAGATCCAACGTCTGCTGGAAGCGGTTGAACTACCTAAGGAAGGCGAGAATTCGAAATGACCAGGCTGGAAAGAGGAGATTTGAATCTCGGAGGCTACCCTTTAGGTACTGCACTGCCAAAAGGTTGGGTGATATTATCGGTAGGGGAGATAACTGAAGATATTCGACCAGGCTTCGCATCTGGTGAACACAATAAGAAAGGTGAAGGGATACCTCACCTTCGTCCGATGAATATCAACTCCGAAGGCCGCATCGACCTTTCTCAGGTCCGATATGTAGACCCTAAAACAAGCTCTCTTCGCCTTCGTAAAGGAGATATCCTCTTCAACAACACAAACAGTCCAGTCTGGGTAGGAAAGACTGCCTTGATCAAAGAAGACATTGAGTTTGCCTTTTCCAACCACATGACTCGGATACGAGTGATGCCCCAGGTTGCCAACAGTGACTTTGTTGCTCGACAATTGCATTTCCTCGCGACCTCGGGATACTTCCAGCTTCACTGTAAGAAGCACGTCAATCAAGCAAGCTTCGCGAGCGGTGCTCTGGAAGGAACAGTCCCTTTACTGCTTCCACCATACATGGAGCAGCAGCGAATAGTTCATAAAGTGAATGACTTGCAGATGTTTACGAGGCGAGCCCGAGAGGCGCTGGAGCCCATCCCCGATCTGCTTGACCAGCTACGCCAATCCGTTCTGGCGGCAGCCTTCCGAGGTGATCTAACCAAAAGGTGGCGGGAAGAACATCCCAATGCGGAGCCAGCCTCCGAACTGCTGAAGCGTATCCGGCTTGAGCGCCGCAAGCGCTGGGAGAAGGCTGAGCTGGATAAGCTCAAGGCGAAGGGTCTCACCGGGGAAAAGCTCGATTCTGAATTCGCTAAACGACGAAAGCAGTACAAGGAACCTGGTCCTGTGGATACATCAGATTTACCTCGGCTTCCTGACGGTTGGTGCTGGGCGCCAACTGAAACTATAGCTGAATGTGCACTTGGAAAAATGCTTGATCGCCAGAAGCACACGAAAGGTCAAAGGCTTCCTTATCTCAGGAACATCAATATACGGTGGGGCCAAGTCGATACGAATAACTTGCTTGAGATGTATTTCAAAGAGAATGAGATTGATAGATACAGCGTCAGGAAGGGCGATGTTATTGTCTGCGAAGGCGGTGAACCTGGGAGAGCCGCAGTATGGGAAGAGACCGATGTGGCACTATATCAGAAAGCACTTCATCGAGTTCAGCCTTTCCAAGGAATTCTGCCATGGTGGATGGTCTACCATTTGCGGCATGATGCGATACGCGGGAGCCTATCAAACTTCTTTACAGGAACAACCATCAAGCACTTTACTGGAAGGTCTCTTGCGCGGTATCCCATCGCTGTCCCGCCAACCGAAGAGCAAAGTGAAATAGTCGAACAAATAACAAGTTCTTTTGCTAAGATAGAAAGAATGTTGCGGGGTATCAAACATACACTTTTGCAGTTGTCACAATTCGAAGATGCGATCCTCAGCAAAGCCTTCCATGGTGAACTGGTTCCGCAAGATCCAAACGATGAACCTGCTTTGGTGCTGCTTGACCGGATTCGGGCGGTAAAAGCAAGGATAACTTTGGAAGAAAGACCCAAAGTCAAGGGAAAGGGTAAAATGATGAAACGCAAAGTGGGCAAACCAAACCTTATTCCCACTGTGTCACGGCACCCAGGTAGCAACGAGAAACGCTCGGCACCTCGTACAGGACGAAATCCATCTCCTCCTGGACCCAACGCGTGAGGGCGATCCTGAGCATCTCTCCTTTAATGAGGAAGGCAGAGCGACACCCATGCCTGGCCTAGAGGGATGGCCTAAGCAACGTGCGGAGGAATCCATCAAGCGGTACAAGCTAGATGATTATGAGCCACTCCGTGAAGCAAGGCAAAAGCATTGGCAGAAGTGCCGTGAAAGAATTGAACAAGCGGACAAAGCCTTGAAAGCCAATCCTCCTTCGGCCACGAACCAGGAAAGACTACGGGCCGCCTTCAAAGATTTGCGCGAAATGCTTGATCCCCGCGAGGCATTTACAGCAGTCGTAAAGGAATGCCTCAATGCCAGCGGGCATCGATGGGCTCAGCGAATAGCAAATGAAGGATGAAAGAAGCATCTCGATAGGACCGATATCCAATTCCGCAGGACCATTTTGATGAATCATGACAATTCATTGGCATGTCATCGCTGTTTCAGTGCCCCTTTCCTGACTGGCTATATCCCATAAGAAGGGAGGCGTGGTTGATGTGACCGGTGTGGTGGCAGGAATGTCCATGCCTTCGCGTTTTATGACCAAGGCGACATATTCAGAGAAGCCATGAAGATTTATGAGCCGGGCGATTGGGACGACGAGTCAATGTCATTGCTCCTTCAAGATGAATGGCAGGTGTTCAGCAATTAATTGAGAGTACCAGCCCCCCACCTTAAACAGTGACCTGAGAGAGGGGAGCTAGGACAATGAAAAAGCACAGCCCAGCCAATGAACGGATCAAGCGCAAGTACTTCGCTTTTATCATGGAGGCCAAGCGTCACAGCGAGCCGACGGTAGATGCTGCAGCGAAGGCTTTGAGTCGCTTCGAGGTCTATACCGGGTATCGCGATTTCAAGGCATTTCACATCCAGCAGGCCATTGCCTTCAAGAGGCACCTTGCCGAGCAGAAAGCGCAGCAGTCGGGGGAGAAGCTGAGCAAAGCAACCCTCCATGCGAGCCTCACCCAAATCAAACGCTTCTTTCAGTGGCTGGCATGGCAAACAGGCTACAAGTCCCGGATCCAGTATGCCGATGCCGAGTATTTCAATCTGTCCGACGAGGACACCCGGATCGCCAGCGCAAAACGGCAACAAAAGGCTCATGCCCTGGAACAAATAAAGTATGTCATCAACAAAATGCCGTCCTTTACCGAAATAGACCGCCGCAATCGGGCTCTGTTAGCCCTCACGCTGCTAACCGGGGCGAGGGACAGCGCCATTGCTTCCCTGAAGCTGAAACATGTCGATCTGACTGCCAGTTGTGTCAACCAGGATGCCCGCGAGGTAAAGACGAAATTCAGCAAGACTTTCAGCACATTCTTGTTTCCGGTGGGAGAGGAAGTGCGGGAGATCGTGAGGGAGTGGGTGTGCTATCTCCGGGATGAGAAGCTATGGGGCAACGACGATACGCTGTTCCCGGCGACGCGAGTAGAACCAGGCCCTGATAAAGAGTTTGTAGTGACAGGGCTCTCACGGGAGCACTGGAGTAGTGCCGCACCCATCCGGAAGATCTTTCGTGAAGCTTTTCTCAGTGCCGGCCTACCATATTTTAATCCCCACAGCTTCAGAAATACCCTTGTCCAACTCGGTCAGAAGGTCTGCAAGACCCCCGAACAGTTCAGGGCGTGGAGCCAGAACCTCGGACATGAGAAAGTTTTGACGACCTTCTTGAGCTATGGCGAAGTTGCGTGCCAGCGTCAGGGGGAAATCATCCGCGATTTGGCGACGCCTCAAAAACCCGTGCCATCCGACGCCGACGAAATAGCCGAGGCAGTTTACAAAAAGCTCCGTTTGCCTGGGGTGGAAGTGTAAGAAAGAAGCAAAAAGCGGGCATGAACGCTGGATTTTGAGACCGATTCAAGGTGTGTCATAAGCCTCTGCTTTTCTTGCCAATCCTTTGTTTTTATTTTAATTTTTTCGGGTTGAATTCCCCGCCGCTTGTGGCGGGGAGCTTCATTAACATAGCGTTTTAAAGTTGCCTAAGATGGTAGGAATTCGCGTCGGTTTACCTTCTAATGGTTACAATTTGGTTACATTATAAAATCGACACACGTCCTCTTTTGCTTCCTAACGCAAAAAATCCGCAGGTCGCAGATTTAAGCACATCCTTATTCAGAAATATCCTGAAGGTTTATCAAGGGGGTCAAGGAGGGGTTGTTTTGTAGAAATTCAACAAGGGCGAAGAAGAAGGCTTCACATGCAGGAGATCGTTTTCGATCTTCGCGTTCCACCCACATCAATTTGCGTTCCAGAGGAGGAGAAATACGGATAAATTTGCATTGTTTATATAACTTCTTAAACTGGACAAAAGAAACTAATGGAGCCAGAGCTGCACCAAACCCTGAACAAGCGAGGACCATGGTAACTTCGTAGTTGTGAACAACTAGGTGAGGCTCAAGCTGAACATTGTGTTGGGCCATCGTGGACATAACGAAATCCCTGTAGTAGCCGCGATTCAGGGTTGGGATTATCAATGGAAACCTACAGAGCTCAGAAGCCTGCACCTCCGCCAGGCTATACCATGGATGTCCTGGCGAGACTACAATGCCGAACTTTTCGATATACAACGGATACCCTCGTAAGCGCGGATGAGATAAAGGAGCAACAACTATGCCAGCCTCTACTTGATGCCCCAAAACCCACTCATTAACCGTCTCTGTGAGTGCCTCTTCAACAATAAGTTCCGACGCTTCATTGTTTCGAAGATAGATTGGAAGGAAATCCCTCATGATGTAACGCAGACATGTAGGAAAAACAGCGATTCGAAGCGTACCCCCAATAGTTTTCTTCGACTCTTTAACCTTCTGCTGAAGTTCCCACCATTCGCCGAGTATGTTCTCGGTATGCGAAAGTAACATTTTTCCAATCTCGGTAAGTCTTACACCTCGACTGAGGCGCTCAAACAGTGGGCCGCCGATCTCATCTTCAAGCCGCTTCATCTGCTTGCTCAGGGCGGGTTGGGCGATGTGAAGCTCTTGAGCAGCCTTGGTAAAGCTCTCGAGTTGGGCAACCTTTCTGAAATATTGAAGAATATACAGTTGAGTGATGAGCTTTCTCCTATTCCTTTTTAGTATGTTTTGTATGCTAATTATATATTGGAAATCACGAGGGGAAGCAACTAAAATCCGGTCTCACTGAAATCCTTTTGAGTGTGGTTAGCATTACCACTATTTCGTAAGCATTTACTTCTGAGCGTCCCGGAGGGAAGAAGAAACCCTCAATCCAGGAACAAAGTTTTCGCGTGACCTAAAGGAAGAAAGGAGATGGGCATTGAGAGAGTCAGTAAAATATAGGGTGGGAGTGGACATTGGGGGGACCTTCACAGATATAGTCCTCCTCGGAACCGATGGTTTGATCGCTACAAAAAAGGTTTCCTCCACACCGGATGATTTCGGGCGAGGAATTGTAAACGGGATTAAGGAATTGATAGCTGAAATGAACATCCAAACTGACGCACTGGAAGGCTTATTTCATGCAACAACGGTTGCGACAAATTCTATCTTAGAAGGAAAAGGTGCATTGACAGCGCTGATTACGACAAGTGGGTTTAGGGACGTTCTTGAACTCCGAAGAATCCGAATTCCCGAGCTTTACAATTTGTTCTATGAAAAACCCAAGCCGTTGGTCCCTCGCAGGCTGAGATTCGAAGTTGATGAAAGAATAGGGTCCGATGGGAAAATAATGAAAAAACTTGATATGGAATCTCTGAATCAGGTTATTCAAAGAGTTAAGAATGCCAAGATAGAGTCGGTGGCGATTTGCTTGTTGCATTCCTATGCGAACCCAGAGAATGAGCTTACAGTGACCAAAATGGTGCGCGAGGCTTTACCTGGAACCTACGTCACATGTTCCAATGAGATTCTTCCTGAAATCCGAGAATATGAGCGGACAAGCACAACCGTTATAAACGCCTATGTAGGGCCCATTGTCCACAGATACTTAAGCTCGTTGAGAAGGCAGCTCCAAGAGATTGAGGTCAATGCGCCGCTTCAAATTCTCCAATCGGGTGGTGGTGTTATGACTGCTGATTCCGCGATGGAGAAACCTGCGCACATAATTGAGTCCGGTCCGGCTGCAGGCGTCATCGCGGCCGCCTGGGCACTCGAACGTGCAGGGAAAAGAAACGCGATAACCCTGGATATGGGGGGTACAACAGCCAAATCCTCAATGATCGAAGATGGTCAATTGACGAAAACGTTTGAATACGAAGTTGGAGCGGGGATTAACATCAGCAGCAAGCTTGTAAAAGGAGGAGGTTATGCTCTGAAGCTGCCTTTTATCGATGTCTCCGAGATAGGTGCTGGCGGAGGCAGTATTGTTTCAATCGAAAATGGTCTGTTGAAAGTAGGTCCCCAGAGTGCGGGAGCGGTTCCCGGTCCTGTCTGCTATGATTTGGGGGGGGAAGAGCCTACATTTACAGATGCTATGATAACCCTCGGGTACATTAGCTCGGAACGCCTTGTGGGAGGACAATTAAGGCTGAATGCAGAAAAGGCAAAAAAAGTCTTCCAACAAAAAATAGCTGAACCAATCGGGAAGTCATTACTGGATGCCTCATTCGGCGTTTACACGCTGGCTTGCTCCACGATGGTGCGTGCAGTTAAGGCCATATCGACCTATCGAGGAAGGGATCCGAGAGATTTTGTCCTATTTGCTTTTGGCGGAAACGGTCCGATTGCCGCCTCGGAAATCGCGAGAGTCCTCCAAATAAAAACAGTAGTTGTGCCACCAAACCCTGGGGTTTTTAGTGCCTTCGGCCTTCTGTTTTCCAATGTTGAGCATGAATTCGTGCAAACATACCTTCATCGTGCGGAGACCATTTCTCCTGATGATCTCAACAAACTGTATAGGAAACTAGAGGAGCAAGCGAAATTCGTTCTGGGGAAAGAAGGTTATCAGGAAGGCCAGATTATCATTCGGAGAGGAGCTGATCTACGGTATTTCGGGCAAACCTATGAGCTTACAGTAGGGATTCCAGAAGGGATTTTGGGGAAGTCCGAGATATTGAATATCGCTGAGGCATTTCAAGAAGAACATCTCAGGACTTATGGCCATAGAGCGAAAGACGACCCGGTCGACTTTGTTAACCTTCGGGTTGTCGCTCAGGGCCTGAATCGCTGTTCAGAAGCTTTCGATTCTAAAAAGGCCGTGACTGCAGGTGATATCCATCTAAGTCCAGGAGTGGGTCGGCGTCCAGCCTATTTCGGATCATACGGATTGATTGATGCACCCGTTATCAGCAGAATGAATCTCGATAAGGGGAAAAGCAGTGGCCCCCTAATTATTGAAGAATATGATTCAACCTGTATTATCCCCCCGGGATGTCATGCCTCCCTTGATGAATATGGAAATATTATTATGGAAGTGAGGTAAATTGCATGCAACTCAAAATCGACCCTATAACATTTGAAGTTGTTAATAACGCCTTGGAATCCATCGCAGATGAAATGGCTCTGGTTCTCATGCGAAGCTCATATTCTCCGGTGGTGCGGGACAGTATGGACTATTCCACAGCATTGTGCGATCGAAATGGATTCATGGTAGCGCAAGGGCTCACCACCGCTTTGCATCTAGGTTCCTTTCCTGATGCAATGAGAATACTCGTAAAGGACTTTGGGGAGGATATGAATCCGGGGGATGTCTTCATTTCTAACGATCCTTACGGTGCGGGAGGAATGCATCTGCCCGACATATACATCACCAAGCCCATTTTCCTCAACGATGAGGTTGAAGGATATGCAATTTCGCTCGTGCATCATACCGATGTAGGGGGAATAGCGCCAGGAAGCAATTCAGCTTTTTCTAAGGAAATCTACCAAGAGGGACTGCGCATACCCCTCCTGAAATTGTTCAATGGGGGACAGCCTAATGACGCTATATTTCGAATAATCGAGAAAAATGTTCGTGTACCATCGCAAGTTATGGGAGATCTTCGCGCTCAACTGGCAGCGTGCCGTCATGCTGAAAAGGCATTTTCGCAACTTGCAGAGAAGTATGGCCGCGATTTCTTTCGCTTTTATTTGAGTGAGCTCCAGTTATACTCGGAACGAATGATGAGATCAGAGATCGAGGGGATGCCGGATGGCGAATATGAATTCACTGACTATATCGATGGATTAGGCGAGGACCCAAGGCGCATCAAGTTTCGTGTAAAAGTATCCATAAAAGGGGATACCGTGATCGTCGACTGGACGGGCAGTTCACCTCAAGTTAAGGCAGGGATCAATGCTCCCTTGCCGTTCACGCATTCTACGGCTTACTTGGCCATTAGATGTATTACTAGTAGAAATATCCCAAACAATGAGGGCTACATGAGGCCCATTCAGGTCATCGCCCCGGAGGGTACGATCATGAATCCAAGATTGCCTGCTGCGTGTGCCACCAGAGGAATTACAGGCTTTCGAATGTTGGACACTCTTTTTGGGGCTCTGGCAAAAGCTGTGCCCGAACGTGTGCCAGCGGCAGGAGAAGGAGGAGCTACTTTTCCGTCATTTGGAGGGTATCATGACTCTACACCCTTCGTTTTCACGGAATCGACTCTGGGCAATTGGGGGGGGAGGCCTGATCGAGACGGTGAAGAGGGCGTACCCAATCCCGGTGCTAATCAAAGCAATCAACCCATTGAGTTGATCGAATCTCAGCTGCCCATCCAAATCCTGAATTATGGTTTTGTGCAGGACACTGGTGGGGCCGGCAAATATCGTGGGGGCTTATCACTCGTCAGAGAGTATCGGATGTTAGCGGAGGAAACTGTCATGAGTATGCGATCCGACAGGCGATTCAATCTCCCCTACGGTCTCCATGGTGGAAAACCGGGCACTCCTTCATGGAACATAGTCAACCCGGGGCCTGCGCAGGGCATCCTTCCACCGCTTCCCGCGGAAGGAGTGATTCTTAGGGAGGGAGACATATTGCGTCATATTCAAGCAGGCGGAGGTGGATGGGGAAACCCTCTTGAGAGAGACATTCAAAAAGTCCACGAAGATGTGCTCGAAGAGAAGCTGAGTGTTGGATATGCGAAGCGGATTTATGGAGTTGTGATCGATCCAGTTAGCATGGAGTTGGATGCCGAAGCTACTGAGAAACTGAGGGCTCAAATGGCAGAGGAAAAATCAGATTAATTTGCTCGCAATCTATTCGTGGTTTAAAACAGGTGAAAGGAGGATGCTATGACCAGAATTCCTTATAGAGTTGAGACTCTTGATCGAGTCCCTTCAAGGGAAATGGGAGAGGTTATCAATTCGCTCAGAAGCAAAGGCAAAGAGGTCTTGGCACTGAAGGGCGCTCCAGACTGGGCTCCCCCTGATCATGTACTTGAGGCGGCGAGAAGGGCAGCAGGAGATCTGACACCACAACCATCAAATGGTTATCTGGAATTGAGGGAGGCGATTTCGGATACGCTCTTGCGATATGATGGTATCACAACAGACCCTGGTGCTGAGATTTTGGTTACAAATGGCGCGATGCACGCTCTTCACATTATCTTCGCGAGCCTTTTGGAACCTGGAGACGAGGTGGTCCTCCATCGCCCAGGGTTTTTCTTTCACGGTTTGCTGAGATTGGTCGGTGCCGTACCTGTGTACGCTCAAACCTCGCAGCATGACGGTTGGGCGTGGAATGCAGAAGCACTGGAGAAAGCCGTTTCTCCCAGAACCAAACTGATTGTCATCAATTCACCGGCGAATCCTACTGGGTATGTGGCTAACCAGAAAGATTTGATAGCAGTTGCTGAAATCGCCAGAAGGCATGATCTCATTGTGGTCTCGGACGAAGCGTACGATAAAATGGTATACGATGATAATAGTCACATAAGGTTCGCCTCTTTGCCAAATGTCAAAGATTTTGCCATTACTGTGTGCAGCTTCACGAAGAGCTATGCTATGCAACCTTGGAGAATGGGTTACCTACTTGGCCCTGCTGCAGTCGTCGCTCAGCTCAGAAAAGTTCTCGAATGGGATGTGCTTTCTTGCAACCATGTGGCCCAGCGAGCTGCGCAGGCAGCTTTGGAAGGCCCTCAAGATTGGGTGAAAGGAATTGCTTCTTACTATCAACAAAATCGTAATTTGATGGCTCAAGGTTTGCAGACTGCCCCAGGACTATCCTTTGTCGAACCGAAGGGAACTCCCTTTCTGTTTATAAATGTTTCGGGTTTGGGCATATCAGCTTACGAATTTTCTACGATTCTTATGCATGAATATGGCGTACCATGTGAGCCGGGGGTTCAATTTGGTTCAGAGTCGCACATCAGATTGATGTTTGGGGGGAAGAAGGAGGTGATCCGTGAGGCCGCAAAGAGGATTTCGGAGGCATCGGCGAAATTGGTCCGGGGCTGACATCAATCCAAGCTTTCTGACTATTGCTAAGATCTTTCGGATTTTGGACCTGTTCATCGTCGTGTTCGCGGGAGTCTTCACATGGATCGCTTAAATGATTGCCAGTATGGATCTGGCGGTGAACGCCGCCCTCTCCGACTAGCCCAATGCATTGATCATGATCATCCAAGTCGCCTTGGTTCTTTTCGGTATCATAATTCCTATCGTAATTACCGTTCTTGCAGCCTCCGAAATCGACCCCCCTATGCAACGGGTCATTTTCATTTACGCTCTGGCCGTCGGCCTAGGCTCCTCGCCCTTAGGTGTGAAATTCTTTCCAGCACCCAATCTGGTCAAACGGGAAGTTTATTCCGTATCCAAGCAGGTCATTGCCTTTGTTGTCGAGGACGCTGCGCGCCCCCGACAATCGCTACGGATGAACATCCGCAAGCTGCTCGGCGTTTCACGCCTCACAATCAGCGAACGCAGCAGTCAATCACTTCGGCGAGCAAGCTTGTTCCCGGTCTTGCTGCTGATCCGGAGTGATTATCATGAAACGTTATTTTTCTCATTATTCTTTCGCTTGTGCCATAGTTTTCTCTTTACCTGCCTTTGAAGGAAGGCCTTTACATCTCCTAATTGGCGTTGACAGAAATGAGAGGTGAGTTAATGAAGATCATCCGCGCCATCCGCGCAGAGGGAGAAATCGGCAAGATTACCTTGCTCCGTATTCTGCCAGGCTCCGACGTCGTGGAAAGCATCGAAATGGCCTGCAAGGAAGCAGAGATCCGTGCAGGCATCGTCGCGTCTTGCTTGGGAACCCTGCAAAAGGCCTCCCTGCTCTTCGTCGTGCCTGCCCAGAACAAGGTCGGCGCAAAATACGGGGATCCCTTGACGCTTGAAGGCCCTCTCGAGTTTTTGGGGGCGCAGGGAACCGTAGGTCAGGAAGAGGATGGTGAGATGTTCGTTCACCTTCATGGTCTCGCAAGTGACAGCCGGGGAATCGTCCACGGGGGTCACCTCGTGAAAGGTGAGTGCCCCGTTCTCATCACTTGTGAGGTCGCCATCATCCGGGTGGAAGGCGTCAGCCTCGTGCGACGAATGGACCCGGAGGTTGGATGGAAAGTCCTTTATCCAAACGGAAGGGACACGGTAATGTAAAGTGGAGAAAATGACGATGAGCCAGGGAAAACTGCGCAAGGTCGAGATGCCCGAGCTTTTGAAAAAGATGCTTCTGATCCGGGCGTTTGAAGAAAAGGCGGGCGAGCTGTTTCAGCAAAACCTGATCCCCGGATTTATCCACCTCTCCATCGGCCAGGAAGCCTCGTCGGTGGGGACCTGCTCGGTGCTTCGGCCGGATGACTATGT
>ENA-OSEO01001707-OSEO01001707.1-sediment-metagenome-genome-assembly--contig:-NODE-1707-length-37235-cov-4.691237_pt1 | contig 37235 bp, 37 predicted proteins | sample MGYA00237883_ERZ534232 | MGnify/ENA metagenome assembly ERZ534232 | reverse complement strand
GCTTCCTCGCCCCCGCGGAGTTCGAGATGATCAAAATGGCCGCTTAACTTGGTGTCCACTTCTTCGGGGAAAGATCAAGGCCGTTGGGATCGGCCCGCCTTATCAAAGGTTGCACCCCAAAAAAATATGGACCCAGCCCCAGGGCCGAGGGTAGCCTGGGCTCATGCCCCTGACCGGCCGCTGGCGTCTGATTCGCTGGATCTGCCTGGCTCTCTGGGCTCTGCTGCTCGTCCTGGCCGTGGTTTACCGCCCCCTCGGCCGGACGGTTCTGGTGTCCGGGGAAGAACCTTCGCCCCAGGGCCGGCGGGTGGTCGGCTGCCTCTCCCGCGGCCACACGGCCGCCTACGAGTTCTCAACCCCGGCCGCCGGGCTCTGCGGCCTGGACATCCAGTGGGCCACCTACCGCCGCCGCAACCAGTCCACCCTGAAACTGGAGCTCCTCGACGCCGGGAGCGGGCGCATCCTGCGCTCGACCGGGCTCAAGGCCGCCGATGTGCCCGACTGGGGCCTCTCCTACTGGCGCTTCGAGCCGATCCGCTTCTCCCGAAACCGGCTCCTCAAACTGCGACTCTCCTCCCCCGAGGCCGGGGTCCGGTCCTGCCTGGCCCTCCTGGCTGTGGACCAGGCGGCCGGTTCGGCGGGGAGGTTCAGCCTCGACGGAAAAGAAATCCCCGGCGGCCTCCCTCTGATCCTGTGGGCCCGGCCGCCCTTGAGCCCCCTGGGCGCGCCGGCGGCCTGGCTCGTCCTGGGGCTGGGGCTGGTTGCCTTCCTCTGGCTCAGGCCCAGCCCGGAGGGCCGGCTCAGGCTGCCCACCAGAGCGGGCCTCAGGAACTGGGTCCTCAACCTGACCGTCGTCCTGGCCGCGGTGCTCGTCTGCGGCTTGCTCGGCGAGGCGGTTCTCAGAATCATCGGCCCGCCAGGGGAGAAACAGAGGGCCGAGGTCGCCGCCCCGGCGGCGGGAGAGGGCCGGACCGGGATCCTGACCGGCCGGGGCAAGTCGGTCTATCGGCCGGCGGAGCACGGCGTCCGGCTGAGCCCCAGCGTGGACGTGCTCATAAAAAACCACGCCGTCAGCGGCCGGACCGTCAGGCTGAGGACCAACCGGCTGGGCCACCGGGGCGAGGACCTGCCGGCCAGGACCGGCGACGAGTTCAGGATCCTGGTCCTGGGCGACTCCATCACCCTGGCCGAGTACCTGCCCGAGGAGGAGACCTACGTCGGCCGGCTGGCCGCGCTGGCCGGCTCAGGGCGGGCCCGGACGATCAGGGTCGTCAACGCCGGCGTGGCCTCCAACGATCTGGAGGCCGCCTATCACATCCTCCTGGAGACCGGACTGCGGGTCGAGCCCGACCTGGTCCTGGTCGGTCTCTATCTCAACGACGCCGATCCCTCGGCCGTGTCCTTCCCTCACCAGATGGACTTTTTCCCGCTCAACCGGAGCCGGTTGATCCAGTGGGTCTGCGACAGGCTGGCTAAGTTGGCCTCGACCCGCGGCCGGGGCAAGGACGAGGCGGCCCGGCAGAGGTTCCTGAAAAACCACGAGGTCAACAACTACGGCGACCCGAACAAGGACCCCCGGGCCCTCAACAATCTCGTCGCCCAGACCTGGTTCGACTGGGGCTACGCCTGGTCCGAGGAGGCCTGGCTCAAGATGGGCCGCTTCCTGGCCGAGCTCCAGAACCAGGGCCGGGCCCACGGCTTCAGAACGGCGGTGGTCCTCTTCCCGGTCAAGTACCAGGTCACCTCGGAGTATCTGGACGACACGCCCCAGACCAGCTTCGAGCAGGTCCGCTCCCGCCTGAACCTGCCCGGGCTGGACCTGCTGCCGGTGCTGAGGCGGGCCTGGCGGCGGGACGGCCCGGCCAGGGGGGACCTGTTCTACGATCAATGTCACCTGACCCCCTGGGGCAACCTCCTGGTCGCTCAGGCCATCCTCGGCTTTCTGGACCAGGCCGGGCTCCTGCCCCCGGTCCGGTGACGACTCCCTGGTTCAGCCAACCCGCCCCGGCCCGCCTCTTGCTCCCGATCCTTCCTGATGCTATCCCTGTCCGGGAAACCGGCTCTTTTTTAAGCCCCTCCGGGGCGCACCGCCACGACACCTCGAACGGGAGAACCGCCATGAAGAAATCCCTGGGCCCCAAGACCATTGCCCTGCCCGCCCCGGTCTGGGTGATCGGCACCTTTGACCCGCGGGGCAAGCCCAACGCCATGACCGCGGCCTGGGCCGGGATCTGCTGCTCCACCCCGCCCTGCCTGGCCGTGTCCTTGAGGAAGGCGACCTACACCTACGGCAACCTCGTGGCCCGCCAGGCCTTCACGGTCAGCGTCCCCTCGGAGGCCTATCTCAAGCAGGCCGACTACTTCGGGATGGTCTCGGGCAAGAGCCAGGACAAGTTCGCCGCCACCGGCCTGACCCCGGTCAAGAGCGACCTGGTCGACGCCCCCTACGTGGACGAGTTTCCCCTGGTCCTGGAGTGCCGGCTGATCCACACCCTGGAGATCGGCCTGCACACCCTCTTCGTGGGCGAGATCATGGACGTCAAGGCCGAGGCGGCCGTGCTGGACGAGGCCGGCCTGCCCGAGATCGAGAAGGTCAGGCCCTGCGTCTACAGCCCGGAGCGGCGGGTCTACAACGGCGTGGGCGGCCAGCTCGGCCGGGCCTACACCCTGGGCAAAGGGATTAAGAAATAAAAGCTGCTAATTCATATAGTTAACAATACTCATCCCGGGCCGGGCCAGGCCAGGCCCGGCTTTGACACAGACCCTGGAGCGTGTTAGTTATTCTTGGTTTGTGTGCCCACTCGGAACTGAGCTCAAGGAGTTGCCATGCACCAGATACTGCAACGCCAGGAGATGGCTCAGGGCACGGTGGTCAAGAACGTGATCGCCGCCCCGCTCATCGCCCGGCAGGCCAAGCCGGGCCAGTTCATCATCCTCCGGGTCAACGAGGAGGGGGAGCGCATCCCCCTGACCATGGCCCAGACCGACCCTAAGGAGGGGACCATCACCCTCATCTACCAGGTCGTGGGCAAGACCACGGCCCTCCTGGCCAGCCTCAAGGAGGGCGACTCGATCCAGGACATCGTCGGCCCCCTGGGCCGGCCGACCCACATTGAGAAGATCGGCCGGGTCATCTGCGTCGGCGGCGGCACCGGGGTGGCCGTGCTCCACCCCATCACCCGGGCCCTGAAGGAGGCCGGCAACAACGTCACGGCCATCATCGGCTCCCGGACCAAGGACCTGCTCATCATGGAGAAGGAGATGCAGGCGGCCAGCCACCAGCTCTTCGTCTCCACCGACGACGGCTCATACGGCCACCACGGCTTTGTCACCGACCTGCTCAAGCGCGAGCTCACGGCCCACCCGGACACGGCCCTGGCCGTGTGCATCGGGCCGGTGCCGATGATGAAGTTCTGCTGCAAGACCACGGCCGAGTTCAAGGTCAAGACCATGGTCAGCCTCAACCCGATCATGGTCGACGGCACGGGCATGTGCGGCTGCTGCCGGGTCACGGTCGGCGGCCAGACCAAGTTCTCCTGCGTCGACGGCCCGGAATTCGACGGCCACGCCGTGGACTTCGACGAGCTGACCAAGCGCCTGGCCGCCTACCGGGAGGACGAGCTCCGGGCCTACAACATCTTCCAGGGCAAGGGCGACACCTGCCGGTGCCAGAACTGAGGGGGTGCGGAGATGGCTGAGACCAAAGAGAAGACTCCCCGGCAGCGCATGCCCGAGCAGGACCCCAAGGTCCGGATCAAGAACTTCAATGAGGTGCCCCAGGGCTTTGACGAGGCCACGGCCCGGCTGGAGGCCGGCCGCTGCCTGCAGTGCAAGAAGCCGAGCTGCGTCACCGGCTGCCCGGTGGAGATAGACATCCCCGGCTTCGTGGGCAAGGTGGCCGAGGGCGATCTGGCCGGCGCGGCCAGAATCCTCAAGCAGAAGACGGCCCTGCCGGCCGTCTGCGGCCGGGTCTGCCCCCAGGAGCTCCAGTGCGAGGCCCAGTGCCTCCTCAATAAGAAGAAGGAGGAGCCGGTCGGCGTCGGCTACCTGGAGCGCTTCGTCTCCGACTGGGCCAGGGCCCACGCCGGCGACGTGGTCCCCGAGCTGCCGGCCAAGACGGGCAAGCGGGTGGCCGTGGTCGGCTCCGGCCCCTCCGGGCTGACCGTGGCCGGCGACCTGATCCTCAAGGGCCACGACGTGACCGTGTTCGAGGCCTTCCACAAGGGCGGCGGGGTGCTGGTCTACGGCATCCCCGAGTTCAGGCTGCCCAAGGCCATCGTCCAGAACGAGATCGACAACCTCTCGGCCCTGGGCGTGGAGTTCCGCTACAACGTGGTCGTGGGCAAGACCCTGACCGTGGACGAGATCCTGGGCCCAGAGGGCTTTGACGCCGTCTTCATCGGCGTCGGGGCCGGCCTGCCCAGCTTCCTGGGCATCCCGGGCGAGAACCTGATCGGCATCTACTCGGCCAACGAGTACCTGACCCGCTCCAACCTGATGAAGGCCTACCGCTTCCCCGAGTACGACACTCCCCTGGTCCGGGGCCGGAACGTGGCCGTGTTCGGGGCCGGCAACGTGGCCATGGACTCGGCCCGGACCGCCCTGCGGATGGGCGCCGAGAAGGTCCGCATCGTCTACCGCCGCTCCCGGGTGGAGATGCCGGCCCGAGCCGAGGAGATCCATCACGGCGAGGAGGAGGGCATCGAGTTCCACCTCCTGACCATGCCCCTGGAGTTCCTGGGCGACGAGAACGGCCGGGTCAGGGGGATGGTCTGCGCCAAGTGCGAACTGGGCGAGCCCGACGAGTCGGGCCGCTGCCGGCCGGAGCAGATCGGCGGCAGCGACTTCACCCTGGAGTGCGACCTGGCCGTCATCGCCGTCGGGGCCGGGGCCAACCCGGTCCTGACCAAGGCCACCCCGAGCATCAAGCTCAACCGGCGGGGCTACATCGTCGCCGACCCGGCCACGGGCAAGACGATGATGCCCCGGGTCTGGGCCGGCGGCGACATCGTCACCGGCTCGGCCACGGTCATCCTGGCCATGGGCGCCGGCCGCCAGGCGGCCAACTCGATCCACGACTACCTGACCTGGGGCTGGTAGAAGCAGCCCGGGACCGGACCAATGAAGAGGGTCCCTCCTCGATCGAGGAGGGACCCTCCGGCTTTCATCCGCCGGACGGCTCTACTCCCCTATCCCTTCCTCGGGCAGCCATTCGGGCCAGCCGGAGAGCCACTCGGGGATGGCCGCCTCTCTGACCCGGTCGCAGACCGGGAAGTAGGCCTTCAGGTCAACAATCCTGGTCCCTTCGCTAGCGTCGATCTCACCGATCCGGACCAATCCCTGATCTTCGTCCACCTCGTGGATACGGCAAACGGAAACCATGATCGGGTTGGGTCGGTATTCGGCCCGGCAGGCAAAGACCCCGGTCAGTCTGTCCTTGGCGTAGGGGGGCCTGGTCTGAAGCCTCTGTCGGTCCTTCTGGCCGGCCCGGCGGTGGGCCCACCAGAGCACCAGGAGGTGGGAAAAATGACCGAGCTGCCTCAGGCCTGGCCGGAAGGGTTCGTCTATCTCCAGGCGGTTCCGGCCCTCGGTTTTCCTGACCCGGCCGATGGGAAACATCCAGAAGGTCTCCTGTTCCTCACTCGCCTTCTGGCTCATCAGCGGTTCCTTTCATCGCGGCGGAGGTCTTTTTGGAGAGCAGTCGCCGGCTGGAAATCCGGCTCGCCACCCGCTCGGAAAAACGCGGCTTGCGCCGGCCAAGAATCAAAGCGGTTTGACCGGCAGGCAGAGGTCGAAGACGTGCTCCTCCTCCGCCCGGCACTCATCCTCCTCAGGCCAGCCCAGGTAGAGCTCGTAGGCCGGACTGTCCAGGGGCTCGTAACCGCTCCGGGGCAGCCACTGGCCGTAGAGGGCGTTGTAGAAGGTGTTTCTTCCGTCGCCCGGCCCCTGGTAGCGAGCCACGGCGTGCGTCCCGCCGGGGATGACCTTGATTCCGATCTCGCCCCCGGGCTCGGTGCCCTGGGGAACGGTCAGGCAGGCGTCAAAGCGGCATTTGTCGGCCGGAGTCACCTCGGGATCGTCGAGGGGCACGCCCAAGACTCTCGCCCGGGGGCTGAGCAGACCCCTGGGTCCGGCCCAGCGGAACAGTTTTTCAAAGGCCTGGCCGATGCCCTCGTTGTAGCCGGTCATGTGTCGGACGTAAGCCACTTCAAAGGCGGGCATTTCCTTGACTTCAACCTTGAGATCCATTCTCTCTCCTCCTGAAAGGGTTTCTCCTTCCAGCCGTCCGGCTTGACTCGAAGCGTAGCCGGCTCCAGGGGGAGAGTCTTGGCCCGCCTTGCTATTCGTTTTGCCGATCCTGCTTTTCTTGGCCGCCGCCGCCCGGCGCCAGGTGGAGGGGCTGAGGCCGAAATGCTCCTTGAAGGCCCGGGCAAAGGTGGCCGACGAGGCGAAGCCGCTGTCCAGGGCCACCTCGGTGATGGAGAGACGGGGCCGGAGATCCATGGTCATGGCCGCCTTCTCCAACCGGAGCCGGCGAATGTAGCGGTTCAGGGTCTCCCCGGTCAGGGCGGCGAAGATTCGGTGGAAGTGATAGGGCGAAAAGAAGGCCACCCCGGCCAGGACCTCCAGGGAGAGTCTCTCGGCCAGGTGCTGGTCGATGTAGGCCAGAACGCGGCTCAGGCGCGCCCGGTACTCGCCCTGGAGGTACTGCTGCTGGAGATCCATGAGCCTCTCTTGCCCCAAGCCGACCGGAAGTCTCTTGACCATAGCAGACCAGCAGGCCCTTGAGAATGTGGGGCCAATTTGCCAGATATGGCTGGACAGCCCGGGCGGCTTGGAGTAGAAAATAGAAAAATTCAGGGCGCCTGATTAGCCATCAACCCGGAGAATTTTTTGATGCCGCTGCCACCTGACCGGCTCAGCAACATGACCGACGTCCAGAATCAACCCGATCACCGCCGGCTGGAAATAGACAAGGTCGGGGTCAAGGACATCCGCTACCCCATCACCGTCCGCGACAAGCGGGAGGGCACCCAGCAGACGGTGGCCTCGATCAACATGTACGTCAACCTGCCCCACAGCTACAAAGGGACCCACATGTCCCGCTTCGTGGAGCTCTTAGCCGAGTTCACCAACTCCAAGTACCTGGATCTCCACTCCTTCCGCGACATCATGGAGGAGATGAAGCGCCGCCTTCAGGCCAAATCGGCCCACCTGGAGATGACCTTTCCCTACTTCATCCGCAAGCAGGCCCCGGTGAGCGGCTCGGAGGGCCTGATGGAGTACGTCTGCACCTATCGCGGCTCCATCGACGGCCAGAACCGCCGGGACATGATCGTCGAGGTCAAGGTGCCCATCACCACCCTCTGCCCCTGCTCCAGGGAGATCTCCAGCGTCGGGGCCCACAACCAGCGGGGCGAGGTCAGGGTCGCGGTCCGCTACAAGGGCTTCTTCTGGATCGAGGACTTGATCGCCCTGATCGAGGAGTGCGCCAGCTCGGACGTTTACTCGGTCCTCAAGCGCGACGACGAGAAGTACGTCACCGAAAAGGCTTACCACAACCCCAAGTTCGTCGAGGACGTGGTCCGCGAGGTGGCCCTGCGGCTCATGGCTGAGGACAACTTCGTCTGGTTCGCCGTGGACAGCGAGAACTTCGAGTCGATCCACAACCACTCGGCCTACGCCTACATCGAGCGGGACAAGCGGGTCTGAAGGCCCCGGGGGCGGCCAGGGCTATTCGCGCTTGTAGACCCGATAGGCCCCGATCTTGGTCAGCGGCCTGTAGCTCTTCATCAGCTCGACGAAGTCAGGGTCCTGGCCGAAATAGTCGAGCCAGTTGAACTGCCACCCGGCAACCAGTGGTCCCTCCTCAACGATCAGCAGGACGGGCGGATTGGCCTTCAGGCCGCCGACCACGGCTTCGACCAGGGAGCGCTCGCTCCAGCTCATCTCCTCCAGGCGATGGAAAGGCGTCTGACGACTGCGCGGATCATCCCTCCTGGGGTAGTTGGTTGGAATAGGGATCATCATGTTGAAGCGATAGGGCCAGCGGGCGCCGCCTTGGGTGACCAGGGGCCAGGCCGGAGACATGTGGGTGGACATGAAGTAGATCGGCTTGCCCCGGGCCTCCCGGCGCACCAGGGAGGTAAGTTCACTCAGTTGCCTCCTGTCCTCGGGCAGGTAGGCGCCATAGGCTATCAGCGGTCCCTTCAGGCACAAACCAACCAGAAAGATTACGGCCAGGCTGGTCAGACCCTGCCAGATGTAGCGGTTCAGGCGGCCGATAGACTCTCCCAGGCGCAGGACCGTCAGGACCAGCAGCATTATGACGACCCCCTCGCCAGGATACATGTGGTAGCTCCAGGCTCTATTCTGGACAAGGGCGATGACCAGAAAGGCCGTGGCCGCGCTGAAAAGGCCCAGGCGGACCTTTGAGTCGCCAAGAGGGGCACGGACAAGAATGACCGCCGTCAGTCCGAACAGCCAGATCCTGGCCACTTTATAGACCACGACAGGGAATTTTTCGGCGTAGGCCCCATAGGCCTCCATCGCTAGCTTAACCGCCTCGAGGTAGTCCCGCTCCCAGATCAGGACAACGGCTGAATAGAGACACAGCACCACGGCTATGGCCAGGTTCTCGGGGCGGAGCAGCTCCCTGAAGTCCTTTCTGGTCAGGGCCAGGTAGGCGGCCATGACGACCCAGAGGATTGGGAAATAGGGCTTGATGCCCAGGCCGAGCCCGGCCAGAAGGCCGACCAGCAAAGCCAGGTCCGTCCTGACCTTCCGGCCCAGGGACCTGGCGATCGTGGCCCAAACGTAGGGCAGGGCCAGCACGAACATGAGATGATCCCTGTTGCCGAATTCCGACAATTGCCAGATGAACAGAACCCCCATCAGGGCCAGAAGCAAAGTCCGGCGAGTGACCGGGCTCGGTTTGACCAGAATCTGATCCAGGAAACGGCGGGACAACAGGATGTTCAGGAAACAGAGCAGCGCCACGAAAGCGTGAAAGGCCCAGACGCCGGGAAGGGAGAGAAACCTGGCCGCGCAGGCGGCGGGCAGGTTCAGGTAGTGAATCATCGGCGGGCTGGTCTCAAAATAGTCGGTGTAGAGGTCGGCCCCTTCCAGAAAGCGCTCGGCGAGGTAAAGGTTCCAGGCCACGTCCATGTTGAGCGGCAGCCAGATTAAGAAGAAGAGCCAGATGGCCAGGATCAGAGAGCCGAACCCGAGCCACAAAATCGGGCTGGACTCTGCGAAGCGGTCCAGCCAGCCCGTCTCGGAGACGGCTCCAGGGTCTTTTCCCATTCTCTCCCTCGACGTTCGAGGCAGTATCCCGCCTCTTTTGGATGCCTCCGGCCCTTTTAATTGGGAAAAAGGGATCAGCCCCGGTAGACGACCTGGTAGAGCTCCCAGATCCGTCCCAGGCACTTGAGGAGCATCTCCTGGGACAGGTTCAGGGTGGCCGAGGCCAGTATCTCCTGGATGTAGAGGTATCTGACCACCGAAGCCGAGCGCAGCTCGGCCTCGATGTGGCCGCGGGCCAGCAGATCGGCCACGGCCAGGACTCTGGTCTCGGGCTCGGGCGACGGGGTCAGGGACTCCTGGCTCGAGGGCGCGGCCAACTCGATCCAGCGGGGGACGACTTCGGCCTGCTGCAGAATCCGGTGAGTCACCGGCCAGGCCTGCTGCTCGACCAGGCCGACGAGGATGTCGAATTCGACCTCGCCTAGCTCGGCGGTGGAGAACTCCTCGTCGTAGGCCCTGAGCAGGACCGACCGGCCGATGCCCCTCAGGAGGCCGACGTAGTAGGCCACCAGGGGGTCGCCGGCCCCGGTCGCCTGGGCCAGGACCCGGCCGGCCAGGGCGCAGAAGAGGGCCTGACGCCACCAGGCGTTCATGGCCTGGCCCGGCCGACCTTTGGTCTGGACCAGAAAGAGGTGGCTGGATTCCAGGCTGGTGACGATGACCTGGACCTCGCTCAGACCCAGGCGCAGGACCGCCTGGCGGGCGTCCTTGATCTTTTCCAATCCGCCGAAGACGGCCGAGTTGGACGCGGAGATGACCCTCAAGGTCAGGCCCGGGTCGGCCTCGACGTAGCTGACCACCCGGTCGAAATTCTCGCCGTGGGGCAGCAACGGCTTCAGCTGATCGACGATCTGGTTCATGACCGGCAGTTCGGCCCCTTCCTCGATGACCCTCGAGCCGAGGTCGCCCAACCTGGCCGTCACCTCGCTCCGGAACCGCTCCCGGTTGCTGGAGAGCGACTCCTCCACGGCGGCGATGAAGGAGTCGAGCAGGCCCGCCTCGAACCGCTTACCCGACCTGCCCCGCATGATTTCCACCACCGAGGGCAGGTCGCGCTCCTGGCCCCGGGCCGGCGAGGTCAGGTTGACGAAATACTCGGCCAGGGCCAGGACCTGGGCCCCCAGGGGAAACTTGCCCTCGGCCAGCCCGTCGGGATAGCCGCCGCCGTCGTAATGCTCGTGGTGGTGGCGGACGTAGGAGGCGGCGTCGGCCAGCCAGGGCAGGCCGGCCAGCAGTTCGGCCCCGACCACGGGGTGGCTCCTGATGACCACCTGGTCCCAGGTGGTCGGAGATAGATTGGTCACCAGCGTCTCGGGCACGGCCACGTAGCCGATGTCGTGCAGCAGGGCGGCGACGTGGATTCTCTCCCGCTCCTCCTCGCCCAGCTCCAGCTCCCGGGCCAGGATGTCGGCGTAGTGGGCCACCGCCTCTGAGTGGCCCCGGCTTATCAGCCTCTTGCTCTCGGCGATGGAGACGATCGCCCCCAGCAGATCAACCACGGCCTGCTGTTGCTTGGTCAGCATCTACCCAACCCCCGTGTCCTGGCGACCTGGAGCGCTCCCGCGGCAACTTTTTTAGTTTACCACCAACTCAGATGACCTGGCTACACCATCGTCCCGGGGGCCGGAGAGAATCCGCTCCGGGAGGCCGAGAGAAAGGCTGGCACGGGGTTTGAATCTTCCCCCGGCGAAGCCATTCCTTCGCCGGGGAGTCCCAGCCATGAGCCAGCTCCAGAATCAGGTCATCAGCCAGTATCTGGCCGTCATCCGCGGCCAGGCCAGCCTGGCCCAGGCGGCCAAGGCCGTCAAGGGCCCGGACAGCGGGCGTCAATCCTCGGACAGCCTGGCCCCCAGCGCCCGGCCGGCACGCAAGGGGCTCTTCGTCGACGTGGTCGCCTGAGCGCCGGAGCCGTCCCCCGAGCCCCCGCCCCAGGGTTCTGCCGCCCCGGGCCCGCCCTTCTTGACCCCCTGGCCGGTCCTGCTACACTGACCTGTCGTGAAGACCAGTCCGTCAGACGACTTTGACCTGGCCGTGGTCGGCGGCGGCCACGCCGGGGTGGAGGCGGCCCTGGCCGCGGCCCGCCTGGGCTGCCGGGTGGCCCTCCTGACCCACGACCCGGCCAAGATCGGGGCCATGTCCTGCAATCCGGCCGTGGGCGGCCTGGGCAAGGGCCACCTGGTCAAGGAGATCGACGCCCTGGGCGGGTTGATGGGTCGGGCGGCCGACCTGGCGGCCATCCAGTTCCGCCGGCTCAACCTTCGCAAGGGGCCCGCCGTGAGGGCCTCCCGGGTCCAGGTCGACCGGGCCGTCTACGCCCGGGCGGTCAAGGCGGCCCTCCGGCGCCAGATCGGCCTCCGGGTCCTGGCCGGCGAGGCGGTCGACATCTGGTTGGACGGCAGGGCCATCAGGGGCCTGGTCCTGGCCGACGGCGCCAGGCTGGCCGCCCGGGCGGTCGTCCTGACCACCGGCACCTTCCTGGGCGGCCTTATCCACATCGGCCGGATCAGGTTCCCGGCCGGCCGGCTGGGCGACCCGCCCTCCCTGGGCCTGAGCCAGGCCCTTAAACGGCTGGGCCTGGAGATGGGCCGGCTCAAGACCGGCACCCCGGCCAGGCTGCTCAAGCGGAGCCTGGACCTCAGCCGCCTGACCCTCCAGCCCGGCGACGAGACTCCCCGGCCGCTCTCGATCCTCAGCCGGGGACAGGCCCTGCCCCAGGTGGCCTGCCACCTGACCCGGACCACGGCCCGGACCCACGAAATCATCCGGGCCAACCTGGACCGCTCGGCCCTCTACGGCGGGGCCATCACGGGCACCGGGATCCGCTACTGCCCCTCCATCGAGGACAAGATCGTCAAGTTCCCGGACCGGACCGGCCACCTGGTCTTCCTCGAGCCCGAGGGGCTCAACTCGGACCTGGTCTATCCCAACGGCGTCTCGACCAGCCTGCCCCTGGACGTCCAGGAGGCCTTCATCCACTCCATGCCCGGGCTGGAGCGGGCCGTCCTGGCCCGGCCGGCCTACGCCATCGAGTACGACTACGTCAACCCCCGCCAGTTAGGCCCGGACCTGATGGTCCGGAGCCGGCCCGGCCTCTTCCTGGCCGGCCAGATCAACGGCACCTCGGGCTACGAGGAGGCGGCCGCCCAGGGTCTCCTGGCCGGGCTCAACGCCGCCCGCTGGTTGAAGGGCCTGCCCCTGGTCAGCCTCGGCCGCGAGCGGGCCTATCTGGGCGTCATGGTCGACGACCTGACCACCCTGGGCACGGACGAGCCTTACCGCATGTTCACCTCCCGGGCCGAGTACCGCCTCCTGCTCCGGGAGGACAACGCCGCCGAGAGGCTGACCCCGCTGGGCCGGGACTGGGGCCTGGTCGGCGAGCGCCAGTGGACCGCATTCAACCGCCGGGCCGAGGCCCGGAAGCGGGCCCGGCGGGTCCTGGGCGGCGCCCGCCTGAGGCCCTCGGCCGAGGTCGGGGCCCGCCTGACCGAACTGGGCAGCGCCGCCCTGGGCCAGCCTTTAAGCCTGGCCGAGCTCCTGAGAAGGCCCGAGCTGAGCTTCGAGAGCCTCAAGCCGCTCCTGCCCGGCCTGCCGCCGCTGGAGGCCGAGGCCGTCGAGGCCGTGGAGGTGGAGATCAAGTACGCCGGCTATCTGGCCCGGCAGGAGGAGCAGGTCCGGCGCCACCTGGACCTGGAGGGCAAGGGCCTGCCCCAGGACCTGGACTACGCCTCCCTGGCCGGCCTCTCCCGGGAGGTGGCCGAGAAGCTGAGCCGGGTCAGGCCGCGCTCCCTGGGCCAGGCGGCCCGCATCCCGGGCATGACCCCGGCCGCGCTGATGCTCCTCTCGGTCCTGGCCCGGCGGGTGGAGCGGGCGGCGTGAGGCCGGGTCTGGCCGTCCTGGGCGGGCCGACGCCTTACCGCCGCGTCCTGGAGCTGCAGCGCGGCTGGGCCGCCGGCCTGGCCGAGGGCCGGCTGGAGCCCCTTCTCTGGGTGGGCAGCCATCCGCCGGTCATCACCCTGGGTCAGCGGGCCGACGAGTCCGAGTTGAAGGTCAGCCCGGCCGAGCTGGCCCGGCGGGGGGTGGACCTGGAGGCCATCGAGCGGGGCGGCCTGGCCACGCTCCACGCCCCGGGCCAGCTGGTCGCCTACCCCATCATCCCGGTCCGGGGCCTGGGGGTCAGGGAGTTCGTCTGGCGGCTCGAGGAGGCCATGCTCCGGACCCTGGCCGGCCTGGGTCTTCAGGCCCGGCGGGACCAGCGCAACCCCGGCCTCTGGGTCGGCGATAACAAGATCGGCTTCCTGGGCGTGGCCATCCGGCGGGGGGTCAGCCTCCACGGCCTGGCCCTCAACCTCAACCCGGACCTGGGGCTCTTCGACCTGATCGTGCCTTGCGGCCTGGGCGGCATCGGGGTCGTCTCGGCCCAGAGCCTCCTGGGCCGACCCATCGACCTGGCCAGGGCCGGCCAGGCCCTGGCCGGCCACCTGGCCTCGCTCCTGGAGCTGGACCTGACAATGATCAGCCTGGAAGAAGCGGAGGAACGCCTTGCCCAAACCGGGACCTGAGCGCCGGCCGGCCAAGCCCGACTGGCTCAAGATCCGCCTCTCCTCCGGGCCGGGCCTGGAGAGGGTCGAGCGGGCCATCAGCCAGCACCGCCTCCACACCGTCTGCCAGGAGGCCCTCTGCCCCAACCGGAACGAGTGCTTCGGCCGGGGCACGGCCACCTTCCTCCTCCTGGGCGGGGTCTGCACCCGGCGCTGCACCTTCTGCAACGTGACCAAGGGCCGGCCCCAAGCCCTCGACCCCGGGGAGCCCGAGGAGACGGCCCGGGCCGCGGCCGAACTGGGCCTGAAATTCGTGGTCCTGACCTCGGTCACCCGCGACGACCTGCCCGACGGCGGGGCCTCGGTCTTCGTCCGGACCATCGCGGCCCTCAGGCGGACCATCCCCGGGGTGGGGGTGGAGGTGCTCATTCCCGACTTCGGCGGCGACGACGAGGCCCTGGAGCAAGTGGTCGCGGCCCGGCCAGAAGTGCTCAACCACAACCTGGAGACCGTGGCCCGGCTCTACCCCCGGGTCAGGCCCCGGGCCGACTACGCCCGCTCCCTGCGGCTCCTGGCCCGGGTCAAGGAGCTGGCGCCGGACATGGTCACCAAGTCAGGGCTGATGCTGGGCCTGGGCGAGGGCGAGGCCGAAGTCAGGACCGGCCTCAGGGACCTCCGGGCGGCCGGGGTGGACCTGCTCACCCTGGGCCAGTACCTCAGCCCCTCCCGGGCCCACCACCCGGTCATCGACTACGTCACCCCGGAGCGCTTCGCCGCCTGGCGGGAGGAGGCCCTGGGGCTGGGCTTCGCCGGCTGCGCCTCGGGACCCCTGGTCCGGTCCTCCTATCAGGCCCAGCGGCTCTATCTGGAGGCCCGGGCCGGAAAGGACTAGCCTCCCGCCCCGTCGGAGCGGGGTCGGCCGGCCGCGCCCCGGCGCCGGTAGACCCGGACCAGGGGCGCGCCCTTGATCTCCTCCTCGAAGACCAGCTTCCATTCGCGCCAGCGCCTGGTCTGGCGGAGGTTGGCCCGGGTCAGGACGAAATCGGCCCGGTCCGGATCGACCAGCCTCAGATCCGGCCGGAGCGGGGTGACCTGGCCCGTCTCGCTGGGCTTAAAGGCCACCCCGGCTCCGGCCGGCGCGTTCCGGTCGAGCCAGCCGGCCGCGGCCTGGACCCCTTCGCTCCACCAGCCGATGTTGAAGAGGCGCTCCCGGTAGATCCTGGCCGGGCCGCCGGCCAGGAAGTTGTAGTAGTCCAGGTGGTAGGGCCAGAAGCTGAGGACCGACCAGAGGCCGGCCGCCAGGGCCAGCCCGGCCAGGCCGGCCCGGAAGGGTCCGTCGGGCCTTTTTAGCCGGCCGGCCAGCCAGGCCGCGGCCCGCTCCAGGCCGCCGGCCGCGACCAGGGCCAGGGGGGCGAGCATGAAGTGGACGTACCGGATGCCGTCCTGCCTGGGCTGGACAAAGCTCATGACCAGGCCGCTGGCCAGCCAGAGGCCCAGAACCGCATCCGCGGCGGCCGGGCGCCTGACCAGCCCGACCAGCCAGGCCATCAGGCCGGCCAGGACCAGGGGCGGGGTGGTCACGGCCAGGTAGGCCAGATAGTAGTAGGCCGGCGGCGGCTGGAGGCGGCCCAGGAAGTACTCCCGGTGCTCGGACCAGAGGTGGCGGCCCGGCCCGCCGGCCCACTCCCAGTGGGCCAGGGTCTGCTGGAGGTGGGCCAGGGGCTGGTGCCACAGCCTGGGCCAGATGGCCGCCAGGACGACCAGGCCCACCAGGGGCCAGACCCAGACCGCCCAGGAGCGGCTCGGCCAGGCCAGGTTCTGGCCCGGGCGGAGCCAGAGGGCGGCCAGGGAAGCGGCCGCGGCCACCAGGATCAGCCCGTTGCTCAGCCTGGTGCCCAGGGCCAGGCCGAAGAAGAGGCCCAGCCAGAGCCACCACTTCCAGGAGCCGCCCCGCTCGACGCCCCTGAGGAAGCAGTACAGGGACAGGCTCCAGAGAAGCAGCGAGGGCGCGGCCAGGCCGGCGATCCGGGCGTGGGCCACCACGTGGGGCATCAGACCCAGCAGGGCCGCGGCCAGGAGGCCGGTCCAGGGGCCGGAGAGGCGGCGGCCGATCAGGTAGACCACCAGGGCGGCGGCCACGATCAGGAGCGAGGCCAGCCTCTTGGGGGCCCGGTAGAAGAAGAAGCCGGACCAGCCCAAGTGCTGGGCCTGGAAGGCGGCCCCGTAAAGCCAGTTGGCCAGGGGGGGATGCTCCTTCTTCAGGTCCACGGTCAGCTGGTAGAGGTCGCCGGCCAGGAGGGCCTTGATGTAGACGTCGCCGTTCAGGGTGTAGCTGGGCTCGTCAGTGCCCAGGTCGGCCGAATCGATGTTCCACCAGCAGAGGCTGAGGAGACCCAGGAGCAGGATGATCAAGATGAGCCGGGGCGATTTTATTATCCAAGACATCATTACTCAGTAATTTGTCATCGCTGGGCGCGGCGAATGGAACTCCCCCGCCGGCCAGCGGTTGGTTCTCAAAATCGGACGATTTTACTTTTCTCCGAGCATAGACCAGGCCCGGAGGCCGGGTCAACCGGCCCGGGCGCATCGCCCGGGCGTGAGAGGCCCGGCCGGGCGCATAAAAAAGCCCCCGGCCAGAGGCCGGGGGCGGGGGGAGTCTTACCGGCTGGATTCAGACGGCGCTGACCTCGATCTTGCGGGGCTGGGCCCGCTCGACCTTGGGCAGCCTCAGCTCCAGGACGCCGTCCTTCATCCTGGCCTCGATCTTGGACTGGTCGATCAACTGCGACAGGCTGAACTGCCGGCGGTAGTGGCCGGTCTCGTACTCGGCCCGGATGGCCCGCTCCCTGGCGCCGGCGGGATCGACCGCCTCGGCGCTCAGGGTCAGGACGCCCTCCTTGAGGTCGATGTCGACCTTGCCCGGCGCCACGCCCGGCAGATCGGCCACCAGGTAAAGGCTGTCGGCCGACTCGAATATGTCCACCTCGGGCAGGAAGACCCGGCCCGGACGGGTCGGCTCCTGCTCGCTGGGCGCCTCGACCTTCTGACGAACGGCAATCTCTTTCTCGGCCATGGCTGTCACCTCCCTCAGGCGCTCTCGACCTTGATCTGGCGCGGCTTGGTCTCGGCGGCCTTGGGCAGGGTGACCGTCAGGACGCCGTCCCTGGCCGCGGCCTTGACCTGGCCGGCCTCGATGGCCGCCGGCAAGGCGATGGTCCGCCTGAAGCTGCCGGAGTTGCGCTCGCGGCGGTGATAGCTGACCCCTTCGGCCGCCCTGATCTTGCGCTCGCCCTTGAGGCTCAAGCTTTCGCCCTCGACCATGATCTCCAGATCCGAGGCCTCAACGCCGGGCAGCTCGGCCCGGACGTAGTAGTTGTCCTCATCCTCGGTCAGGTTCATCGGCGGATAGACGCCGGCCCAGGTGGTCGGCGTCTGCCCGACCAGGCTGGACATCAGGCGATCCATCTCCCTGGTCAACCTGGACCACTCCGAAAACGGATCCCGGTAGGGAAGCCACCTCAGAATCGCCATTGCAGTACCTCCTCGCTTGGGTCCTCTTGCTCTCACTCTGAAGTCGAACAAGGCCCTTGTTCTGATCAGAAGCTAAGTCCGAACCCGGGCCTGTCAAGACCGGCCGCCGGGTCCTAGGCCGGGCCGGCGCGGCCGAAAAGGCTTGTCGGGCCTGACCGGAGGATTGTAGACTCGGCCCGTTGGACCAGCCCGGTCCCCGGCCGGGCCGGGCGTCTTTCAGCGGGACCCCTGACCGAGCCGATGATGCCGCGAATGAGGCTTACCGGGTTGAGCTGGCCGGTCGCCCTTTTAGGGCTGGCCCTGCTGGCCTCCCCGGTCCGGGCCGGCCGGCTGACCATCGACGCCGCGGCCCAGGCCCGGCTGAGCCGGGGCCGGCTCGAGGTCAGACTCAGCCTGACCAACCGCGGCGACCAGCCGGCCCTGAGGCTCCGGGCCGAGCTCCTGGGCCGGGAGCGGCCCGTTTTCTCCGGGGAGCTGGCCCGGCTGGAGCCCGGCCGGACGGCCGGCCTGGACCTGGCTGACGGGGCGCCCCAGGGGCCGCCGGGCCACTGCGGCCTGGTCGTCCGGGTCGGCTTCCAGGACCCCGGCCAGGACCAGTTCTCGGCCCTGGCCTGGGCCGAGTGCTTCCTGGGCCGGGATCAGCCCTCGCCGCTCCAGGTCCGGGCCGGGCCCCTGGCCCTGGCCGGCCGGGGCCGACTGAGATTCGAAATCCATAACCCCCTGGAGGCCCCCCTGCGGGTCCGGGCCAGCCTCTTCAGCCCCTGGGAGCTGGCCGTCCCGGGACCGGTCCGGGAGCTGAGTCTGCCCGGCCAGTCCGGCCGGGAGCTGGCCTTTGACCTGATCAACCTCTCCGGGCTGGCCGGGGCCGAGTACCCGGTCATGCTCCTCCTGGAGCACCGGCTGGGCGGCCTCCACTCGGCCAGGGTTTTCCCGGTCCAGGTCAGCCTGGTCGAGCGGCCCAACCTGGTCAGGGACCATCCGGCCTGGTGGCTGGCCGCCGCCCTCGGTCTGGCCGGCCTCCTGGCCGCGGCCCAGTTCAGGGCCCGGAGGCGGCCCTGAACCGGTCGGCCCTCACCGACGCCGTTGTCCTGGCCGGCTCCATCGGCCTGCTGGCCGGGCTGATCCCCTGGTCCCTGGTCATGAGCCCCGGCCCGCCGGCCGGGGGCGACACGCCCAGCCATTACGCCGCCTTCGTCTACTTCGCCGAGCAGGTCCTGCCCCAGGGCCGGCTGTGGGGCTGGCAGCCGGGCAACCTGGCCGGCTTCCCCCTCTTCCAGTTCTACTTCCCCCTGCCCTTCCTGCTCATGGCCGGCCTCAAGCCCCTCCTCCAGGCCGCCCCGGCCTTCAAGCTGGTCGCTCTCCTGCCGGCCCTGCTCCTGCCCCTGAGCGCCTACCTCTGCCTCAGGCAGCTGGGGCTTACCTTTCCCGGTCCGGCCCTGGGCGCGGTCCTCAGCCTCGGCTTCGTCCTGGACGAGACCAACCAGGTCTGGGGCGGCAACCTGGCCTCGATCCTGGCCGGCGAGTTCGCCTACGCCTGGGCCCTCAACCTCGGCCTCATCTACCTGGGACGGCTCAGGCTCTGGCTCGGGGGCCGGAAGGGGCCGCTCCTGGCCGGCCTGCTCCTGGGCCTGATCGGGCTGGCCCACGCTTACGCCCTCCTCTTCAGCCTCCTGGCCGGGCTCTACTTCCTCCTGGCCGACCCCCGGCCCCGGGCCGCGGCCCTGCGCCTGCTCGTCGTCTACGGTCTGGGCTTCCTCCTCCTGGCCCACTGGCTCGTCCCGATGCTGATCTACTCGCCCGACACCGAGATGTTCAACGTCATTTGGGCCGTCAATGACTGGCGGAGCTTCCTGCCGCCGACCCTCTGGCCGGCCCTGGTCCTGGCCGCGGCCTGGCCGCTCCTGATCCGGCGCCGGGGCCGGCCGGGCGAGGCCGAGGCCGGGGGCTGCCTGCTCTTCTGGATCCTGGCCTCGGCCGGGCTCTTTCTCCTGGCCCCGCTGATGAACTCGGTGGACGTCCGCTTCGCCCCTTTCGGCCACCTGGCCGCGGTCCTCCTGGCCGCCCAGTCCCTGACCCTTCTGACCCGCCGCCTGGCCGGCCAGGGTCTCGTAGCCTTGCTGGTCCTGGTCCTGGGGGCGGCCTGGGCCGGCGGCCGGGTGAGCTACCTGCCCCACTGGCTGGACTGGAACAACGCCGGGCTCGAGGTCCAGCCCCTCTGGCCGGCCGCGGCCAGGCTGAGCCAGAGCCTCAGGGGCGGCCCGGCCGAGCCCCGGGTGGCCTACGAGCACTCCTCGATTTACGACCGGGCCGGCTCGGTCCGGCTCTTCGAGTCCCTGCCCCGCCTGGCCGGCCGTTCGACCCTGGAGGGGCTCTACCTCCAGGCCGGGCCCGGCTCGCCCTTCGTCTTCTACCTCCAGTCCGAGCTGAGCCGGGCCGGCTCGTCGCCGCTGCCGGGCTACGTCTACTCCCGCCGCAACCTCCCCCGGGCCCTGGAGCATCTGAGGCTCTTCAACGTCAGCCACTACATCGCCGTGGAGGAAAGCACCAAAGTCCTGGCCGAGGCCCAGCCGGGCCTCATCCCGGCGGGGGACTTCCCGCCCTTCCGGCTCTACCGGGTCGCGGCCAACCCGGGCCGCTACGCCGCCGTCCCGGCCCACCGGCCGGTCCTGGTTATCACCGGCCGGCCCCAGGCCTTAGCCTTCCAGTGGTTCCGCTTCAGCGACCTGACCACGCCCCTGGTCCTCAGCCCCCGGCCGCCGCCCGCCGGCGACGGCCGCTTCGCCCGGGTCTTCCTCGACTCGGGCCGGGCCGACGAGCCCCTCCTGAAGCTCCTCCGGGCCGACGGCCTGCCCCGGGAGGAGCTGGAGAGCTGCCCCATCCAGGAGCGGGTCTCGGCCGAGCGGATCGAGCTGGCCGGCCTCCGCCCCGGCCGGCCGGTCTGGATCAAGGTCTCCTATCATCCGGCCTGGCGGAGCCTGAGCGGCGAGGAGGTGCTCCGGGCCAGCCCGGCCTTCATGCTGGTCTTTCCCCGGGGCGAGCGGCTGACCCTGGTCTTCGGGCCGGCCTGGCCGCATTACCTGGGTCTGGGCCTGACCGGGCTGGGCCTGGCTCTGCTGGTCCTGCTCCGGCTGAGGCCCGGCCTGCTCGTCCGGGCCTGGCTGGAGCCGGGCTCGGGCCGGACCGGCTGGCGGCTCAGGGCCGCGGTCCTGGGCCTGGCCCTGGTCCTCCTGGCCGGGCTGTGGTCGGTTCGCGACGACGCCTCGACGCTGCGCCAGCGGGCCCAGGGCCTGGCCGCGCGGGGCCGGCCGGCCGAGGCCCGGCGGCTCCTGGAGCGGGCCCTGGAGCGCTTCCCCCTGTCCCTGGTCAGCGACTACACGTGGTATGATCTGGCCATGACCCACCTGGCCGAGGGCGACTTTGTCCGGGTCGAGGAGACCTTGCGGCGCCTGCTTAAGGACTTCCCGGAATCGGTCGTCCGGCCCGAGGGCCTCTACCACCTGGGCCTGAGCCTCAAGGAGCAGGGCCGGGTCGAGGAGGCCGAACCGGTCTGGCGGGAGCTGATCCGGGGCTTTCCGGACAACCCCTGGGCGGCCAGAGCCGGGGAGCGGCTCTGAGACCATGACCCGCCTCATCGCCCACCTGGACATGGACTGCTTCTACGCCGCGGTCGAGGTCTTGGACAATCCCGACCTGGCCGGCCAGCCGGTCATCGTCGGCGGAACCTCGCGCCGGGGGGTGGTCGCCGCGGCCAGCTACGAGGCCCGCGCCTTCGGCGTCAGGTCGGCCATGCCCGGCTTCAAGGCCCGTCAGCTCTGCCCCCAGGGCGTCTTTCTGCCCGGCCGCCACCAGCGCTACGGCGAGGTGAGCAAGAAGATCATGGCCCTGCTCCAGGACTTCGCCCCTCTGGTCGAGCCGGTCTCCATAGACGAGGCCTTCCTGGACCTGAGCGGCACCGAGAGGCTCTACGGCCCGCCCGAGGAAATGGGCCGCCGCCTCAAGGCCCTCATCCGCCAGGGGGTCGGGCTGGCCTGCACGGTCGGGCTGGCCCCCAACCGGCTGGTGGCCAAGATCGCCTCGGGCCTGGGCAAGCCCGACGGGCTGATCGTGGTCCGGCCCGAGGAGGCGGCCGATTTCATGGCCCCGCTCAAGGCCGGCCAGCTGCCCGGCGTCGGCCCCCGCCTGGCCGCCAAGCTCAGCTCCATGGGCCTGGAGACCGCAGCCGACCTGCGCCGCCTCGAGGCCGAAGAGCTGGGCCGCCTCTTCGGCTCCTTCGGCCCCCGGCTCCACGAGGCCGCCTGGGGCCGGGACGAGACGCCGGTCGAGCCGCCGGGCCGGCCCAAGTCCATCTCGGCCGAGGTGACCCTGGAGGTCGACTGCGACCGGCCGGCCGAGCTGGTCCCTATCCTCTCCAGCCAGGCCGAGCGGGTCGGCCGCCGCCTGCGCCGCCACGGCCTGCTGGCCCGGACCGTGACCCTCAAGCTCAAGCACGCCGACTTCCAGCTAATAACCCGCTCCCTGACCCTGGCCGAGCCCTTCCAGTCGACCCGGATCATCTTCCAGAGCGCCTGCCAGCTCCTGGAAGCCTACGGCCGCCGGGCCCCGGTGCGTCTGGTCGGCCTGGGCGTCAGTAACCTGGAGGAGCCCGCCCGTGTCCAGCCGAGCCTCTTCGGCCCCCTCGAGCCCGAAGCCAGCGCCGCCGTGGACCAGGCCGTGGACAAGATCCAGGACCGTTACGGCTCCACGGCCATCAAGCGGGGCGTCAGCCTGAAAAAAGACTGAGGCGCCATTTCCTGCTTGACAGCCCGATCAACCGGTCCTATTAGAAACGATCCCAAAAAACGGCCGCCTGATCGCGGCCGGGAGGTTCAGTCAATGGCTCAGCCAGCTTTGGCCTTGACCAGCGTTGATCAGTGGCTCGAGGCCCATTCGGAGTCCATGTACACCTGTCCCAACATGCCCGGTCACCCCAGGATCACCCTTCAGACCTGCCTCAGGCGGCGGGCCCTGGCCAACGAGATTTCCAAGCGGGCCGGCAACGAGTCCCTCTTCGACGGCGGCGGACCGGTGGGCATCACCTCCTGCCTGGGCTGCCCGGTCCTGGAACAGGCCAAGGTGGGCCGTGCCGCTTGAACCAGGCCTCAGCGGGCGGGCGGCCAAACTGGTCGAGCCCGCGGATCTGGCCTCGGCCTTCGGCAACCCCGAGGCCCAGGTCTTGGCGACCATGGTCCTGGCCACCCTGATGGAGCAGGCCGCCCTGGCGGCCATCAATCCCTTTCTTGGTCCGGATGAGCTCTGCGTCGGCTCGCGCCTCGACTTCCAGCACCTGGCCCCGACCCCGCCCGGCTTCACAATCACGGCCGAGGCCCGCCTGACCGAGATCGACCGGCGGCGGCTGGTCTTCGAGGTCAGCGCCCGCGACGAGGTCGAGACCGTGGCCCGGGGCCTCCACGAGCGCTTCATCGTGGACAAGGCCAAGTTCAAGGCCGGCGTGGCCGCCAAGCAGAACCGCCTCCAGAGCTAACTCCTGGTCCGAACCAGTCATCAGTCCGGCCGCCTCGAGGCAGCCGCCGGACGGACCGGCCGGCTCATGGGCTGGTGACGAATCGTTCACCAGCAAACCAGTCCGGCGCGAAAAGACAAGTTTTTGCGGTTTGCGCATAGATATGCCGGTTGAACTGCGTTGATCAGGAGGGGAGGCTATAAAAATTCAATTTTTTGTCGGTCGACTCTTGACAGGTCGGACGGCCTGGAGTAAACAGTAATTCCCCCCAAGGACGTTTCGTCCAACGAAGCGTCCTTCCCCCAACCCCAACCGCCCCCACATGGGGTCTGACCCGCCCCGGGGGCGGTTCTCTTTTTACTCGGCCTCGACTTGGGCGATGACGCGGCGGAAGGCGGCGATGGTCTGGCCGTAGTCGGCCGTGCCGTAGATGGCCGAGCCGGCCACGACGAACTCGGCCCCGGCCCTGACCACCCCGGCCAGGGTCTCCAGGTTGACCCCGCCGTCCACGGCCAGCTCGACCGGCCGGCCCGAGTCCCGGATGAGAGCCCTGAGCCGCTCCAGCTTGACCAGGGCCTGGGGGATGAAGCGCTGACCGCCGAAGCCGGGGTTGACCGACATGACCAGGAGGCGGTCGATCTTGTCCAGGACGTACTCCAGGCCGTCCAGCCCGGTGGCCGGGTTGAGGGCCAGGCCCGACTTGATCCCGGCCTCCCGGATGGCCGCCAGGGTCCGGTCCAGGTGGCGGCAGGCCTCGACCTGGACCAGGAGGACGTCGGCCCCGGCCTTGACGAAGTCGTCCAGGTAGCGCTCGGGCGCCTCGATCATCAGGTGCACGTCCAGGGGCAGGCGGCTGACCCGCTTGACCGCCTCGACCACAACCGGACCGATGGTCAGGTTGGGCACGAAGCGGCCGTCCATGACGTCGATGTGGATCTCGTCGGCCCCGGCCTCGGCCACGGCCCGGATCTCCTCGCCCAGGCGGGCGAAGTCGGCCGAGAGGATTGAGGGAGCGATCTTGACCGGCATTTGACCTCCTAACTTCGCCGCTTGAGCCGGGCCACGAAAAACCCGTCCAGGTCGTGGCGCTGCGGCCAGGTGACCAGAAAGCCCGACTCCTCGACCAGCGGCCGGACCGAGGGCGGCACCACGGCGGCCAGGGGCTCGACCTCAAAGTCGGCCCCGGCGGCCAGGAAGGCCGAGACCACGGCCTGGTTCTCCTCGCTAAGGAGGCTGCAGGTGACGTAGACCAGGACCCCGCCGGGCCTGACCAGGTCGGCGGCCGCGCCCAGCAGGGCCGACTGGAGCCGGGCCAGCCGGGCCGGGTCCCGGGGCGAGAGCCGCCAGCGGACATCGGGCCGGCCGCGCAGGACGCCCAGGCCCGAGCAGGGCGCGTCGACCAGGACGGCGTCAAAGGGCTGCCCCGAGGCCTCGGGGGGCAGGGCCTGGAGGACGTCGGCCGCCTGGAACCTGACGCTCTTAAGGCCCAGCCGGGCCAACCTCTCCCGGCCCAGCTCCAGCCGGCCGGCGTCCTTGTCCAGGGCCAGGACCAGGCCTCGGTCGGCCATCAGCTCGGCCAGGTGGCCGGTCTTGCCGCCCACCCCGGCGCAGAGGTCCAGGACCCGGCCCCCGGCCGGCGGGGCCACGGCCAGGCCGACGAGCTGGGCCGCCTCGGCCTGGGCGGTGAAGAGTCCGGCCGCGGCCGCCTCCAGCCGCTCCAGGTTCGAACCCGGGGCGTAGAGGGCCTGGGGCGAGTAGCGGCCCGGCCGGGTCTCGATGCCGGCCTCGGCCAGGCGGGAGGCCAGCTCCTCGCGGCCCGGCGCCAGGCGGGCCCTGAGGCAGAGGACCGGCGGGGCGTTGTTGGCCGCCAGCAGGGCCCGGGCCTCATCCTCCCCCAGCTCCCCCAGCCAGCGCTCGATCAGCCAGGCCGGGTGGGACTGGCCGACGGCCAGGTGGGCGACCAGGTCGCTCTCGGCCGGAGGAGGTTCGAGGCCCCGCCCCTTCCCGGCCACGGCCCGGAGCACGGCGTTGACGAAGCCGGAAGTCCAGTCAGGGAACCTGGTCCGGGCCAGCTCGACGCTGGTGTGGACCGCGGCCCGGTCGGGCACCCTCTCCAGCTTCAGGATCTGATAGGCCCCAAGGCGGAGCAGGGTCAGGACCTCGATGGACAGCCCGGACAGAGGCCGCTTGGAGAAGCGGCCCAGAACGTAGTCCAGCCAGCCCTGCCAGCGCAGGACGCCGTAGACCAGCTCGCTGGCCAGGGCCCGGTCCGGCTGGTTGAGCCCGACCTGGGCCAGGCGCCGGCTCAGGGCCGCCTCGGCCCGCTGGCCCTTCTCGGACACGGCCAGGAGAACCGACCAGGCCAGCCGCCGGGCCGCCGAGACCTTGACCGGCCGGCCCTTCAGCCCAGCCAATCGCCCACCCTGGGGCCGGCCCCGCCGGCCGCCTGCCGGGCGGCCTGGGGTTTCTTGCCCGGGTGCTGGACCTGAGCGGCGTAGAGGTGCCCTCGGCCGCAGGCGATCTTGTAACCCAGGGGCCCCAGGCCGACCACTCGGCCGGGCTCGGCCTCGGGCTGGGCCTGATCGGAGGCGAAGCCGCTCAGCTTCAGGGTCAAATCGCCGAAGCCGACCCTGGCCCCCGGCCAGGGGGTCACCCCCCGGCCCCGGCATTCCAGGGCCCTGGCCGGCTGGCCGAAGTCGAGCCGGCCGTCCTCGGGTTTGAGGGGCGGGGCGTAGCTGGCCCGGGACTCGTCCTGGTCCCTGGGCTCGAGCCGGCCCGCCGCCAAGTCCCGCAGGGTCTCGATGAGGAGCCGGGCGCCCCGCTCGGCCAGGCGGAGGCCGAGCTGGCCGGCCGTCTCGCCCGGTTCTATGGCCACCTCCTCCTGGGCCAGGATCGGGCCGGCGTCGAGCCGGGGGACCATCTCGATGACGCTCAGGCCGGTTGAGGTCTCGCCGTTGATCAGGGCCCAGGCCACCGGCGCCGCGCCCCGGTAGGCCGGCAGGAGCGAGAAGTGGAGGTTGAGGGGCTTGAGCCGGGGCAGCTCCAGCAGGCCGGCCGGCAGGATGCGGCCGTAGGCCACCGTGACCAGGGCGTCGGGCCTGAGGCCGGCCAGGCGGGCTAAGAAGGCCTCGTCCTTGATCTTCTCCGGCTGAAGCACCTCCAGCCCCCGGGCCAGGGCCTCCACCTTGACCGGCGGCGGCTGGAGCCGCCGGCCCCGGCCGGCCGGCCGGTCCGGCTGGCTGACCACCGCCACCGGGGCGAGGTCTTCCTCGACCAGGGCCGCCAGCGAGACCCTGGCGACCTCGGGCGTGCCGAAGAAGATGATCCTCAGGCTCACGCCGGCGCGTCCTGATCCTGGTTCTTCCTGCGCTTGCGGCGGTAGAGGCCTCGCTTGAGGGGCGAGAGGCTGTCCACGATGACCCGTCCGCTGAGGTGGTCGATCTCGTGCTGGAGGACGATGGACAGCAGCTCCTCGGCCTCCAGTTGGGTCGGCCGGCCCTCGGGGTCGAGGCCCTGGACCTTGATCCAGGCCGCCCGGGGGATCTCCACCTGGATGTCCGGGCAGGACAGGCAGCCCTCCTCGATGGAGATGGTCTCCTCGGAGCTGTCGACTATCTCGGGGTTGATCAGGGCGATCAGCTTACGGGGCTGATCCTTGGGGCTGACGTCGCAGATGATGACCCGCTTGTTGACCCCGACCTGGGGCGCGGCCAGCCCCGCGCCGGGCGCGGCGTACATGGTCTCGGCCATGTCGGCGATAAGCTGCCTGGTCTCCTCGTCCACCCGATCCACCTCCCGGCTCTCCTCCAAGAGCCTGGGATCGGGCCAGGTGACTATCTCCAGCCGGGCCATGAGCCTCCTCCGGTCCGAGTTTGGGCACCAGAAGTATAAATTCTGACCGGTCCGATGTCAAAAGACCGGACCCCGGCGCTCATTGAGGGCCCGGCTGACGAAGTCGAGGAAGCGCTCCAGGAAGAGGGCCCGGTCAAAGTTCTTGGCCCAGGCCCTCAAGGCCTGGGGATCGAACTCCCCGGCCCGGCTCTCGAAGAGCTCCAAGGCCTCCAGGAGGGCCTCGGGCCTGTCCCGATAGAAGAAGACCCCGCCGGCCGGCCCGGCCGGGGCCGGGCCGGCCGGATTCAGGGGCGCGATCGACTCCAGGGCGCCGCCCCGGCCCAGGGCAATGACCGGCTTGCCCGAAGCCATGGCCTCCAGGGGGGTCAGGCCGAAGTCCTCCTCGCCCGGAAAGATGAAGGCCCGGCAGTTGGCGTAGAGCTCGACCAGGGCCTCGTCGTCGACCCAGCCCAGCAGGCTGACGCTCGGCCCGGCCAGGGCCCTGAGCCGGCCCATCTCCTGGCCGTCGCCGGCCACGACCAGCTTGAAGCCGGCCCGGTTGGCCGCCCGGATGGCCAGGTCAACCCCCTTGTAGGGAGCCAGGGCCGAGACGATCAGGTAGTAGTCCCCGGCCGGGCCGGTCCTGAAGCGGGCCGTCTCCACCGGCGGGTGGATGATCTCGGCCGGCCGGCCCCAGTGGCGCCTGATCCGCTCGGCCACGTGGGCCGAGATGCAGGCCAGCCGGTCAACCCGGCCGCAGGAGCGCCGGTCCCAGCGCTGCAGGTAGCGGCGGACCGGCTTCATGCCCAGGCGGACCAGGGGGTTGCGGCCCGGGCCGAAGTAGAGGGGGTAGAGGTCCCAGATGTAGCGCATCGGGGTGAAGACGTAGCCCAGGTGGAGGGCCCCCGGGGCCGGCCTGGCCCCCTTGGCCACGCAGTGGGACAGGGAAATGACCAGGTCGAACCCGGACAGGTCGAAGCTCTCCACGGCCAGGGGGAATAGGGGCAGGTAGTGGCGGTAGAGGCGCTTGAGGAACGGCAGGCGCTGAATCGGCGAGACCGAGCACTCCAGGGCCTCGATGTTGGGGGTCAGGGCGCAGGTCTTGAGCAGGGTGAAGAGGCGGGCCTGGGGGAAGAGCTCGGCCAGGCAGTCCAGGACCTTCTCGCCGCCGCGCAGGCCGGTCAGCCAGTCGTGGACCAGGGCGATCCTGAGGTCTTCAAGGGGCAAGGCGGCCTCCCCCGGCCTCCAGCCGGTCAAAGACCCGCCTGAGTCGCTCGGCGGCCCGGTCCCAGGTGTGCTCGGCCGCCCTGAGCCGGCCGGCCTCGGCCCTGGCCCGGCCCAGGCCCGGCTCGGCGGCCAGGCGGCCCATCAGCTCGGCCAGGGCCTCCGTCCGGCCCAGGGGGGCGAAGAAGGCCGCCTGGCCCAGGACCTCGCGCAGGACCGGCAGGTCAAAGGCGATCACCGGGCAGCCGCAAGCCAGGGCCTCCAGGGGCGGCAGGCCGAAGCCCTCGGCCAGGGAGGGGAAGACCGAGGCCAGGGCCCCGCCCAGCAGGGCGGCCAGCTCGTCGTCGCCCAGGCCGCCGGCTCGGACGACCCGACCCGGTCCGGCAGGCAGCTCCAGGCCGCCGGCCCCGACCAGGACCAGAGCGCCGGTAAAGCCCTGGCCGGCCAGGATCTGAAAGGCCCGCACCGCCCCGGCCAGGTTCTTGTGCCGCCGGGGGTTGCCCAGGGCAACGAAGTAGGGCCCGGCCAGGCCCAGGCCGGCCCTGACCGACTCGATCTCCCGGTCCGAGAGGAGCCTGAAGGCTTCCTCGAGGCCGTGGCCGATGACCTCGATCCGCGCCTCGGCCACCCCCAGCCGGCGGCTGATCTGGTCCGCCGCCGTCCTGGAGCCGGTCAGGACCGCGGCCGCCCGCCGGGCCCGGGGCCCGATCAGGCCCTGCCAGGCCAGGCGGCGGCTCCAGGGGTAGTCGGCCCGGAAGTCCAGGTGGATCAGATCGTGGATGGTCAGGACCAGGGGGCAGGGGCTCAGGAGGGGCGGCATGAAGGTCGGGCTGTAGTAGAGCTCTGGCCGGAGCCGGAAGAGGATCCCGGGCAGGCCGAGCAGCTCGGCCGGGGAATAGGGCTTCAGCCTGGAGGAAACCACCTCGAAGCCGGGCCGACCGCCGACGAGACGGCTGACTTCCCGGTCGCGGGCCAGGACCAGGTACTGGTGGCCGCCCGGCCGCCGGCCAAGCGCCCGGAGCAGGCCCGCGGCGTGGCGGGCGATGCCGTGGCGGGCGGTCGAGTCAAGGACCCGGGCGTCGAAGAGGATCCTCATCGGCTCAGCGCCAGCCAGGGCCCGAGGCCTAGACGACCACTATCTCCGGCTCCATGGTCACGACCGAGGTCATGGAGTTGGTCACCAGGCAGTATTTCTTGGCCAGTTCAACGGCCCGTTTAATTGGTCCTTCCTCGCCCTGGTCGGCGATGCCGACCCTGGGCCTGAGGATGATCGAAGTGAAAAGGAGCCCCTTGCCCTCGACCTTCTCCAGGGTGGCTTCGGCCGAGCAGCTGAAGTTGACGAAAGAGGCCCTGACCTTGTCGGCCATGGCCAGAAAGGTAGTCAGGTAGCAGGTCACGGCCGAGGCGACGAACAGATCCTCGGGGCTGACGAATCCGGGCGGACCGCCGAACTCGGCCGGGGTGGCCACGGCCAGGCTGGGTCTGCCGTCCAGGAGCAGTTGACCGCGGCGTTCGCCGGTCCAGCGGACCCCAGCGGAGTAAGTGTATGAAGCCTCCATTCCCTTCTCCCTTGGAACCAGACCATCAGCGCCCGTCCCCGGCCGGATTCCTCACTGCCGAAGTCGGACCAAATCGCGGGAACCGCTTCCCGGCCCCAGGCCGCCCGGTCTGAAGAAAAGTCAGCACCCCTGGTCTGCCCGGTCCAGGCCGGGAGTGCCGAGCCGACTCCTTCTTCCCGTCTGGACCGACTGGCCGCGGCCAGCGGCTGGGGCCAGAAACGAGAAGCCCGGAAAGCTGGGGATATTGTAGTCGCGCCCTGGACGAAAAGTAAAGCCCGGCGTCAAACCGGCCCCGGCCGGGCTGAAGCCTGGGATTCTTCCGGACCTGGGAACCGACCGACGCCCCTCTCCCGCCGCATTGAGGCGACCTCCTCCGGCTCAGATGCCGGCCCTCGTCCTTGACCCGGAAATGGGCCGTGAATTATGCTCAGCAGGAGTTAAACCTCAACACTTTGTCACGCCAGGGATTCAAGCTGCAAGAAAAGAGAACTCGGCCTATGGTCTGGAGGGGAGTCAGGCAGCGTCCCAGAATCAAGTGCACCACCCTGATCGTCTTTACGCACCACCGCCCCGCCGCCAGGGAGCTGATTGCCGAGGTCAGGCGAGTCGACTCCGGTAACGTCGAGGACGCCCTGGTCTATGATCCAGCCGCCACCGTCGCCCGGTTCAGGGAACTCCTCGAGTCTGGCGTTTGGGGCTATTACGCCTACCTGAACGGACAGTGGGCCCACCGATCCTGGGTAACTCTCGGCCCCAAGAAAATAAGCCGCTGGTCCGGCGGCCCGCCGCTGGCCCTGGGGGCGCGCGACGCCGTGATCCGTATGTCCGAGACAGCGCCTTGGGCCAGGGGAAAGGGAGTCTTCCAGGACGTTCTGGCGCGGATCGTCAGCGACCTGAGCGGCTGGGCGGAGAACATCTACATCGCCACGCTCCCGGAAAACGCCGCCGCCCGGAAGGCCATTCTCCGGGCCGGATTCCAGGAGAAGGAGCTCCACCAAATCATAGGCGTCCCAGGCATTTGGAGAGGCGTGGCCTTCAGGCGGGTGCCGATTCGGGCAGAGGCGGCGAGTCCCCCTCCCGGCGACTAGCCGGGCCGATCGGCCCCATGGAGCGGGCCTATCAACGCCGACCCCGGCCAGGGAAGAGAAGGCCGGTCTTGACACCGGACCTTATTTGGCTATATTGCCAAATAGGCAAGGAGGTCCGCCGGTGGACGATTTGACCAGAGCCAGGTTCGAGGCCCGGGCGAAGATAATGAAGGCCCTGGCCCACCCCACCCGGCTGTTCATCGTTGATGAACTGGCCCGCCGGGAAAGGTGCGTCCGCGAGCTGACCGGGCTGGTCGGCGCCGACACGTCCACGGTCTCCAAGCACCTCTCGCTCCTGAGGGAGGCGGGCATCGTCGAGGACGACAAGCGGGGCGCTCAGGTCTTCTACAAGCTCAAGATGCCCTGCGTGCTGAGCTTCTTTGACTGCCTGGAGTCGGTGCTCCAGGCCAGGCTCGAGGACCAGATCAGGCTCTGCTCCTGCGGCCGCTAGTCTGGCCGCCCGGAGGCGGGGCTCCTTTTTAACGGGCAATTTGGCCTTTAGGCCAAATTGCCTTAATTGAGACCGAAACAATGAAGGAACTCTACAAGCTCATCCTCATCGCCGCCCTGTTCGCCGCGGCCTACGTCTTGCCCTGGGACAATGAACTCATCAGGCGCTCCGGCCTGGAGGCCTTCCTGATGCTCCAGGAGTACGCCCGGCAGCACGTCCTGACCTGCCTGGTCCCGGCCTTTTTCATCGCCGGGGCCATTTCGGTCTTCGTCTCCCAGGCGGCGGTGCTCAAGTACTTCGGGGCCCAGGCCAGGAAGATCCTGTCCTACTCGGTCGCCTCGGTCTCGGGCGCGGTCCTGGCCGTCTGCTCCTGCACGGTCCTGCCCCTCTTCGCCGGCATCTACAGCCGGGGGGCCGGGATCGGCCCGGCCACGGCCTTTCTCTACTCCGGCCCGGCCATCAACGTCCTGGCCATCGTCCTGACCGCCCGAATTTTAGGCTGGCGCTTAGGCCTGGCCCGGGCCCTGGGCGCGGTCCTCTTCGCGATCCTCACCGGCCTGCTCATGGCCTTCATCTTCCGCCGGGACGACGCCGGGCGGGCGGCCGGGCCGATCTACCTGCCTGACGAGGCTGAGAAGGGACGAAGCCTGCTCCAGGAGAGCCTCTACCTGCTGGTCCTGGTCCTGATCCTCGTCTTCGCCGCCTGGGCCCGGCCGGCCCAGGGCTCGACCGGCTTGTGGCCGGCCCTGTTCGCGATTAAGTGGTACCTGACCGGCGGCCTGCTTCTGGTCCTGGGCCTGATGCTGAGAGCCTGGTTTAAGCGTGAGGAACTCAGCGACTGGGTCCAGGCCACCTGGGGCTTCATGAAGCAGATCCTGCCGCTCCTGGCCGCCGGCGTTCTGGCGGCCGGGTTCCTGCTCGGCCGGCCGGGCCATCCGGCCCTCATTCCCGAGTCCTGGATCCAGGCGGCCGTGGGCGGCAACTCGCTGGGGGCGAACCTGTTCGCTGCGGTGGCCGGGGCCCTGATGTACTTCGCCACCTTGACCGAGGTGCCCATCCTGCAGGGCCTGCTCGGCGCCGGTATGGGCCAGGGGCCGGCCCTGGCCCTGCTCCTGGCCGGCCCGGCCCTGAGCCTGCCCAACATGCTGGTCATCGGTGGGATCATGGGTTGGCGGAAGACGGCCGCGTTCAGCGCCATCATCGTGGTCCTGTCCACCGCGGCCGGCCTGATCTACGGCCGGCTCGGCACCTGAATGAAACCGACCGGACTTGTTCCGGCGATAAAGTGGAGGGTTGAATGGAAGTCAAGGTTCTGGGTCCCGGCTGCGCCAAGTGCAAGAAGACCGAGGAGGTGGTCAAGGAGGCCCTGACCGAAAGCGGCCTGGAGGCCGACTTGGAGAAGGTCACGGACCTGCTCCAGATCGCCAGCTACGGCGTCCTGGGCACGCCGGCGGTGATCATCGACGGTCAGGTCAAGTCAGTGGGCAAGGTGCCCTCCAAGGAGGAGGTCAAGGCCTGGCTGGACACGCATAATGGGCGTTAATGCCCAGCGCGAGGACCGCTGTTCTCGGAGCGCCGGTCCCTTAAGAGTGAGGTGAACTCATGGAAATGCATGCGCTTCAGATTGTTGCCTTGCTTATCACGGGTATCGGTGTCGGCTTCGCCTCCGGGCTCCTTGGCGTGGGAGGTTGTTTCATCATGGTCCCGGTTCAGTACTGGGCCCTGACGTCAATAGGCGTGGATCCGACCCTCGCCATCAGGGTCGCGTTCGGCACCAATCTCCTGGTTGTTCTTCCGACCGCCTTCAGTGGCGCCGTGACCCACCACAAAAAGGGTGCGGTTCTGTGGAAGGCCGGCGTCACCCTGGGCCTCTCCGGAGCGGTGGGGGCCTTTTTCGGGGCGTTTATCGCCTCTCACCTGCCGGGGAAAATTCTGACCGTGGCCTTCGGCCTGGCGGTGATACTTGGCGCGATCAGGATGTTGACCGCCAAGCCGCCTCAAATAACCGAGGAACCAAAAGAAAATCTGGGCGCTCTTATTCTGTGGGGATTCCCCTTAGGGATCGTCTCTGGAATCATCGGCATCGGCGGGGGCGTCCTGATGATTCCGATCATGGTCTTCGCCTTGAAGTTCAAGATGCATCAGGCGGTTGGCACATCCACCGCTTTGATGATCTTCACCGCAATCGGCGGGGCGCTCTCGTTTCTAATTAACGGCTTGGGCGTTGAGGGACTGCCCCCTTACTCAACCGGCTATCTGAACTGGCTCCAATGGATCCTCCTGGCCGGGTGCAGCGTCCCTATGGCCGTGGTCGGCGCTAGGACGGCCCACCGTCTGCCGGCCAAGCAGCTTAAGTACATCTTCATCGCGGTCATGTTTTACATGGGCTTGAAGATGGTTGGAGTTTTCGCCTGGCTGCATCTGCCAATATAGAGGAGAAGAGCGTCAAACATTGAAATCAGAATCTTGGGTCTTGGCTGCGCTAAGTGAGAGGAAACAGAGGAAATGGACAGAGAATCCGTCTCGGCAAACGGCCTCGAGGCAAAGAGTGGATAAGGTGACTGACGTTATCGGGATCGCCGCCTCCGGCGTCTTCCGAACCCCGGCGGCAGTGGTGGACGGCGAGGTCAAATCCGCGCGGGCCGGGTGCCCTCCAAGGAAGAGGTCAAGGCCTGGCTGGGCAAGTGGCTCTGAAGGACGGCTTCGGCCCGGGGAATAGCATGGCCCTTGAAGAGCAATACGCTCAGGTTGACGAGCAGGGCCGGCTGGTCCTGGGGGAGGAGCTGCGGGCCAGGTTCGGCCTCAGGCCCGGGGCCAGGGTCTGGCTGGAGCCGGGCCGGGATTCGATCCTCCTCCACCGGCCCGCCTCCCACCTGGCCAAGGTCTACGTCGAGCCGACCAACCAGTGCAACCTCAAGTGCCGGACCTGCGTCCGCAACTCCTGGGCGGAGCCGCCGGGCCGGATGAGCTGGCAGGTCTTCAGCCGCCTGATCGAGGGCCTGAAGGACTTCTCGCCGCCGCCGAGGCTCTCCTTCAGCGGCCTGGGCGAGCCCCTGACCCATCCCCGGATCCTGGACATGATCCGGGCGGCCAAGGAACTGGGGGCCAAGGTGGAGCTGATCACCAACGGGCTCCTCCTCAAGCGCAAGCTGGTCGAGGGGTTGATCGACGCCGGCCTGGACTGGCTCTGGGTCTCCCTGGACGGGGCCAGCCCCGAGACCTACTCCAGGGTGAGGGGGGCCGGTCTCCAGGAGGTGATCAGGAACCTGGAATACCTCTTCTTGGCCAAGGCCAGCCGTCCCTCGCCCAAGCCGCACCTGGGCGTGGTCATCGTGGCCATGAAGCGCAACCTCAAGGAACTGCCGGCCCTGGTGGATCTGGGGCTCAGGCTGGGCGCGGAGAGGTTCCTGGTGACCAACGTTCTGCCCTACACCCCGGAGATGAAGGAGGAAATCCTCTACGGCCGGTCCGTGTGGAACTGGAAGAGCTTTCTCCGCCAGATCAGCCTGCCCAGGATGGACGCCGATCCGGAGACTTCGGACGTCCTGAAGCGAATATCGCGGCCCTATGAGCTGACCGATTTCAAGAACCCGGAATTCTCCAGGCCCTTCAACACTTGTCCCTTCATCGACAAAGGGAGCACGGCCGTGCGCTGGGACGGCCTGGTCAGCCCCTGCCTGGCCCTGCTCCACAGCCACGTCAGCTTTCTGGGCGACACCGAGAGGCGGGTCCAGGAGTTCAGCTTCGGCTCGCTGGCCAGCCAGGAGCTGCGGGAGATATGGGAGAGTCCGGACTACGCCGACTTCAGGGAGAGGGTCAGGGAGTTCGACTTCTCGCCCTGCACCACCTGCAACAGCTGCGAGATGGCCGAGGGCAACGAGAAGAACTGCTTTGGCGACCAGAGGCCGACCTGCGGCGGCTGCCTCTGGGCCCAGGGGTTCATCCAGTGCCCCTGAACAATCCGGGGATGGGCCCGGCCCTGAGTGAAGGCCAGCGGGCCGGGCTGGATGAGTATCTGGGCCGCTTTCGCTTTAACGATTGATTTTTAACGGCGGCGTCCGGGGGGACCTGCCCGAACAGCGACCGGAGCGGCCGGGGCCTCAAGCCCCCGGCCGGATCGACCGGACCAAGGCCCGGCGGGCCGGGGAGGAGCCAATGGCTTCAGAGCCCAAGAGAAGAATCCTTTTTCTCTGCGGCGGCAACTCCTGCCGCTCCCAGATGGCCGAGGCCTGGACCAGGCGGCTCAAGGGCGATCTCCTGGAGCCCTACTCGGCCGGGGTCGAGGCCAGGGGGGTGGACCCCCGGGCGGTCAGGGTCATGGCCGAGGCCGGGCTGGACATCTCCGGCCAGACCTCCAAGACCGTGGACGCCCTGCCCGTCCAGGACTTCGACTACGTGGTCACCCTCTGCGACCGGGCCAAGGAGTCCTGCCCCTACTTCCCGGCCCGGACCCGGCTCCTCCACGTCGGCTTCGCCGATCCGCCCGCCCTGGCCGCCGGGGCGGCCGGCGAGGAGGAGGCCCTGGGCCACTACCGCCGGGTCAGGGACGAGATCAGGGCTTTCGTCGCCGGAATGCCGGAAAATCTGGACCAGAACTGAAAAGGAGTCTTGCTTTGACCGACAAAAAGAGAGTGCTTTTCGTCTGCGTCCACAACTCGGCCCGGAGTCAAATGGCCGAGGCCTTCCTCAGACAAATGGCCGGCGACCGCTTCGAGGTCGAGAGCGCCGGATTCGAGCCCGCGCCGCTGAATCCGCTGGCCGTCAAGGTCATGGCCGAGGCCGGCCTGGACATCAGCGGCCAGAAGGCCAAGAGCGTCTTCGAAAAGTACCGCTCCGGCGAACTGTTCGACTACGTGATCTCGGTCTGCGACGAGGCCAGCGCCCAGCGCTGCCCGGTCTTCCCCGGCATCACCGCACGCCTGAGCTGGTCTTTCCCTGATCCGGCCTCGTTCAGCGGGAGCGAGGCCGAAAAGATGGCCCAAGCCAGACAGGTCCGCGACCAGATCAGGAAGGCCATTGAGGCCTGGCTGAGCCGGGCGGGGTGACGGCGGCCAAGCGGGGAGGTCGAACATGCCTGAGTCCCCGGTCAAGCGCCTCAGCTTCCTGGATCGGTTCCTGACCCTCTGGATCTTCCTGGCCATGTTCGCCGGGGTCGGCGGCGGCTGGCTCTACCCCGGCATAAGGAAGGTGATCGACCTCTTCAGCGCGGGCACGACCAACGTCCCCATCGCCGTGGGCCTGATCCTGATGATGTACCCGCCCCTGGCCAAGGTGAGGTACGAAAAGATGGGCTTTGTCTTCAGGGATTTCAAGGTCCTGGCCCTCTCCCTGGTCCAGAACTGGCTCATCGGCCCGATCCTGATGTTCCTCCTGGCCATCGCCTTTCTCTCCGGCCGCCACGAGTACATGGTCGGTTTGATATTGATCGGCCTGGCCCGCTGCATCGCCATGGTCATCGTCTGGAACGACCTGGCCTCGGGCGACAGGGAGTACTGCGCCGGGCTGGTCGCCTTCAACTCCATCTTCCAGGTCCTTTTCTTCTCCATCTACGCCTACTTGTTCATCACCGTCTTCCCCCAGTGGCTGGGCCTCAAGGGCCTGGTCGTGGACATCTCCATCGGCCAGATCGCCGAGAGCGTCTTCATCTATCTGGGCATCCCCTTCATCGCCGGGGTGCTCTCCCGGCTCGTCGGCCTCAAGACCAAGGGCCGGGAGTGGTACGAGACCAGGTTCGTCCCCAGGATCGGCCCCCTCACCCTGATCGCCCTCCTCTTCACCATCCTGGTCATGTTCTCCCTGAAGGGCGAGTACATCGTCCAGCTCCCCCTGGACGTGCTCCGGGTGGCCGCGCCGCTCATCGTCTACTTCGTGGTCATGTTCTTCGTCTCGTTCTACCTGTCCATGAAGGTCGGGGCGACCTACGAGCAGTCGACGACCCTGTCCTTCACCGCCGCCTCCAACAACTTCGAGCTGGCCATCGCCGTGGCCGTGGCCGTTTTCGGGATCGACTCGGGCCAGGCCTTCGCCGCGGTCATCGGCCCCCTGGTCGAGGTCCCGGTCCTGATCTCGCTGGTCAACGTGGCCCTCTGGTTCAAGCGGAAGTACTTCCCCTACGCCGTGGAAACCCCGACCGGGGTCTGCCATGTGACCTGCCGGCCATAAGGGCCGAAGGCGATGAAACCGGGGAGCTTCTGGATCAGGATGCTC
>ENA-OSEO01001704-OSEO01001704.1-sediment-metagenome-genome-assembly--contig:-NODE-1704-length-37310-cov-4.721484_pt1 | contig 37310 bp, 36 predicted proteins | sample MGYA00237883_ERZ534232 | MGnify/ENA metagenome assembly ERZ534232 | reverse complement strand
CTTACATGTGTTAGGCGCACCGCTAGCGTTCATCCTGAGCTGGGATCAAACTCTCTCGGTTTCAAGATTTTGATCCTACAGACTTGGGTTACGCACGAATGAAGCGTGTCCGTTTCCGGACACAATACCACGCTATCCACTTTTCAAGGACCAGACTGTAGGCGACAGTATAGCCGCCCCCCCGATGCCTGTCAAGGACCTCTGGTGGCACACAAAAGCACCATTCCAACGGCACTTCTGCGTTGCAGAGCCGTCAAAGGCTGAGTATACTGCTGCCCGAGATGAAGATCGAGGGGATTCCCCGTCAGATCGCGGTTCTCGGCGGAGGTGATTCGCCTGAACGAGAGGTGTCGATCGTCTCGGCCGAGACCGTCCATGCGGCGCTCTGCCGACTCGGCCACCGGCCGCAGCTCCTGATCATCGACTCCCCCGACGAGATCGTCCCGGTGCTCCGAGGGATCGAGTGTGTCCTGAACCTGCTCCACGGCGGGGCCGGCGAGGACGGGACCGTTCAACTCCTGCTTGACGTGCTTGGGATTTCGTACCCGGGCTCGAGCGCGCCCGCCTGCGCGCGCGCGATGGACAAACCCCGTGCGAAGGCCACGTTCCAGCTGAGGGGAATTCCCACGCCGGACAGCCGAACAGTCGACGGAAGCCGGAGCGAGCCGTCCGTCGAATCGGCTGAACGAGCGTTCGGCTTCCCTCTGATCGTCAAGCCGCCGGCCGCCGGCTCGAGCATCGGCGTCTCGATCGTTCGGACGCCCGAGGATCTTCGCGCCGCCGTTGCCGCGATCGTCCTGCGGTTCGGCGGCGCACTGATCGAACGCTACATCGTCGGGCGAGAGCTGACCGTCGGCATCCTCCGGAGCGACGGAGAAGACCGACCGCTGCCGGTAGTCGAGATCCGCCCGTCGCACGAGTTCTTCGATTACGACGCAAAGTATCGGGAGGGGGTGTCGGAGTTCCTGGCGCCCGCGCCGCTCGAGGAGGATGTCGCCGGCCGGGTTCAGGAAGTGAGCCTGGCGGCCCATCGGGCGCTCGGCTGTGCCGGGTTCTCGCGGGTCGATCTGCGATTGGCAACCGATTACGTCCCCTACGTCCTGGAAGTGAACACCTTGCCGGGCATGACGCCGATGAGCGATCTGCCGCGGGCCGCAGCGGTCGCCGGGATCCCGTTCGACGCGCTCGTCGCGCGGATGCTCGACATCGCGAAGAAGGAGGGAACGAGATGAACGTCACCTGGATCGGCCACGCTTGTTTTCTGATCGAGTCGAAGGGGGATCGGATCCTGACCGATCCATTCAACGAGAAGGTCCCCTACAATCTGCCGGAAACGGACGTCGACGTCGTCACCGTCAGTCACGAGCACTTCGACCACAATGCTGTCGCGCGGGTCGCCGGGTCGCCCATCGTCGTTCGCGGGCCGGGGAAACACGAGGCCCGCGGAATCCGATTCAGTGGCATTGCGTCCGCTCACGACGACCAGGGCGGCTCCCAGCGCGGCTCGAACACGATCTTCGCCTTCGCGCTCGAGAGGGTCCATCTCGCCCACCTCGGGGATCTCGGCGCTCCCCTCGACGAATCCCAGCGCCGCGCTCTCGCCGACGTCGAGATCCTGTTCATCCCCGTCGGAGGGCACTTCACGATCGACGCGCAGGCAGCCGCCGACCTCATCGGCGGCCTTCCAGCACTTCGGATCGCGATCCCGATGCACTTCAAGACCGACCGCATCGGCGACTGGCCGATTGCGCCGGTGGACGCATTCGAGGAGTTGGTGCACAATCCCCGCCGCCTCGGTCACGCCACGGCAACCATCTCGCGGGGAATCCTACCGTCCCGCCCGGAGGTGTGGATACTCGACCATGCCTAGCATCTCGAGACGGACTCATGAACTGAAGGGATCGCCGATCCGGCGGCTCGTACCGCTCGCGGTCGCCGCCAGGAAGCGCGGAATCCACGTCTATCATCTGAACATTGGGCAGCCCGATATCCCCACGCCCCGTTCGTTCATGAACGGGGTGCGAAACGCGAGGATCGACGTCCTATCGTACGCTCCGGCACCGGGGATTCCCGAGGCAATCGAGGCGCTCGCGCGGTTCTACGCCGACCTGGGGATCCGGCTGTCCGAGAGCGAGATCTGCGTCACGATCGGCGGCAGCGAGGCGTTCACGTTCGCGTTGCAGACCGCATGCAACCCCGGGGACGAGGTGCTCATCCCCGAACCGTTCTACCCGAACTACGCGGGCCATGCGCTCGTAAACGGGATCCGGGTCGTCCCGATCACAACCCGGATCGACGACGGATTCCATCTTCCGCCGGCCGAGGAGATCGAGGCTCTGATCACGGAGCGCACAGCAGCCGTCCTCTTCTCGAACCCCGGCAACCCGACCGGCGTCGGATACACCTGGGAGGAGCTTCTAACGCTCGCCGACATCGCCCGCCGCCGCGACCTCTTCGTGATCTCTGACGAGCCATACCGCGAGCTGATGTATGAAGGACGTGCGACGAGCGTCCTCGAGATCCCCGAGCTGCAAGATCACGCGATCCTCGTTGACTCGATCTCCAAGCGTCTCTCGGCGTGCGGCGCGCGGATCGGGTGCGTTGCGAGCCGAAACCCCCATGTAATGTCAGCAATCAACAAGCTCTGCATGATCCGCCTTTCCGCGCCGACGTTTGAGCAACTCGGCCTGGTCGCGTTTCTCTCCGACCCGGCCTATTCCGCCGAGATCGAGGAGATACGACGAAAGTTCCGCTCGCGCCGCGACGCGCTCTACGACGCGCTGCGAACGATCCCCGACGCCGTCTGCCGGAAGCCCGAAGGCGCCTTCTACATCTTCGCCAAGTTCCCGCAGATCGACGATTCGGAAGCGTTTGTGCGGTTCATGCTGAACGATTTCCACCTCGACCGAGAGACGACGATGGTCGCGCCGGGCGCCGGGTTCTACGCCACACCCGGCGTCGGGCACGATGAGGTCCGGATCGCCTATGTCCTAGAAGAATCGAAACTCGTCCGCGCCGTCGACGTCCTGAAGGCAGGATTGGAGGCCTACGTCGCGCAGTGCGACCGCGTCGCGGCCCCGGCTGCGGGATGAGGGCCCGCCTCGATCGGATCGTCGTGGACCGCCGGTTGGTCCGAAGCCGGACCCGTGCTCAGCGGATGATCGAGGCAGGTCGGATCCGCGTGAATGGACAAGTCGTCACACGCCCCGGGCATCCAACGGATCTCGAAGCCGAGATCGAAATCCTCTCCTGGGAATCGTACGTCAGCCGCGGCGGCGAGAAGCTGGATGCGGCGCTCGGAGTGTTTCGGATTGACCCGTCCCGGCGCGTTTGCCTCGACGTCGGTGCATCGACCGGCGGGTTCACCGACTGCCTCCTCCAGCACGGCGCCGCGAGAGTCCACGCGGTCGACGTCGGCCACGGCCAGCTCCACCCGAGGCTGCGGAGCGATCCCCGCGTCGCCGTCCGCGAGGGTCTGAACGCCCGCTATCTCGAACCACAGGACATCGGCGAACCGATCGAGCTCGCGACGATCGACGTCTCGTTCATCTCCCTCCGCTTGATCCTCCCATCGCTGATCGAGGTCCTCGCCCCGGGAGCCGACCTGATCGCTCTCGTCAAGCCGCAGTTCGAAGTTGGACCGGTCGCTCTGCCATCCGACGGCGTTGTGAGGAGCATCGACATGCATGATACCGTCCTCGCTGAGATCCGCCGCTTCATCGAGACCGATACACCGTGGGCAGTCGTCGCGCAGACGACTTGCCCGATCAAGGGAGAAAAGGGGAACGTCGAGTTCTTCTTACACATTCAGAACCGGGCGGCCGATCGTGAGAGCGGGGGAGACGGGATGGTGCTAGCCGATTCAAGACGAGACTGAGGCGGGGAACGGGGCGGGAACCCGAAGCACGAGGGTCGGCTCGGCCCACTCTGGCTTCCGCTCGAATCCCGCCCGCTCGGCGGTACGTTGTGGCGCCCAATCGTCATCGTCGACGTAGACGTGCACCGCCCCCTCCCACGAATTCTCCCCCGAGGTGTTCGGCGGTGTGCTCCAGCATCTTCGCCTTTAGCCCGTCGTGGCAGGGATCGACCTGCGGGTAGACAATGCCCATCCGATGCCCGAACTGGACCGCCCCAACGATCTCGCCGCTCTCCTCCCAGACCGCACAGCGACCAAGCTCGAGCTCCCGCTCGTCGAGCAGCGAATGGAAGTGCATATGCTCCCAGCGCGGTTGAAGCCAATTGCGATGCGGCCCCTCAGTTCGATAGCTGCGGACGAGGAGGCGCCCGACCGCCTCAAGATCCTCCGGGAATCTATAGGGTCGCTGCTTCGCTGACACTGGAGTCCCCTCTCTTCGCCACCTTCCTTCTTGGTGCGCGGCTCAGATCCCTCTACCGCGGACTCGCGCGCATCCTCATGTCGCAGTCTGCGGCCCGTACGATCCTGTTCTTGACTTCGCCTCTTGGGAATCGTAGTCTGGTGCATCGTAGACGAACGGGGAGGTGAGCGTCATGCGAAGGCATCCGATCTGGCACGAAGGTGATTGCGTTTGTCGTCCGCTCACCTTACCCGCACGCACCCGGTAGGGGCCGATCGAGCCTCCATCTCCGCCCGCGCCCTCTTGATCGCCATCCGACCGGACACTTGGCGGAACATGTACCCCTTCTCAGCGAGAGGAGGGCTCGATGAACGTCGCCCGATCGATCCTCGATCTGATCGGGAACACTCCACTGGTCCGCCTCAACGCCGTCGACCCGGGCCAGGCACAGGAGCTCTACGCGAAGCTGGAGCGATTCAACCCACTCGGCAGTGTGAAAGAGCGCACCGCCCTCGCGATGGTCGAGGACGCCGAAGAACGGGGAGTCCTTCCACCCGGTGGCATCCTCGTCGAGCCGACATCGGGCAACACAGGGATCGCGCTGGCGATGGTCGGTGCAGCCAAAGGGTATCGAGTGATCCTGACGATGCCCGATTCGATGAGCGTTGAGCGCCGGCGGCTCCTCGGGGCGCTCGGAGCGGAGCTCATTCTCACGCCGGGGGCGCAGGGAATGCCCGGGGCGATCGAGGAGGCGAACAGGATCTGCGAACGGATCCCCGAGGGTGTTATCCTCGGCCAGTTCGGGAATCCGGCGAATCCCCGCATCCATGAGCGGACGACCGCAAGGGAGATCTGGGAGGATACCGACGGCGCAGTGGATATCGTGGTGTCCGGAATCGGTACCGGCGGCACGATCACTGGAATCGCACGATTCCTGAAGGCGCGTAGACCGAGCATCAAGGTCGTCGGCGTCGAGCCGAGTGACTCCCCGTTCCTGACAGCGGGACGTGCCTCGACGCACGATATCCAAGGAATCGGGGCCGGGTTTCGCCCCGCTGTGCTCGAGCTGGAGCGACTCGACGACCTTGTCACCGTCTCCGGCGACGACGCCGCGCGGTGGATGCGGCATCTTGCCCGCCGCGAAGGGATCCTCTGCGGGATCTCGTCGGGAGCGGCGCTGGCCGCCGCGCTCCGGATCGCTCGCCGGGAGGAGTCCAAGGATGCGTTGATCGTCGTCGTTCTCCCCGACGGCGGCGAGAAATACCTCTCGGACGGTATGTGGGAGGACGCCGGTGATCGGTGAGCGGCTGCGCGAAGACATTCGCGCGATATCGCAGAGAGATCCCGCCGCGCGCAACACCCTCGAGGTGCTCCTCACCTACCCGGGCCTTCACGCTATCTGGATGCACCGCGCCGCGCATTGGCTGTGGACCCATCGCCAACGCTTGGCAGCTCGGATCCTGTCGCACGTCGTGCGGCGGCAGACCGGGATCGAGATCCACCCCGGTGCGACGCTCGGGCGCCGGGTCGTGATCGACCACGGGATGGGCGTCGTAATCGGAGAGACCGCCGTCGTCGGCGACGATGTTCTGATCTACCAGGGCGTGACGTTGGGCGGCGTGACGGCCGGCGGGGGGCGACGACATCCCGTGATCGGGAATCACGTCATGCTCGGCGCGCACGCAGTGCTTCTCGGTCCGATCGCCGTTGGCGACGACGCGCGGATCGGCGCGTGCGTCACGCTTCGGCAGTCCGTCCCCGCCGGAGCCTCCGTACGCGAGGAGCCGGTGATCTCGATCAGGGTGCTGGCGCGATCCGAGGAGGACACCGCAGGAGTAACATAGACCGCGATCCCAGCGGACAGCCCGAGGAAGACACGGCCCCATCATCCCCTGCCGATCGGTACTCGCTCCGTGGCGGCATGGCGTCTCCTGCCCCCCGCCGGGACCCCGGCTGCTTTGCAGCGACTCCGCACCTTGATTAGGGATCTCCGGCGAAGCGGGATTCGATACGTCCCTGAGATACGGGCGCATCCTTGCGGATCGGCCCGAACCCCGTTACGGTGTAGGGCATACCGAGGAGTGGATCATGTCCGATCTCATTGATCGTCTATTGGACCCCGAAGGGCCGAAGAGGCAGGAGGAGAGGCCGCAGCGCCAGCGCGCGTGGTTTCAGTCGTTCCCGGGGAGCTTCGGCTGGATCCTCATCGTCATCGCCGTCGCAATCTATCTTGCAACCGGCATCTACGCGATCGGACCTTCGGAAGTCGGGCTGGTCAAACGCTTCGGACGACACGTCGCAACCGTCGATCCGGGCCTGCACTACCACCTCCCGTCCCCGATCGAAAGCGTCGTGTCCGTCAACATCCTCGAGATCCGCACGGAGGAGATCGGATTCCGCACCGTATCGCCTCCGCCGAGTCCGCGCTACACAACCATCGAGACCGAAGCGTTGATGCTGACCGGAGATGGCAACATCACCCACGTGGAGATGGTCGTGCAGTACCAGGTGAAGGAGCCCGAGCGGTACGCGTTCAACCTGATCGACTCGAGGACCATCGTGAAGCAGGCGGCCGAGGCCGTCTTGCGCGAACAGGTCGCTACGCGAACGCTCGACGGGACGTTGACCGAGGAGCGGGACAGGATCGGCGCAGACACTCTGTTCTCTCTGCAAGCCCTTCTCGACACTTACGGCGCCGGCATCGCCATCAACAATGTGCAGCTCCAGGACGTGAAACCGCCGGCCGACGTGGTCTCGTCGTTCGATGACGTCAACAGCGCCCGTCAGGACAAGGAGAAGCTGATCAACCAGGCTGAGGAATACGCGTTTGACATCCTACCGCGTGCCCGCGGACAAGCACAGGAGATCGGGAACCAGGCCGAGGCATATAAGCAAACACGGATCAAGGGGGCCGAAGGCGATGTTGCCCGGTTCGTCGAGATTCTCACTCGCTACGAACTCGGACCGGACGTCACGCGAACGCGCTTGTACATCGAGGCAATGGAGGAGATTCTCCCGGGGATCGACAAGACGATCCTGTCCGATGCCACCGAGGGGGTTCTCAAGCTGCTGAACCTCGACGGCCCAGGAGGTGACGGTCGATGAGAACGCTCATCACGTTTGCCATTGCCGCTGTTGTCCTCATTGTGGCGTACAACCTGTTCACGTTTACCGTCGATGAGACGCAGAAGGCGGCCGTCCTCCGATTCGGCGAGATCGTTCGGATCGTGGAGGAGCCGGGCCTCAACTTCAAGGTCCCGTTCGTGCAGAGAATCGTCTACCTGGAGGACCGCGTCCTCAACTACGATATTCAGCCCCGCGATGTGCTTACGTCGGATCAGAAGCGACTCGTGATCGACAACTACGCCATCTGGCGCGTCGGCGATCCGAAGTTGTTCATCGAAGCGACGGGCGGGCGACTGAGCAGCGCACAGAGCCGGATCGACGACCTCGTCTATTCGGACCTGCGGAATATTCTCGCGAAGAACACGCTCGACGAGATCGTCTCGGAGAGGCGACTCGACTTCCTGCAACAGGTGACCGAGCTCAGCCGGGCGAAGCTTCAGGAATTCGGCATCTTGCTGATCGACGTTCGGATCAAACGAGCCGATCTCCCGACCGAGATCGAGCGTGCCGTTTTCGCTCGGATGCGGTCCGAGCGCGAGCGGATCGCTGCTCAGCTGCGCGCCGAGGGCGAAGAGCAGTCTCGGGAGATTCGCTCATCGGCCGACAGGGACGCCGACATCATCTTGGCCGAAGCGCGGAAGCTGGCGGAGAAGGTGCGCGGTGAAGGCGACGCCCAGGCCCTCGAGATCTACGCCGAAGCGTACAACCAAGACCCCGCCTTCTACCGTTTCTGGCGCACGCTCGAGTCGTACAAGCGTGCGTTACGCGACAATACGCGGATCATCCTGACGACCGACTCCGATTACCTCGAGTTCCTCGAACGGATGCCGGCGCCGTAGTCGCCGCGGGCTCGGGCTTCCGACTCAGATGGCGTGCACGTCTCCTGGCACCTTCGGGAAGAGGCGGGCGTCTTCGATCCGATCGAGGCCAGCGACGTAGCGAGTCCACCGTTCGATCCCGATCCCGAAACCGGCGCTTCGCGGAATCCCCGTGTCGACGAACGGCAAGTAGGAGGCATAACGCTCCTCGGGAATCGCGTCGCGCCGGAGTCTGTCCCGGATTCGAGCAGGCTCGAACTCCCGTTCCCCACCGGAAAGGGCCTCGCCGAATCCCTCCGGGTAGATCAGGTCCATATCCAGAAGAACTCCGGGCCGCTTGGGATCCTCTCGATCGTAGAACTCGCGGATGTGCCGCGGGAAATCGATCACCCATGTCGGCGCCGTCAGGCCGGATGACAGCGGGTCGTCGAACGGCTCGCCGAGCCGATCGGCAGCGTCGGCGTAAGAGATCCGCGGGAACGGGGCCCGCGGGATGATGAGGGTGCGGCCGAGGGTCTGCAGCTCCCCGGCGCAGCGATCCGAAACGTGCGCGAGAACGAAAGTGAACAGCCGTTCGCCAAGGGCAATGATGGCGTCGCGGTCGGCGTGCCGGACCTCGAGGTCGAGTTGCACGAATTCCGCGAGATAGCGGCCGTGCGCCGCGCGATCGGGCGGTTCCATGCGGACGTTCGGGGAGAAACAGAAGATCTTCGGAAGCGTCCGCAACGCGATCTGCTTGTGGAAGATCATGCTCTTCGTCAGGTGAAAGGGAGTCCCGTAGTAATTGACAGCGCCTCCGTAGGTTTCGTGGTGCAAGGGATCGGTGATCGGGGAGAGGAGGACGGGGAGGATCTCTACGAACCCCTCATTGCGCAGGTGCGCCCCCGCGGCGCGCACGATTTCGCTCTTGATCGTGAGAACGGCAGTTTGTTCTTCTTCTGTCTTCACCCGCATGATGTCCCTCCAGTGTCTTGTTTGACCGTCGATCCGGGGGTGTCGGGCGACTGGCGCCCGGCGGAGCTCTCGCGGTGTCCCGACGGGAGACATCGCTCTCTCAGTGAGGACTTGTGTGCATCCGGTACGAGCCGATCGCGCCAACAGCGCGTCAGACTCGACACTTGGGTTCTTGTGGCGCCCGATCGGGTGCGGAGCACCCGGCTCGGCCGGGCGAGTGAGGTCGCCTAGCCGCGGGCGTCCTGATTCTGGAGGGAGAAGAAGGTGGACGGACGGTTCTGTGCCACGGTCCCTGCATTGCGTCGCAGGAAGCCTTCTCGCGTTGTCATGTCGACCACCTCTTCACTTCTCGAATACAGCCACAATAGAGCATCAAGCATCGAACGTCAAGGCGCAGTGTCCCAAGCGGAGCGTCGACAGATCCTCCCGCCTCGTCGATAGAGGGGGCCGGCACAACGACAGCCCTGCCCGCAGTGTAAGCGCTATGAGACGCCCCGATGAGGCATAGTCATAGCATAGGTGTACGCCAAGTGGTTCCTGGGAAACGGCCGATCATCGTTCGCATCGGAACCCTCGGCGAGAGAGGAGTCAAGTGACGGGCCTCGACCACGATCTCGGCAAGCGAGCCGGCGCCGAACGGATCATGCGCACAATCGGCGACCTGCGCCCGGGCGACCACCTCTGTCACATCTACCGGGATGACGAAGAGCATCGCACCGTGCTCGTCGAGTACCTGCATCACGGCCTGATCGTCGGCGAACGGGTGATGTGCATCGGGGACGCGAGCACGGAGAATGAGGTCCGCGGGCGTCTTCTTCACGGAGAGGGCGGCATTGGCGAAAGCGAGCGGCGCGGGCAGCTCGTCTTCTTGACGCGCGACAAGACGCTCGATCCAAATGCCATGATCTCGCTTCTACGCCGCGAGACGCAGCGAGCACTCGACGACGGGTGCGCGGGCCTCCGGGTAGCGGGAGAGATGGCGTGGGCGCTGCGAGAGCTACCCCGCCCGGAGCAGCTTATCGAGTCTGAGGCGCTCCTCAACGAGTTCTTCCCCAGGGAGGCGTGCACGGGGCTCTGCCAGTACGACGCCCGATCCTATCCAGCGGAATTGCTGCTCGACGTGTTGCGCACGCACCCGATCGTCATTCTGGGCAAAGAGCTTCACAGCAACATCTACTACATCCCGCCGGCCGAGTTGTTTGCCGGCAACATGCATCGCGCGACGTTGCAGCGCTGGATAGGGAACCTGGAGGAGACCGAGTCTCTCCTGAGTTCGCTGCGCACCCATGCGGGCGCCCTGCAGGAGCGGGTGAAGGAACTCGACTGCCTGCGGAGAGTGCGGGAGTTGGCGAGTCGGGACGATCTCCCGCTGGCCGACCTGCTGCGCGCGACGCTCGATCCCATACGATCCGGTTGGCGATGGCCGAAGAGAGTACAGGTCCGGATCGAGCTCGAAGGGGAGCGCTACGAGACTGACGGGTACCGAATGAGCCCTGCGCAGCTGACCGCACCGCTGTTGGGACGCGGCGAGCCCCTTGGATCAATCGACATCTCCTATCCCGATCCGCCACCGGCGTCCGAGCCGTTCCTGCCAGAGGAGCGGGATCTCCTGGAGGAGATCGCCAGTCGAGTAAGCAGCGCGATCGAGATGCGGCGCAGCCGGGAGCGGATCCTGCACCTGAATGCTGCGCTGCGGGCGATTCGCAACGTGAACCGTCTCATCGTACGAGAGCGCGACGTTGCCGGGCTGATTCAGACGGCGTGCGAGCTGCTCTGCGAGACCCGCGAGTTCTCCGTCGCTTGGATCGCCCTGATCGACGAGGACGGAGCCCTCGAGCGGTGGGCAGGGACCGGCACACCCAGGGAGATGGACGCCTTGATCAGCCCATGGAGATCCGGTGATCCGCCTGTCTGCGTGCTGCGTGCACTGAACGATGACAGACCGGTGATCATTGAGCGAACGGACTCCGCTTGTCCGAGGTGTCCGATGGTCGCTCGCTGCAGCGAGGGCGCTGTGTTGGCGGTACGACTTGAGCATGCGGACCGGGTCCGCGGAGTTCTCGTCGTCGGAGTGCACGAACGATATGCGGCCGACCCTGCGGAGCAGGAGATCCTCCGCGAAGTCGCCGGAGATATCGCTTTTGCGATCACGATGATCGGCATCGAGGAGGCGTTGCGCGAGCGTGAGGAGCGGTTCCGAAGTCTGTACGAGAATGCTTCTTTGGGGCTGTACCGAACCACACCCGACGGGCGCATCCTAATGGCAAACCCGGCATTGGTGCGCATGCTGGGGTACGAGACGCTTGAGGAGCTGGCCGGGCGAAACTTGAAGACGGAAGGATACGAGCCCGACTACCCGCGAGAGCGATTTCTGGAACGCATCGAGCGGAATGGCGAAGTGCGCGGGCTGGAGTCGGCCTGGAGATGCAAGGACGGATCAGCGCTGTTCATACGAGAGAGCGCCCATGCCGTCCGGGACGATCTCGGTCGGACGATCTGCTACGACGGGACAGTGGAGGACATCACCGAGCACAAGGAAGCCGAAGAAGCGCTACGCGAATCAGAGAATCGATTCCGGGTGCTCTTCGAGCACAACTTGGCGGGGGTGTACGTGACCGCCGAGGACGGCCGGTTCGTCGCCTGCAACAAGGCGTTCTCCGATCTGCTGGGGTACGACTCGCCGGAGGAGGTCATGTCCCTGGGGGCCGGCGCTCTCTACTTCAGTCCTCAGAATCGGAGCGCATTCGTCGCGGAGATCCTCTCCGCCGGGGTGATCACCAGCAGGGAGTGCCGCCTCCGGCGCAAGGACGGCCAACCGGTCTTTCTTCTGGAGAACGCCTCGGTGCTCCCGGTGGGGGGCGGCAAAGCACCGATGGTGTTGGGAACGCTCGTTGATGTCACGCGCCTACGCGAGTCCGAGCTCAGGTTTCGCGAGTTGTTCCGCGCATCGCCCGTTCCGATCCAGGAAGAGGACTTCTCGGCGGTAAAACGGGACTTGGACACGTTGCAGGCCGCCGGAATCGATGACCTTCGCGGGTATCTTGAAGCGCATCCCGAAACGGTGATCGGAGCAACAAAGAAGATCCGGATCCTGCAGGCGAACAAAGCGGCTCTCAGGCTCTACGGAGTCGCCGATACGTCGGAGATGGAGGCCCGGCTTCCTGACTTCATGGGTGGGGTGCAGAGAATCCACGTCGAGGAGCTCATGGCGATTGTCGACCGACGGGCGGCATTCGCGGGCCGCTGCGTGAACTTCGACGCGAGGGGCAAGCGTTTGCACGTGCAGCTGCGGTGGACAGTGAGTCCCGGCTGTGAAGAAACATACGACCGCGTGTTTCTGTCCGTCTTGGATGAGACGGCCCAGGTCGACGCGCTGTTGGCGCTGACGGAAAGCGAGGAGCGGTTCCGGCGGCTCGCCGAAAACGCCCCCGACCTAATCTACCGTTACAGGCTCTCGCCCGAGCCGGGATTCGATTACGTAAGCCCAGCGGCAGCCGTCGTAACGGGCTACACCCCCGAGGAACACTATGCGGACCCGCAGTTGGGGCTCAAGCTGGTCCACCCGGAGGATCGGAGCATTCTTGCGGCAATGATGCGCGGGGAAGCGCCTCCGGGAGAGCCGCTCGCTCTGCGGTGGGTCCGGAAGGATGGCCGCGTGGTATGGACCGAGCAGCGTAACGTACCCGTGTTCGACGCGGAGGGAAAGATGGTCGCACTGGAGGGGATCGCGCGGGATATCACCAGCCGCAGAGAGAGCCAGGAGGCGCTTCGCGAGAGCTTCTCGCGATTGAAGCGTACACTCGAGCAGTCCATCCGTGTCTTGGCCTCGACGGTCGAGCTTCGTGATCCGTACACAGCCGGGCACCAGCGCCGCGTGGCGGAACTCTCTTGCGCGATCGGGGAGCGGATGGGGCTCGACGCAGACCAGATTGACGGACTGCGCATGGCTGCGGCAGTGCACGACGTAGGCAAGATCCAGGTGCCAGCGGAGCTCCTGACCAAGCCAACGGAGCTCACCGCCCTCGAGTACGACATCATCAAACGCCATCCCTTGGCGGGGTACGAGTTGCTCAAAGACGTCGAGTTCCCCTGGCCGGTGGCGACAGCAATCCTACAACATCATGAGATGCTCGACGGATCCGGGTACCCGCAGGGATTGTCAGGCGACGCGATCATCCTCGAGGCCCGGATTCTTGGGGTCGCAGACGTTGTTGAAGCAATGGCATCCCACCGCCCGTACCGGCCCGCCCTCGGCCTGGATCGAGCACTTGAGGAGATCGCACGGGGACGGGGTGTTCTCTACGATTCGAATGTCGTCGACGTGTGTACGCACGTGCTCCGAACCAACGAGTTCTCGTTCGCGTAGCACGGCTCGCCCGGTCACAGGCGTTCATCTCGAGCCTCCCGATCTTTCCCGAATCGCTTCGCAATGCCGCGAATCGTCGAGAAGAGTGACTCCCGGTGATCGTCTACGCCTCAGAGCTCGGGTTCAAGAAGAAGGGCCTTCCACTGCGCCGTCCTCCGTCCGTCCGTTCGCGTCTTGACACTCGTGGAGGCGGCTGCTAGGATGCTGAATAAGATGAAGGCATACGGATGCGCGGAGGTGAGAACGAGCAGGGGCACGTACCACGTTACGTTCATTCTCATGTAGGTCGGCCGGCAGCTCCCTGGAGCTTGCGGCCGAATGGACCGAGAGCCGAATGGCTTTCGGCTCTTTTTTTGATCGGGGGAGACGGTTGCTCACCATCGACGGGCTGTCCAAGCGGTTCGGCGGGCTGTGCGCCGTAAACGCATGTGGGTTCGAAGTCCAGGGGCGGACGATCACGGGCCTGATCGGGCCGAACGGCGCGGGGAAGACGACGCTGTTCAACTTACTCACCGGGTTTCTCCGGCCCGACGCGGGGCACGTCCACTTGGACGCAGTGGAGATCACAGCGCTCCCGCCCCACCGCATCTTTCGAAAGGGAGTCTGCCGGACATTCCAGATCCCGCGAGAGCTGAAGGGCCTCTCTGTCATCGAGAACCTGATGCTCGTCGCGCCGGGGCAGCTCGGAGAAAAGATCTGGAACCCGGTTTTCCGCGCTCGTGCCGTTCTCCGCCAGGAACACGACGTGAGACGAAAGGCGGCGGAGGTTCTGGAATTCCTGGAGCTTTCCTCCGTGGCGGACGAAGCCGCAGGGAACCTGTCCGGCGGACAGAAGAAGCTCCTGGAACTGGCGCGGACAATGATGGCGGATCCCCGCCTGGTTCTCCTCGATGAACCCGGAGCCGGCGTCAATCGAACCCTGCTCAAACGCCTCGCTCAGGCAATCGAGCGCCTGCGCGCCGAGCGCGGCTTGACGTTTCTTCTGATCGAACACGACATGGATTTCGTGATGCGGCTGTGCCGTCCGATCGTCGTCATGAGTGAGGGGCGCGTTCTGGCCCAAGGCGAGCCGGAGGAGATTCAGCGCGATCAGCGCGTCCTCGATGCCTATCTCGGAGGGCAGTATGTTGCTGTTGAGTGCTGAAGGGATCTTCGCCGGCTACGGAGACATGGAGGTCCTACACGGCATCGACCTGACGGTCAGCGAGGGCGAGATCGTCACGATGATCGGTCCGAATGGGGCCGGGAAGTCGACGCTGATGAAGGCGATCTTCGGTCTCCTGAGACCGACAGCGGGGACGGTGCACTTCGCAGGGGAGGAGATCACCGGCCGGTCGCCCGACCGGGTCGTCCGATTGGGGATTGCGTACGTTCCGCAGGTCGAGAACGTGTTCCCGTCAATGACGGTTCACGAGAACCTGGAGATGGGGGCGTTTCCGCTGCGCGGCGACCTTCGGGAGAGGCTGGACGGCGTCTACAAGCTCTTCCCGGCCCTCGAGTCCCGCAGGCGGGTCCGCGTCGGGAGGATGAGCGGCGGGGAGCGGCAGATGGTAGCAATGGGAAGGGCGCTGATGCTCGATCCGAAGCTCCTGATGCTCGACGAGCCCTCGGCTGCGCTCGCTCCGAACCTGACTGCGACGGTCTTCGAGCGGATCGAGGCGATCAACCGGGCTGGGCCGGCCGTTCTCATTGTGGAGCAGAACGCCAAGCAATCGCTCAAGATGTCGCACCGCGGCTGCGTGCTCGCCGCCGGCGTGAAGTGCCTGGAGGACTCGGGGCCGAACCTGCTCGAGAACGAGCACGTCAGTCGGCTCTATCTCGGCGGCTAGGAGGGAGATGGACGCACTGGCGAGGGTACCGCAGCTGATCGTCTACGGTTTGGTATCGGGGTCGATTCTCTCTCTCGGCGGGATCGGCGTGTCGCTGACGTACAGCATTCTCGGCTTCTCCAACTTCGCACACGGGGACATGATGGCGCTCGGCGCCTACTTCGCGCTCGCCGCGCTGTCGATCCTCTCGGGATGGGGTCTCTCAAACCGCCCGCTGGGCCCGCTCTCGTTCGGGCCGGGGCTCCTCGCTGCCTTACTCGTCGCCGTCGTCCTGACCAGTGGGTCGGTCGTGCTGCTCGACCGGCTCCTCTACCGGCGCCTGCGCCACGCCGGGAGGATCACACTGATGATCTCCACGGTCGGGGTCGCGCTCGGCCTGCGGAACCTGATCCAGTTCATCTGGGGGCCCCAGCCCCACTACTACACGACGAGGATCCAACGGGCCGTGGCCGTCCCAGGATTGGGGGTTCGGATCAAGCCGGACCAGCTCTTCATCGTGGCTGTCGCCGTCGCCCTTGCGGTTCTGCTCCACCTGTTCCTGCGCTACACGAAGACCGGAAAGGCGATGCGCGCGACGTCCGACAATCCGTCGCTCGCGCGGGTAAGCGGAATCAACACCGAGCGGGTGATCGTCTGGACATGGATCATCGGCGCATCACTCGCCGCCGTCGCCGGAGTCCTGACCGGGATCGAGAACAAGTTCGTCATGCCGGAACTCGGCTGGCAGATGCTCCTTTCGATCTTCGCCGCTGTGATCCTCGGCGGGATTGGAAATCCCTACGGGGCGATCGTCGGCGGCATGATCGTCGGCATCTCCGAGGAGGTGTCGACAGCATTCGTGTCCACAGGGTACAAGCCCGCCGTCGCGTTTGGAATCCTCATCCTGATGTTGCTGGTCCGGCCGTCGGGCATCCTGGGAAGGAGGGAGTGATGGACTCGTTCGTCGGCGTAGTCAACTACCTTGTGTTCTTCGCGATCACCGCAGGGATCTACGCTGTTCTCTCTCTCGGGCTGAACCTGCAATGGGGATACACCGGCCTGTTCAACATCGGCGTGGCGGGGTTCTACGCCTTGGGCGCCTACACGGCGGCGCTGGTCTCCGGACCGCCGCCCGACGCCTGGGGCGGACGCGTCGTCGGTGGCTTCGAGCTCCCTTTCCTCCTCGGAGTGCTCGCTGCCGCCGTCGTCGCAGGGTTGGTCGCTCTGCTGATCGGCCTGCCGACGCTCCGGCTGCGCGCCGATTACCTGGCGATTGCCACCATCGGCATCGCCGAGACGATCCGACTCGTGCTGAAGAACGAGGCCTGGTTGACCAACGGAGTTTGGGGACTGCAGCAAATTCCCTCCCCGCTCTATGGCCTGATTCATCGCCACGCCATGGGGTTCCTCCGGGATCGCCCCGATCTTCCGAACTGGATCATCCAGATCGTGAGCAGAACGTACAACTGGTTCTACCTCCTCCTCGTGAGCGTCATTCTGTTCGCGCTCTACACGCTGCTGAAGAGACTCGCCGGATCCCCGTGGGGCCGGGTGCTGAAGGCGATCCGGGAGGACGAGGACGCAGCGGCGATGTCGGGGAAGAACGTTTTCAGGTTCAAGCTCCAAGCGCTCGTGCTCGGCGCCATGGTGATGGGCATCGGAGGAGCGCTCTACGCGCACTACGTGCGGTTCATCTCCCCGGCAAGCTTCGAACCGCTCTACGGCACGTTTATCGTGTGGGTGATGCTCATCATCGGCGGGACGGGGAGTAACGGAGGGGCGATCCTTGGGGCCGTCGTTGTCTGGGGGATCTGGGCGGCGACCGACTTCATCACCGATTACCTTCCGTTCACGGCTCCTCAGGGCGCGGCCCTGCGCATCCTCGTAATCGGCGTGCTCCTCGAAGTGATCCTCGTCCTACGGCCGGGGGGGCTCCTCTCGCCAAGCCGCCGCAACCGCCGTCCACATCCCCCGGGCTAGGTGCAGGATTCGTCCGATGGCACTCCGGGAGGCTGTCTGGGGACGCGTCTTCACTTCTACTTCTGCCTTCTCTTCGATCCGAGCGCCGGGACTCGGTCCATCGCAGCGCTCCCAGCTCCGGCAAACGCCTCCTGATTTCGGTCTCTTCGCAGTAGAAGCGGAAGAGGAGAATCCTCTTCCGCTTCACAAACGAGGAGTGTCCGGCCCCGGGTGGCTACCCCGCGACCTCCCTCACCGGGACGACCCTGCATCCCTCGATCTTCCAGATGAGGATCCCGCCGAAAACATCGCCGTCCTCCTTGAAGTCGACCGACCCTGAGACCCCCTGGTAGTTGATCTCCTGGCCGGCCTGAAGGAGCGCGACCGCTTTCTCCCAATCGCCGTAGAAGACCTCCTCCCCGGGGGAGTTGGCGACAGCCCGCAGGTTGTCGCGGATTGCAGGTCCGGTTGCGTCTCCCGCGCGCACCATGGCGAGTGCCAAGACCATGACGGCATCGTACGCTTGGTAATTGTAGGGGACCGAGCTCGGACCGAACGCTGCCTCGAAGTCAGCATCGAATAGGTCCGATCGGAAGCCGGCCGCCGCGACTGTCCCGTAGGCCCCCTCGATCGGCCCCGGCTCAGAGGCGGACGCACATGCGGGCCCGGGCGCAACGCCCTCGCCCTTCATCCCGTCCGAGAACAAGAACGCACCCTCGTATCCGGCCTCGGCCGCCTCGACGATCTGCTTGTTCCCGTCCACCGGGTAGCTGACGAGGACGAATACGTCAGGACTCCTGCTGAGCAGCGAGTTCACCTCTCCCCGATATGAGGGCTTGTTCTCCTCGTAGGGGACCATGCTGAGCACCTGACCGCCCAGCGCCTCGAATGTCGCCTTGAACGTGTCGGCCAGGCCCTTCCCGTAGTCGTTGTTCACGTAGATGACGGCAGCGTTGCGATGCCCTTCTTCGATCGCGAACTGCCCCATCACAACCCCCTGCACCTCATCGGACACGACCGTACGGAAGACGAAGTCGTTGTCATTAAGCGCCGGGATCGACGGCGCCGTCGAAGCCGGCGAGATCAGGGGAATCTCAGCCGGGATCGTCACGCTCGACGCAGCGAGCGTCACCCCACTGCTGAGGGCGCCGACGATCGCGCAGACCCCGTTGATCTCAATCAGCTTGCTCGCCGCAGCCCGCCCGACATCCGGCGACGTTGCGGTGTCCGCAATTAAGAGCTGAAGAGGCCTTCCGAGAACACCGCCCGCCGCGTTGATCTGGTCGACAGCGAGCTGCGCGCCGTTGGCGATCGGCGGCCCGTAGGGCCCGAGAGCCCCCGTGAGCGCTATCAGTGCGCCGATGTTGATCGCCTCCCCTCCCAGGGCCACCACACAGCTCAACAGAACGATAGCAACACCCACAACCACATTCCTTCTATTCACGCTGCCTCCTAGTGCAGATTCGAGTCTCGCAACAGGGATCTCTCCCAGATGTCACCTCCCTCTCCTCTGCGTGGCGGGCAAAGAAAAACTGCAGGCATTCGCCCGCAGTCCACGAAGCTCTGCGCTCTCTGCCCGGCCAGCTGTTGCCCTAGCCGCGCACGCAGAGCTCGTCAAGCATGATAACCATGAGGAGGTCAATGCAGCGAATCGTCTCGTTTGCGAAGACACTCCATCTGTTCATGGCTGGTGAGTAGCATACGGATGAACGGGGCAGTCGTCAAGAGGTTCTTGCGAGAGCCAACTGCGATCGACAAAGGGCTTCGCGGCAAAGGCGTCGGCTCCCCTTTGATCGATTCCATCGAAGACCGGGCTCCCGCCAGCGGAACAGCCCGACTCGCCCTCGACGTCGCATCCCGCAATGAGCGCGGTCGTACACGCTACGAGCGCAGGGAGATGACCGTCGAGTCGCGATGGCCAAAGCGCTTGTCATACCGGGATTCGGACTTCTTTCGATGACGAGAACACCCTGAACCATCGACGAAATCGCGGGGGGAATCGCAAATCGCGGGAAATCGCGGGGACACATACCCCATTTCGTGCGGGAGGATGTCTGGGTGTGCCTGGGTGTGTCTGGGGTCAGGCCTTTATTTTCGAATTGGCTCCACTAGTCCCCGTATTCACTGCTGACCAGTGATCTCATTCAGATCCGTGCGCCAGCCGGCAGGGGAGCGACATCGTGATCCGCCCCAAGCGGCTCGTCGACCTCGACGACACGCTGAGCCCCGAAGAACAGAAGCTCGTCGAGAAGGGGTCCCGCGAACTCCGTCAGGGCAAGTCCGTTGCCTGGAGCGCGCTGAAGGCTGAACTGGGCGTGTGATCTCTCACGGCAGGCTGCCAAGCCGTTTCGCCCCTTGCCGCGAGACAGACTCGAACAGGTCACCCGTACGATCGACGAAATCTCAGAGGATCCGACGCGTAGCGATGTGCGCCCGATCCAGAGCGGGCGGTTCAAGGGAGCTCTTCGCAACCGCGTCGGGGCGTACCGGATCGTCTGCTCGATCGACCCCGGCGCGCGGGAGGTCGACGTTACCGCCATTCCCATTCGCGGCAACACGACGTACCGCCAAGCCCGGCTCCGCGTTCGCGTCAATCGGGCGGACCTCTCCGAAATCGCGGGGACACATACCCCATTTCGTGCGGGAGTGACACGGAGAATCAGGTATGTGTCCCCCGATTGCCCGATTGCCCAATTGCACGAGGGAGGGAGGCGCGGGGTTACAGGAAGCCCGTGGGGATCCTCACCGCGAAGACGCAGGCGTCGGCGCCTTCGAGCATCGTCTCCACGAGATTCACTTCCGGCTTGCCGCCGAGGACGATGCCCCACTCCTGGACGTACCACCCGCCAGAGCAGTGACAGAAGGTGCGCGACACCGGCTTGCCGGCACGGATCGCGTCGCGGACGAGCGGGCAGAAGCACGCCTGGTACCGTTTCTCGAGCGGATCCGTCGCTTGATCGTACGCCTCCTGCCGGGCCGGCCGACGTTGGATCATCAACAGCGGCTCGGGCCCCGTCTCATCGAGCCAGTACTTACCCCCCAGGAGTTTCTCCTCGCCGAGCTTGCGGACGAGCGTGCGCAGGTCGTGTCCCGCCTCCTCCCACGCGGCGGCGAGCACGTCCCCGCTCTGGACGATGTAGTGATGGGCGCACGCATTCAGGATGCAGGCGCGGTCCCGCTCGAGGGGGACCTCTTCGTCGACCCGGGCGACCGCGGACTGAACCCACTCTGCCGCCCGTGCCCCGTCCATCGCCTCGGCCAAGCCCTCCGCTCCGGCCATGACCCGATCAGCGGCCCTCTTCCCGGCGCAGCGGGCGACGCCGTCGCGGAGGGCATTGAGCCACATCGGCAGGTGGTACGCGTACTGGATCTCGAGGACGACGCGTTCGTGGCCTGTGCCAACCGTGCCCAGCCCCTCGTGGTAGAGGAAGCGCACCGGGTCATCGCCCAGAAGGAGCGAGCGGCTCCCGACGAACTCGGCGAACGGCTTCCACGTGTCGGCGAGGTTCGTCCCTTCGGGTCCGCCGCAGAGCGGGCCGACGTGGGTGACCGAGAACACGGGCAGTGAGGGCAGCGTCTTGGTGACGAAGCCTTCCCTGTCGATCGGCGAGGCGATCGGGAACGCAAGCTCGTAGTCCGTCTTGCCGTCGCGGGGGAAACCGAGCCGGAGGCCGATCGGGGGACCGACCAGGACGTCGGCGACGACCTGTAGCTGCCTCGCCAGAGCCGCAACCACCGCGCTCTGGTCCACGAGCCGTTCGCGCACGGCGAGGACGAGGAGCGGCTCGGTCTGACGTACGTTGAATTCGCTCATCACACGGACCTCCTTGGCGTCCTGCCCGACGGCGGATCCGCCGGAACGAGGATGATACCAGCCCGTTGCGCGAGCGTCTCCCGAGCGTCGCCCAGGGGCGTCTTGCCGGCCGTTATCGCCGCTTGAAATCGCGGGGACACATACCCCATTTCGCGCGGGAATGACACGGGAAATCAGGTATGTGTCCCCCGATTCCCAGAACCCGTTTTCTCCTGTGTGACCTGACGAATCCGTCGCGGGAAGCACGGCCAGAACGGAGGTTCGTACGATATCCCCGGGATTCCGACCGGCGTGACCAGTACGATGCAGCTAAGCTGACACGTGGAGCTTCAATCCAAGCGCGCGCAAGACCTTGAAATTCGGGGGACACAGGAATTCGGGGGACACAAACCTCATTTCGATTCTGCAGAAGCGTCAACTTGATCCCTCATCGCGCGACATAGATCCCCGGCCGACCGGGCGGTGAGCACAAAATGAGGTTTGTGTCCCCGAGTTGTGCGGAGGCCGTTCTCCGAAGTGGCGATTGCGAAGGAAACTGGCAACTGGTACCCCCTGCGGGACTACTCTCGAACTCGCGAACTGAGGACGGTGGTCGAACTCAAGCAGTCGACCCTCCGGCAATCCCGGGGCGGTTCAGTTCATTGGGCGTATTGGCTCGGTGAGGGCTCAGGGTTTCCAAGGTTGTTGGCGGGGGTATGCCTCCTCGCTACTATGATCGCGCGGGCTTGAGTGCTGTGTTCCGGGATCAGCGGGGCGGAGCCAGTGCACTTCGTGGGTACGATCCGTGATGTGGCCCTTGGCACAAAGGTGTGAGGAGGAAGCATGAAAGCGTGGCGAGTGTTGCTCTGTGGTCTTCTGTTCCTGGCAGGCGCTGCCTTGGTGGTTCACGCGACGCCTCCTCTGCTTCTGCTGAGTACAACCGACGATTCGATGAGCATCTACCAGATGAACGCTGATGGCAAGCTGGGCAGAGGGATTCGGGAGACCACGTGGTCGACTGGCTGGACATCGGCTGAGTTCTATACCATCGGTGCCCAGACCTACCTGTTCCTGTACAAGTCAGAAGCGGGGCAGATCCACATCGACAAGGTCAACACCGACGGGACAATCGGCGACCGGGTCATGACCCTGAAGGCATGGTACACCGGGTTCACGACCGTAAGGCTATTCACGATCGGCGGGAATACCTACCTGTTCATGCTGAACGCCGATGACAGGACGATGTACACCTTCAGGATGGATCCTGATGGAACGATGGGAGACTGGGTCGCTTGGGGCACGTTGTCAGCCGGGTGGACGGAGGCTGAGTTCTTCACGGTTGCAGGGGCCACATATCTTCTGCTCCTCGACTCGACGGGCTACTACATGGAGATCAGGAAGGTGAACGCGAATGGAACCATTGGTCACACGGTCTGCGAGGCCTTGAACTTCGGAACCAAGGGGACCATCGCCAGAATCTTCGACCCATGAGACTGCCGGCAAGACAGAAGACCCGCTCCGCAGGGCGCCGGGTGGAAGGAGGAAGGTTGGCGCGCTATCGAGTATCTACCTGATCGGGCCGGACGGGGTTCCCGGAGCTCTGGTTCAGACCCTCTCCCTCGATGGCCCAGGCCCGGAGGAGCCCACATCTCCGGAGTTCTACAGGGTCGGGGACAGAACATACCTGCTGTTGCTTGAGGAAGGCGGCGCACCTCAGGTGCGGGGAGCATCGTACATCTGCCAAATCAACGATGGCGGTACGGGCTTGTTCGATTGTCCCGCACTGCGCCCAAGCAGTCAGTCCTGCTGCGAACACCAGGAGCAGTACTACCAGTATCTTCACTCCGCGCACTTCGATCACCTCCGTAAGATGGCTGTGCTCAGATTGACTTCCGTTTCCTGCCTCTCACCTCCTTGGCCGGGATCTCCGATCCGCCAACGGCCGTTGCTGAAACCCGCTTCGTGGGCGGTTCGTCATGAGAGCAAGCATAGTCAGCGGTCTCCCGTGAGGGAACGAGTGGAGGGATGAGGGGCGGGATCCAGGAGACCTCCCAAGATTGCCTTGGGGGCGGATCTCCACGTATCGTCTGTTGTCGTTACGACAACCCACAGGTAGAAGGAGGAAGCATGCGGCGTGTGCTGATGGGAGTAGCGTGTCTTCTGGCTCTGATCGTGTCTGTTCAGTTCTTGGGAACGGCCATTCCCTCATTCAGTGAGATCACCCTTGCGGACATCCTGCAGACTCCCCTGTCCGTGCAGCGGATCAACGGGAGTGACAACGAGATGAACCAGATATCGACTGGCACGATCCTCATGTACCAGACGAACGAGGGTCGGTACGGGGTGCTGGAAGTTGCATCCTACGCCAGGGATCTCACACTGAACTGGCGGACCTACAACGCAGATGGGAGCATATACCGGAGCGGAAACGGCTTGGTTGTGCGCGGAACATGGTACTGCGACCTGGATCGGGGAGTGGAAGGAGAGTCCTCGGCCGACTTCCAGTGGCGGATGGTCTCTAGCGTCGAGAGATACCTCGAGCCTTCCAACGGCGCCCAGTTCACGGATCTCTCGCTGCTCAAGATCCTGCCTACCAGTCCGGGAGGAGTGTTCGCCCCACAACCGACAGATCGCCTTGCCTACAGCATCCTCCCCCCAAGGTCCATCAAGGTAGTGATCCCCAAGGTTACGTTGACCTTCGATCTGCGCACAGGGCTTCCATGGAACGAGAGGGAATGGACTCAATGGGCGGTCCATCTACCCGAGCCCGGAAGCTCCCACCTGCGGGGCATGACGTTGCGTTGCAGCTGCAAGGTCCCCAGTCTGCGTAACTGGCAATTCAAACCATTGACATACTGGCCGCATGCCACGCAGTACTTGATCAGCGATCCGACACAGGGTGTTTGGCAGAACTTCGCCTTGTGTATCGATGTTCCGAATCTCACCTGGGGCACAGCGGCCGGCTACAATGTGAGCATTGTTCCATCCGCTGTCTTCGCCAGTTACGGGAAAGGGAGCGGCGTCCCCGTGCCTTCCGATCAGAAGATCGCCATTGTGCCATCTCCGAGCCTGGAGACCGGACCGGTGAATGCAAGAGGGGGAGCAATTGCCTCGCCGTATGTAGCGTACATCACCTTCCATCAGGTGACGCTGGAGTGGTTCCGGTGGAGTGGGGAGGATCGACTCCGTGCAGGCAATGTGGTTCTGATCCCCCACCTTGGCTCGTCCTGGCACGCTACGAACCCCAATGCCATCTACATCGGAGCGGGAAGATTCCTAGTTGATCTGGTGGCGGAAACCGTCACGTACGTCAACTGGAAATCCGACGGGACTTACACGTTGCACCCCACGCTCCTTACGGTCACGATCGATGACGGAGGCGCGGACTTCATCCCGTACGACCCAGATCTATGGTGGTAGGAAGTGCCGGATTCGAAGACCATACTGGCGGATCCAGCTACTTGCAAGCCTAAGCGTATCCCAAGACCGAGGAAACGGATGTGGGCAGTTGAGGCCCTTGAGAACCTTCTTCAGGGAAGGCTGTCATACCCTCTACGGGAGTACTCTTGAACTTCCGCTCGATGCTCCCACAGACCCGCCTTGGGACAGCCGGTCCTTCCGACTGGATCCAACTGGTAGGTAGAACGCGAGTCCCAGTTCGAGCCGCCTATACCGGAGCCTGGGGGACTGAATGTAGAACGCGTTCGCTAGTACTACTCCATTAAGTCACTTGCAGCGACGTACGGATCCTGCCATGATCGAGGCATGAACCACAAGGAGCTCCGTGAGGCGAGGGGGAGATTCGGAATGTCCCAGTTGGCGGTAGACGACTTCCATACCCACCGCCAGGCAAGCACAAGACCTGGCGACCGAGCTACATCGGGCATCTCACGAACGACGTTGCCTATGACCGACTAGTGTCACGTCACACGTGAAATGTCGGAGTTCTTGATGTATCCTTCTCCCAACAGGAAGGTGGGGGGAGGAGGACCATGTCTCGAACGCGGTACAAGGTGACGCTGACGGAGCAGGAGCGGAGGACGCTTGAGGAGATCACAACCCGCGGCAGGCACAGCAGCCAGAAGGTGCTCAACGCGTTGATTCTGCTGGGCTGTGACGAGGGGCCGTTTCAGGAGAAGAAGAGGACCGGCCAGCAACTGGCCGATGTCCTCCCGGTGAGTCCGCGGAAGATCGATCGCGTCAAGCGCCGCTTTGTGGAGGAGGGGCTGGAGGCGGCGTTGGAGAAGCGCAAGCCGCAGCGGCAGTATGTGAAGAAGGCAGACGGCGACTTTGAGGCGCACTTAGTTGCGCTCAGCTGTTCACAGCCGCCGGAAGGGTACGCCCGTTGGTCGCTGCGGTTGTTGGCAGACAAGATGGTGGAGCTCGAACACGTGGATTCGGTTTCCCATGAGACGGTGCGTCGGGTGCTAAAAAAAACGAGCTGAAGCCCTGGAAGAGGCGACTGTGGGTCATTCCTCCCCAAGCGAACGGGGAATTCGTCGCTCGCATGGAGCAGGTGCTCGACGTCTACAAACGACCCTACGATCCGCTGCACCCGGTGGTGTGCATGGACGAATCCCCCCGCCAACTGATCCGGGAAACGCGGCAGCCCTTACCAGGCCAGCCGGGGGCGGTCGAGCGCTACGACTACGAATACGAGCGCTGTGGGGTGTGCAGCATCTTCATGGCCGCGGAACCGCTGGCCGGCAAGCGAATCGTCCAGATCAAAGAGCGAAGGACGAAAACCGACTGGGCACTGTTCCTGAAGGACGTTGCTCGCCGCTACTGCCGGGCAAAGAAGATCACGCTCGTCATGGACAACCTCAACACGCATGGTCCGGGATCGCTCTACGAGACCTTTCCCCCGGTGGTGGCCAAGGCTCTCTGGGAGCGCTTCGAGTTTGTCTACACCCCGAAGCACGGGAGTTGGTTGAACATCGCCGAGATCGAGATGAACGTTCTCATCCGACAGTGCCTGGACCGGCGGATCGACACGCTGGACGAGATGCGGACCGCAACTCACGCCTGGGAGACGCAACGCGACAACGCCCCATCCCGCATCAACTGGCAGTTCACCACCGATGACGCACGCATCAAGCTCGTGCGGCTCTATCCGACACTTAACGAGTGACAGAACACTAGCGCCCTCCGGCGAGAGCGCCCTCTCAGAGACCCGTAGAATCGGTGGATCCGTGTTCCTTACGGTGTCTTATGAGCTGGAGTTCGCCCTGACATGGTCACCCGTCACCACGGAACAGCTAACGAACGCGTTCTACATTCAGTCCCCCAGGCTCCATAGGTATCCGGAACTCCTCATCTCTTCAGGGCTTCCGGCGGCCTTGCCTAGCGACCTCAGATCACCAGGACCTGAAACGCTGATAGCATCAGCTCTCGGTAGTTCTACAACCAGTCCCTCAGGCTCTCTGCTTCACTGGCTCTTGGATCCGCTCTACAGAGATCCGAATTCCTCTGTTAGTCAGCTCATTCACGCTCCTCTGCAGTGTTCCCAATGCGGACCCACCCCGAAAGGCTTACACCATCGACGCCTGTAACCCAGATCTATAGGCACTCGGACATGGTAGAATGCTCGACTGCCCCGCGTCCACTGCATGACGGGCGCAATCACAAGTTCTCTTGCTATGCGGACTTCAAGCGTCTTGGTTTCCGCTCTCCGCAGGCCGTCAGTGGCGAAACTCGCGCCGACCGGTGAAGAGAAGAGCGATGCCGTACTCGTCGGCGGCGCGAATGACATCATCATCACGGATCGAACCGCCAGGTTCGATGATCGCAGTGATCCCGGCCTCAGCGGCCAGATCCACCGAGTCGCGGAACGGGAAGAACGCGTCTGACGCCAAGACCGCTCCTTGTGCCCGACCTCTGGCCTTGCGAATCGCCAATTCCACCGCATCCACTCGGCTCATCTGGCCGGCGCCGATTCCCGTTGTACACCGACCCTTGGACAAGAGGATCGCGTTCGACTTCACCCACCGGACCGCCTTCCACGCAAAGACGAGTTCGTCGAGTTCCGATTCCGTCGGCGGGCGCGAACTGACGATCCGTAGATCATCGCGGGGCATCTCTCCCGTACTGGCCGTCTGAGCGATCAGCCCGAACGCGGTCTCGTGGATCTCGACACGGAGTCCCTGGTCGAGCAGATCCCTGCCTGCTTCGATGATCAAGAGCTTCTCCCGCTTCCGGAGCGTCTCCAGCGCATCGGGGTCGAACGCCGGGGCGACGAGAGCGTCGACGAAGTGACCGGCGACGAACTCGGCTGCCGCTTGGGTCAGCGGACGGTTGACCCCGACGATCCCGCCGAAGGCGGACTTCGAATCGGCGTCGTACGCTCGGCGGACCGCGTCCTCGATCGTGTCGGCGGAGCAGAGACCGCACGGATTCGTGTGCTTGACGAAGACGGTCGTTGGCTCCGAGAAGGCGTGCGGGATGCGCAGTGCCGCGTCCAGATCGAGAAGGTTGTTGTAGGAGGGTGGTCCTCCCTGGAGCTGCCTGTACGCGGTTCGGTCTCCGTAGAGGGTCGCCCGTTGATGCTTGTTCTCACCCGCCCGCAGCGAACGCTTCGCCGGGCCGACCACATTGAGCTGCGCAGGGAGAGGTTCCTGGGAGAAGTAGTTCGCGATCGCGGTATTGTAGCGGACGACGTGATCGAACGCCTTGCGCGCGAGATCGCGGGAGACCTCGTCGCGGAGGTCGCCGTGCTCGCGAAGCTCGCTGAGAAGGACTGCGTAGTCGCTGGGATCGGTCAGGACGGCGACCCATCGGTGGTTCTTCGCCGCCGCGCGGATCAGCGCCTCTCCTCCGATGTCGATCAGCTCCGTCGCCTCGTTCATCGGCGTGCCGCGGGCGACGGCCGCCTCGAACGGATACAGATTGACCACGACGAGATCGATGAGCTTGATCCCATACGCCTCGACGTCGGCGGCGTCTGACTCGTCGTCGCGACGGGCCAGGATCCCCGCGTGCACCAGCGGATGGAGCGTCTTCACGCGCCCGCCGACCAGTTCCGGGTAGTCGGTGTAGTCGGCGACGTCCTCCACGGCAAGAGAGGCGGCGCGCAGATGCCGCGCCGTTCCCCCGCTTGCCAGAAGCTCCACGCCCAGCTCGGCCAATCCGCCCGCCAATTCGGACAACCCCGTCTTGTCCGATGCGCTGAAGAACGCTCGTCGAATCGTCAGCAAGACACGACACCCCCGGGCCCGCTTGCCCTCGCGGGCGAGATGCCTGACAGGATAGGAGAGGGGGAGAGGGGATTCAACCCGATCGACGGGATCCCCTACGGGTAAGAGCTTTCGACGTCCCTCAACTCCGCCGAGGAGAGGGGGGAGGTTGACAAAGCGACGAGGCCGACCTATGCTGCTCGAATCCATTGCAGGGAGGGGAGCAGAAAACATGACCGACCAGCGCATGCGCTTCGAGAAGGTCCGTGTTCTTCCCCGCAATGGGTTTGTCGCGCATCATCATATCGTTCGGGCCTAGGTAGCGATTCGCCGTTCGCGGCGAAGTCGCGAACCAAAGCCCGGTGTGAGCCAACGGTCACTTGACCGGTGGCTTTTCCATTGGAATGGAAAGGTGATCCTGATGCAGCGGGAGAGGCTCACGGGGGCGGAACAGGGTGCGCCGATGACGCCACCCGGAACGGTGGACGTTCTCCTGGATGATGCAGTGCGCAAGTCGGCGATCGAGTCGTCGTTTCGCGAGCTGTTCGCGTCGTGGGGATACGGAGAAGTCATTCCTCCGATCTTCGAGCGATACGAGAACCTCCTTGCCGGGGGGATCCAGCCTGAGTGGATGTACCGATTCACCGATGCCGGCGGGGAGATCCTCGCGCTTCGCCCCGATCTGACGACGCAGGTCGCGCGCATCGTCGCGACTCGACTGAGCGAACAGCCGAAGCCGCTTCGCCTGTTCTACATCGGAAACGTTATCCGCCAGCCGAAGTCGTCGATGGGAGGACGAGCGGAGTTCTCCCAGGCGGGGGTCGAACTGGTCGGTTCGAGCGAACCGGCCGCCGACGCCGAGGTCGTTGCGATCGCGATCGAGGCGCTCCTGCGACTTGATGTCGACGACTTCCAGGTCCATCTCGGCCAGAGCGCGTTCTTCCGGGGGATCGTCGAGGAGACCCCGATGACCGAGGCCGAGGCCATCGGCATCAAGGGACGGCTTGACCGCCGGGATCGAGAGGCGCTCGACCGCTACTTGAAGGAGCTCGATCTCCCCGACGAGCATGCCCGGCTGATCCGTGCTTGCCTTGCTCTCTGCGGCGGAGAGGAGGTCCTCGAACACGCCGGCGCACTGATCGACAGCCGGACGTCGAAGGACGCAATCGCCAATCTCGCCGAGATCTACCGTGCGCTCGCCGACTACGGGCTGAACGACCGTGTGGTCATCGATCTCGCCGAGGTCCGCGGGCTTGGGTACTACACGGGGATGATGGTCGAGGGATTCAGCCGGTCGCTGAGCGTTCCCATCCTTGAGGGCGGCCGCTACGACAACTTGGTCGAGCGGTTCGGCGATCCGTGCCCGGCGGTGGGATGCGCACTCGACCTGCCGAGAATCGGAACGATCCTGGAGACGAAGGGGACGGCGCCGTCACCCACTGCGGATGCCCTCGTCCGATATCCCGCCCCGCTCCGGTCACAGGCCTACGCGCTCGCTGCCACGCTGCGGGCGGAGGGGCGCCGCGTCGAGTCGGACCTCGCGGAACGGGACGAGGAGGAGGCGATGGCCTACGCACGGCGACGCGGGATCCGGGAGCTGATCACCGTCGAGGCCGGCGGGGCGAGGGTCGTCGACGTCGAGCTGGGAGATCCCCGGGAAGCGGGATCATGAGAAGGCTGACGGTGGCGGTCCCCAAGGGGAGGCTGCTCGCCCCCACGTTCGACCTGTTCGAGCGCATCGGCGTCGTCGTCTCGGAGTACACCGACGACTCGAGGGCCCTTGTCTTCTCCTCCGACGAGGGACGGTACCGCTTCCTGATCGCGAAGCCGATGGACGTTCCGACATTCGTCGAGTACGGCACGGCGGATCTCGGCGTCGTCGGATCCGACGTCCTCCTGGAAGGGGAGCACGACGTCCTCCAGCCGCTCGATCTCCGCTACGGCGCCTGTCGACTGGTCGTCGCCGCCCCGGAAGAGATCGCGAACGAGCAGCTCGCGCTCCACACGGTCCACCGCGTGGCGACGAAGTATCCCAACACGGCGGCGCGCTACTTCGCCGGCCGCGGCCTCCAGGCCGAAACGATCAAGCTCTACGGATCGGTGGAACTGGCCCCGAGCACGGGGCTCTCCACCCTGATCGTCGATCTCGTGCAGACGGGCACGACCCTCAAGGAGAACGGTCTGACGCCGATCGCCGAGATCGCTTCGACCAGCGCCCGACTGATCGTCAACCGAGCCAGTCACAAGATCCACTTCGGTGAAATCGGCGGGGTCATCCAAGCATTGTCGGAGGTCGTCGCATGCTGAACATTTTCCGAACGTGCGATCCGGAGTTCGAAGAGAGAGTTCGGCGCCTCGTCGACCGAGCGGCGATCGAGCGCGACGTCGAACCTCAAGTCCGCGCCATCCTCGACGCGGTCCGAGAACACGGCGATGCGGCGCTCCTCGAGTTCACCCGACGGTTCGATCAGGTAGACCTGACGGCCGACCGATTGAGGGTCGGCGACGACGAGAGGAGCGCGGCCGAAGGAGCAATCGAGCCGCGGGTGAAGAAGGCGCTTCTCGCCGCGAAGGGCCAAATCGAGGCGTTTCACCGTCACGAGAAGCGGCCGTCATGGGAGGCGGAGCCGGAGGCGGGTGTTCGATTCGGCCAAGTCTTCCGGCCGCTCGATGCGATCGGCATCTACGTGCCTGGCGGCGAGACGGCCTACCCCTCGACGGTCCTGATGAACGCCATCCCCGCCGCGGTCGCCGGGGTGCGGCGGGTCGTCCTCGTCACGCCGCCGGGGGGAAGCCGAGGCGTGAGCCCCCACGTGCTGTTCGCTGCGTCCTGCTGCGGCGTCACGGAGATCTACCGCGTGGGGGGCGCCCAGGCAATCGGCGCGTTGGCCTACGGCACGGAGACGATTCCCAAGGTGGACAAGATCGTCGGGCCGGGCAACGTCTTCGTGAACGTCGCCAAGCGGTTGGTCTTCGGGGTCGTCGGGATCGACGGTCTCGCCGGTCCGAGTGAGGTCGTGATCCTGGCGGAGGAGGGTGCGGATCCCGCGCTCGTCGCCGCCGATCTGCTGTCGCAGGCGGAGCACGACTCGCTTGCGACCGCCGTCCTCGTCACGCCGAGCGGCTCCCTTGCGGAGGCGGTCGTCGTAGAAATCGAGCGCCAGATCCCGTTTCTCGGCCGAGCCGCCGTCATCGCAGAGGCGCTCCGGGCACGCGGCGCAATCCTCGTCGTGGAGAGCCTGGACGATGGAATCGAGCTGGTGAATCGCCTCGCGCCGGAGCACCTCGAGGTGATGGTCGAGCGAAGTGACGACGTCATCCCGCGGCTGCGGAACGCCGGGATGATCCTCGTCGGGGCGGGCTCGCCGGTCGCATTCTGTGACTACGGTGCCGGCCCGACACACGTTCTTCCGACGGGAGGCGCGGCTCGGTTCTCCTCGCCGCTCAGCGTCGGCGACTGCCTGAAGCACACGAACTACCTCGCCGTGTCCGGGAGGGCGTGTCGCTCCCTGGCGGAGTCCCTCGAACCGCTTGCCGAGATCGAGGGGTTCAGTGCGCACACCGCGGCGATGCGGCTCAGAAAGGAGGTCCGCAATGGATGACCGTATCTGGAACCTGATCCGCCCGGAAGTCCGAGCGCTCGAGTCGTACCGCGTCGGGATCCCACCCCACCGAATCAAGCTCAACCAGAATGAATCCTCCATCGAGCTGCCGGATTCGATCAAGGAGGAGATCGTCGAGCGGCTTCGCGTGGTGCCCTGGTCTCGCTACCCGCGGCAGGCGCGCTCCGAGCTCGGCGCCGCGTTGAGGGAGGCGCTCGATCTCCCGGAGGAGATCGAGATCGTGACCGGCAACGGGTCGAACGAGCTGATTCAGGCCCTGTTCGCCACGGTCTTGGGTCCCGGGGAGAAGATCGTGGTCCCCGTGCCGACGTTCCTGTTGTATCGGCAGTTCGCCGCCATTCTCGGTGCGGAGGTGGTCGACGTACTCCTCGACGCCGATCTCGGATACGACGCCGAACGGATCATCGAGGCGATCGGTCGGACAGAGGCGAAGGCCGTCGTGTTCGCGCGCCCCAACAACCCGACAGGCACTTCCATCCGGATCGAGGCGGTCGAGCGGCTCCTCGAGAACGCGGACGCCCTCGTCGTGGTTGACGAAGCGTACGGGGAGTTTGCGGACGACACCGTTCTCACGCTGCTGCCGAGGTACGCCAACCTCGTGGTGCTGAGGACCTTCTCCAAGGCATTTCGGTCGGCCGGATTGCGGATCGGGTATCTCCTCGCGCATTCGGTATTGACCGAACAGGTCGTCAAGGTGTTGCCTCCGTTCAACACGGGCATCGTCAGTTGTGAAGCGGCTCTATCGATTGTGAGGCACCGCGCGCTCCTGCGGTCCGGACTCGAACAGACCCTCGCGGAGCGGGACCGAATGGTCGAGGCGCTCGAGGGAATCCGCGGGATCACCCCGGTACCTTCCGAGGCGAATTTCATCTGCTTCCGCACCGAGAAGCCGCCCCGGTCCGTCTTCGATCGACTGCTCGATCGGGGAATCCTGGTGCGCGATATCAGCGGCTATCCATTGCTCGCGGACTGCCTGCGCGTGAGCGTGGGGACATCGGACGAGAACCGTACGTTTGTCACGGCATTGGAAGAGATCATGGAGGAGCGATGAGCGATCGAGAAGCGGCCATCAGCAGAAGGACAACCGAGACCGACATCAGCCTCGGCCTGAGATTGGACGGGACCGGACAGCCCTCCGTCCGAACCGGGATCGGGTTCCTCGATCACATGCTCACGCTGTTCGCCGTACAGGGCCTGTTCGATCTCGATCTTCGGGTCGAGGGAGATCGTGAGGTCGATGACCACCACACGGTCGAGGACGTCGGCATCGCGCTCGGAGAGGCCGTCTCGGAGGCGCTCGGGGAGCGTAGAGGGATCCGGCGCTACGGGACGTTCACCGTCCCGATGGACGAATCGCTGGCGCTCGTCGCACTCGACCTCTCGGGCAGAAGCGGCTGCTGGGTCGAGGCGCCTCTCACCGGCAAGATCGGCACGTTCGACGCCGAATTGATCGAGGAGTTCTTCGTCGGGTTCTCTCGCGGCGGGCGTTTGACGCTGCACGCACGGATTCTGGCGGGGAAGAACCAACACCACATGGCCGAGGCGCTGTTCAAGGCCTTCGGCCGCGCGCTGGACGAGGCGACTGCGATCGATCCTCGCCGGGACGGCGTACCGTCGTCCAAAGGAAGCCTGTCATGATCGGCATCGTCGACTACGGAATGGGCAACCTGTTGAGCGTTCAGAAGGCGTTCGAGCGGGTGGGCCTCTCCGCTCGGGTTGTCCGGACGGCCGCGGAGCTTGTCGAGTCCGAGCGGCTCGTCTTGCCCGGCGTCGGGGCCTTCGGCCAAGCGATGGAGAACCTGACGCAGCGGAAACTGTTGGCGCCGCTGCGGAGCGCCATAGCGGAAGGGAAGCCTCTTCTCGGGATCTGTCTCGGATTGCAGCTTCTGTTCGAGCGAAGCGAGGAGCACGGGAACCACGAGGGCTTGGGCCTTCTCCGCGGAGACGTGCGGCGACTGCCGCCCGGCGTCAAGGTGCCCCACATCGGATGGAACCAGCTGCGCATCGTGCGGCACAGCCCGCTGCTCGAAGGGATCCCCGATGACGCGTTCTTCTACTTCGTCCAGTCGTTCTACGTTCGCCCGGAGGACGAGGAATGCGTGGCAGGGACCACCGACTACGGCGTGACGTTTGCCTCGGTTGTCGCTCGGGGCCGCGTCTTCGGGGTCCAATTCCATCCGGAGAAGAGCCAAGCGGCGGGACTCCGGCTCCTCACCAATTTCGGGCGGTTGTCGTGTTCGTGATTCCGGCAATCGACCTAAGAAACGGCATGGTCGTACGACTCCACCAGGGTCGCTTCGAGCGAGAGACACGCTACGCGCTTGATCCGATCGTCGTCGCCCTCCAGTGGCGTCAACAGGGAGCGGCATGGATTCACGTGATCGATTTGGACGGCGCCGCCTCGGGACGTCCACAGCACGTGGAGATCCTGAAGCGGATGGCCGCGTCGATCGACTGCCCGATTCAGATCGGCGGCGGGCTGAGGAGCCTCGCCGACATCGATGCTGTCCTGGAAGCGGGCGCGCAGCGCGCCATCTTGGGCAGTGCGGCTCTCTCTTCGCCGAGCCTCGTGCACGAGGCGGCAAAACGGCACGGAGAGCGCATCGCCGTCGCGATCGACGTGCGGCGGGGAAAGGTGTGTGTCTCCGGATGGCAGCGCGACGTCGAGACGTCTCCGGTGGAGCTCGCCATGCGGCTTCGTGACGCGGGAGTCGTCCGGATCATCTACACCGACGTGACGAGGGACGGGACGATGCGCGGTGCAAACGCCGAGGCAACCCAGCGGATAGCGTTGGCGACCGGCCTCGCCGTGATCGCGTCCGGTGGGGTTTCGTCGATCGAGGAACTGCGAGAGCTCGCGCGGCTCCGCGACGTCGGCGTCGAGGCCGCAATCGTCGGCAAGGCGCTCTACGCGCGCCGCTTCACGCTGCGCGAGGCAATCGAAGCAACAAGAGGAGGGTGAGCATGCTGGCCAACCGGATCATCCCGTGCTTGGACGTAGACAAGGGGCGGGTCGTCAAGGGGACCCACTTCATCAACCTCATCGACGCCGGGGACCCGGTGGAGAACGCCCGGCGCTATGACGAGGAGGGCGCCGATGAGATCGTCTTCCTTGACATCACCGCCTCGAGCGACGCTCGGAACACGATGGTTGACGTCGTGAGACGGACGCAGACCGTCGTCTTCGTCCCGTTCACCGTCGGCGGAGGGATCCGAACGCTGGAGGACATCCGGAGGATCCTCGATGCGGGAGCGGACAAGGTGTCGGTCAACAGCGCCGCCGTCCGAAATCCTAATCTCGTGACAGAGGCGGCGCGCCGCTTCGGGTCTCAGTGCGTCGTGGTGGCGATCGACGCCAAGCGAACGGGGCACGGGTTCGAGGTCTACGTCGACGGCGGGCGAACCCCCACCGGATTCGATGCGATGGAGTGGGCACGGCGGGTCGAATCGCTCGGGGCGGGAGAGATCCTACTTACGAGCATGGATCGTGACGGCACCCAAGACGGCTACGATCTCCCGCTCACCCGGGCAGTCTCCGAGGCGGTCAATCTACCGGTGATCGCCTCCGGCGGAGCCGGCTCGTTGGAGCACCTGTACGACGCTGTCGTAGACGGGAAGGCAGACGCCGTGCTGGCGGCTTCGATCTTCCAGTTCGGCCGGTTCGGCATCCGGGAGGCGAAGACCTACCTGGCCGCACGAGGCCTTGTGATTCGGAAGTAGAAAGGGACCTCATGTTCGACTACCACACGCACAGTCTGTTGAGTGACGGGGCGCTTCTTCCCGCAGAGCTGATCCGTCGCGCGGAACACATTGGATATCGTGCGCTCGGCATCACCGATCACGTCGATTCAGGGAACGTGGCGGAGGTGATCACTCAGCTTTCCACGACGTGCTCCGATATCGGCTGCCAATCCGACATGATCCTCCTCCCCGGGATCGAGCTCACACATCTTCCCCCCGCGATCATCCCCGAGCTCGCTAGCCGTGCCCGCGGACTCGGCGCCTCGCTGGTGATTGTCCACGGCGAGACGGTGGCCGAGCCGGTCATCTCAGGAACCAACAGGGCCGCGTTGGCGAGCGACATCGATGTGCTGGCTCACCCGGGTCTCATCACTGCGGAGGACGTGCGGCTGGCGCTGGACCGCGACGTCTACTTGGAACTGTCCGCTCGCAGAGGGCATTGCCTGACTAATGGCCATCTCGTTCGCAGGGCGAGGGAGCTGGGCGCCGTGCGCCTCCTCGTGATTGCCAGCGATGCCCACGCCCCCGAGGACCTTCTGACCGAGGAGCGGAGGCGGGCCGTCGGGCTGGGGGCGGGGCTCACGACCGAGGAATTTGCGCAGGTCGTGGAGAATGGAAAAACGCTATTGGGGAAGGTGAATCATGGAACGGTTTGACGGTCTCACGTTCGACGAGAAGGGGCTCATTCCCGCCGTGGTTCAGGACGCCGCGAACGGCGAGGTGTTGATGCTTGCCTACATGAATGCAGAGTCGCTACAGAAGACGATTGCCTCCGGCCGAACGCACTTCTGGAGCCGGAGCCGTGAAAGCCTCTGGCTGAAAGGGGAGACGTCGGGGAATGTCCAAGAGGTCATCGACGTCAAGTTCGACTGCGACGCAGACGCGCTGCTGATTCTTGTGCAGCAGAAGGGCGCGGCGTGCCATACGGGAGAAAGAAGCTGCTTCTATCGATCACTTGCTGAGGATCAACAGCGAGGAGGGCGACGGGAAGACAGCCAACCCCAAACCTCTCCGGTGGCGATCCTGGACGGGCTGTTCGAGGTGATTCGAGACCGGCACGAGAACCCGTGCCCCGACTCCTACACCAGCAGTCTTCTCGCCGCCGGGAAGGAGCGGCTCCTCAAGAAGGTCGGAGAAGAGGCGACCGAGGTGGTCATCGCGTCGATGGACGGTGACTCCGCGCAGATCATCCACGAGGTCAGCGATCTCCTCTACCACATCTTCGTTCTTCTTGCGCTCCACGAGCTTCGGCCTGAAGCCGTCTACAAGGAGCTGGGGAAGAGACGTAGTGAGAAGTAGATGGACGATTACGCCCATCCGCTACCACTGCGTCGCTTCACAGCGTCGGTTCCTGCTTGACCCTGCCCCATTCTGCGGACCACTCTTCGAGGTGAAGGTCTGCTGTTCGCGACGGTTGGGAAATGAGCCGTTCGATGTCACTGATCTTGAATCGTTGACCATAGCAAACGAACCCACGCTTTACTTCACTGCCAAGCTAGGTTACGCGCGTATCGGCCCAATGACGTTGGAGATCAGCGGCGGGCTGAGCGTTAACCCCGCACATACTTGGATGGCTCTTGACGTGGGGCTAGGAGCGACGGTCGACACCCCCATCCCCTACACGGAACTTCGAA
>ENA-OSEO01001703-OSEO01001703.1-sediment-metagenome-genome-assembly--contig:-NODE-1703-length-37314-cov-4.486210_pt1 | contig 37314 bp, 32 predicted proteins | sample MGYA00237883_ERZ534232 | MGnify/ENA metagenome assembly ERZ534232 | reverse complement strand
CCTGGAGCCGGAGAAGGAAAGTGACCATATCTGTTGGAATTGTGAATTTCTGAAACCGGTGATCAAAGGCTCCAGTTTTCCCCCGGCGGATATCATCGGCTGGTGCATGAAGATTCACTGGCCCTATTACTGGTGCGTGGCGGACTTCAACGTGGTGACCAAGTGCTACGCCTTTAAGCAGAAAGGCTAGTATGGAAGAAAACGTCCGCAAGGAACTCAACGCCCTGGAAGAGATGGTTCTCAACTGGAAGCGCAATTACCTGGAGTTTGCCACCCCGGATGGCACCAATGACTTCCTGATGGAAGAGTTCCAAGAGGAGATCACCACGTACATCTCCCCATACCTCCGCCGCTTGTTTCAATGCGAACATCTTACCGAGATGGAGGCGTCGGAGTTCCTGGACAGTTGCTATGGCCAGGTGGATGATCTGCGGCAATCGATCCGGGAACTGGAAAACCCTCCGGCGAAAGCGGGGGTATGGCAAGAAATGATTCTCAAAACCAAAGTGGTTTGGCAAGAGTAAGGGCGATTTTTCCACCTGGGCCGGATTCCTAGAGCCAAGGCCGGGTTGGGGCTCAGGTGGGAAACCACCCAGATCTGCGATTCCAGCAAAAAGGAGAGTACGTATGCCAGCAAAGGCCCGCGTAGGTGTCTGCGGATTCGACCCCATGCTCGTCAGGGGCTATGTCAAAACCGGGTTCCGCGCCCTGTGGTGGCATATTCCCGATGAGTTGTTTGAACAATTCCAAGTGAAACCCAATGATCATATCACCGGCAAACTTCTCAAAGTTTTTACCGGCAAGACCGGACAGATGACCCATGAGCCCAATGAAGCGTTCCATTGGAATTTCTCCAAGGAGTCGGGCTTGGCGGTGCTGCTGCCGGCCGAGGCTATAACCAAATACGAACTCACGGAGTTCCATTTCATCGAGGTGCTCATCGAAAAGATCAACGATCAGCCGGTCTTGGCCGGTGAAGAGAAGGAGAGCACCAAGATGTGGCCCATGGACAAAATGAAGCTGGGTTACACCGCGGATTACATGGCGCCGTGATGTTCGATCTATAAGTTCCGCCAGGCCGGGAGCGTAAGTCCCGGCCTGACGGGGAAGGATTGAGACCCCTGCCGGCAAGATCGGGGTCCCAAGCCTGATCCCCCTCTCACAATTTTCGCGAGATATTGGGGAGGGGGATTTTTACCTTATCCGGTCCGGAGAGCGGCCTGAGGCCTAGGGGATCGGAACCCGGAACAACGGGTTCTTGAGAGTAGCGCTGCGAAGGTGGCCGCCGGCGTGGGGCCGGGCGCCCATCAGCAGCAGATGCCGCTGCGGTCCGTTAGAGCCGGGCCTTGACCCAGGCAATCAGAGTTGCAAAGACCCGGGCCCAGTTTTCAGTATGGTCCTGGCCCGTGAAGAGATGGGCCAGTTCATGGCAGAGGGTCGTGAGACGGTGGCCCGGAGGATGGAGCATGATGCCCCGGGAGCCGTGGCAGGCCTCGGCCAAGAGAAAGGTGGCGCCGTGCCAATATTTGGCGGGATCGGGCAGATAAGCCGGATCGCGCTGCAGATGGACCGGCTCCTGCTCGAAGGCGGCACAGATTTTTTGAGCCCAGGATTCCAACTCCGGAAAAGGGCGCGCCTCCAGCAGGCGATCATCATATTGATGGCATCCCTGGCACCAGACCTGTTCGTCAAAGACCAGGTCGCCGTGTTGCACCGGATCGATCAGGATGCCGCATCGGGGGCAGTTCATGGGTTTTTTGTAATGCCCTCCCCTGTCACCGGTTTACCACAGGAGGTCCCAGCGCGGCAAGGGGACCTGAATATAAAGTCCGAAAAAAACGGCCTAACCGCAGTTGTCGCCAAATTCCTGGGAATTAAATATGGGGAAGAGGCAGCGGGGGGCCTTACCAGCGAAAATATAAAATACAGCGAGGAACCATGACCAGAGAATCTCTCCAGGAAGACAGGCGGGAACCCCAGGAAGGGTGGGAGCCATCTCCGGAAAGCCAAACGCCACCGGTGGAAGAGCCCCAGCACCCGGGTTGGCTGACCCTGGGCCAGGTCTTTAAGAGTGAGGACCCATTTTTTGACAAATTCCTCTTTCTCTTGGGCTATGACTACTCTTCCAATATCTATGTGATCAAGGGCGATTATCTTACTATCGTGGACCCCGGCAATGATTACACCGGGTTCATGGACCTGTTCAGCCTCGGTTACCGGCCCGAAGATATCAAGAAGGTGGTTCTGACCCACGGCCACCGGGATCACTGCATGGGCGCCTTCGAGCTGCTGCGGGCCTATCCGTCACTGGTGGAGAACGGCGGTTTTGAGCTGATCCTCCATCCGGAGAGCCCGGCAGAACTCAAGGAAGTGGTGCAGAAGTTCGGCTGTAAGGTGACGGAAGTCAAAGGCGGCGAGACCCTGGAGTTGAGTGGCCAGGAATGGGAAGTGCTGTACACTCCGGGACACACCATCGACGGCCTTTCTTTCTATCACGAGCCCAGCAAAACCGCGTTTACCGGGGATACAATCATACCCCAGGGCATGGCCGAGGCCGACCACAATGCCGGCGGCCGTCTGGACCACTACCTCTTCGGGGTCAAGGTCTTGCTCCAGAGAGATATTGCCAACCTGCTCCCGGGGCATGGGGTGCCTGTGGCGGGCCTGGGCAAACGGGTGGTGGAGCAGACCTACGAAAGCCTGATGCTGAAAATCATCGGGGTGGAAAAGGAAATTCCCTGGATCGACGGGGCCAAGGCCCTGGTGGCCAAGGGACTGTTGGAAGAAGCAGTCTTTTGCTGCGACCGGGAACTGACCCGGAAACCGGATAACTTGACGGCCATGCAGCTGAAGGCTTACTGCCTGACGGATCTGGGCCGTTGTGCGGAATCCTTGCCTCTGCTTCACCGGATCTTGGAGCAGGAGCAGGAGAACATCTATGCCCTGACGGCCGCGGGCCACGCCTTACTGGGGATGGGCAACTACCAGGAAAGTATCACCTATTTCGACCGGGCCCTGGCCCTCAACCCGGAGTTCCCGGACCCCCAGATGTATAAGGGCATGGCTCTTTATCTCAGCGGCAAAGTCGATGAGGCCATGGATATTGACATCTTTCAAAAGGAGTTTTCCCAGCGGATAAAACAGGAACTTGACAAAAAGGCGATGGCTTCGACCTGAGAAAGGCCGGACCCGACTCTGCCGGGAAATGCAGCAGAAATAGCCAGATTTGGGCTCCAATCCGACAAGGGGACGGAACGCCAACATGGGTAAAATATTTCGGCTGGACCGGGAAAAAGACGCCATCGAAAAGGCGCTGCACAATCTTAAAGAGCTACCGGTGGCCCAAATGGTGGTGGCCACCAAATTCGCAGACCACTCGGAAGAAGTCTTTTTTTATGGTAATCCCAAGGAAATTATCCAGTTACTTGCCCTGGCTCAATTCCAGATCGGGTTTCGCTTTCCTTTGGGAATATGGAGTCAGGGGCTGGAGAAAGACGGTGATCAGGAATGACCATGTTCGCGACCTTTCAATGTCTGGAATGCGAGCACTTCTGGAGAGAGCCGGCCCCAGGCGACGCCTGGGAGATGGCCATCAAGGTGGCCGCAGCGGCTGTCTGCCCGTTGTGCGGGGCGCAGATGCGGGAGGGAAATGTGGAGCTGTTGAGCCACAGCGAGGGGAATTTTGCGGTCTTCGGTTCTACCCCCCATCTCTTCGCCTCCCCCAAATAACCTTTTCACTCCCCCTGCATCTGCCCACAGGGCGGCAGGCGGGATGGTAATAGAGTCCATTTTTCTCAATCTTTCGTCCCGTTTCCCACAAATGTAGCGTCCGATGACTATCTCAGCAAATTCTTAAATCCAATTACTCCCGTATCTTGAGGGCAAAGAACTGGAGTGGAGAGGACCTACGCGCTCCCTCAATTTGGGTCGATTATTGAACATAATTTTAATAATTAGGAGTCGATATTAATACAATAATGAATTTTAGTTAATCGCCTCTATTCTTAATTTTCTATAAATATTAGATAGTTAAAATATTTTATAATTGGCTCAATCTTTGCAGATGAAATAAAGCGTAAGAGAAAAAGTCATCGGACGCTTTTTCCTCCTTACGTGCATCACTTTCACGTTTTGGCCCCACGGACGGTTCCCCCGTGGGGCCTTTGTTTTGCGGCGGGACAAAAATATTCTGGGCCTGCTCCCATCCCTAAAGATGTTTCGCAGTTATCCCTGATATCAGCAAACCACCGGGAAGGTCAGACCTTCAGGCCGGTTTCTTTAGGAAAGAAATTGAATCAACAAGATAAATCCACGCCCATTTTGCTGCTGATATCTGATCAGCACACGCGCAATTCTCTCTGGAACCTGCTGGCGGAAAATCATCTTTCCCCCCGCTTGATGGCCGACCAGAAGGAGTTGCTCCAGGAACTTAAAAAGCATCAGTGTGCCACTATTCTGATTGATTGCGGGGCCGCAATTTTTAATGGCATCGGCATAATCTCAAAAATTAAAGTAGCTTGCCGCCACAGTCACATTATTGTCTTCTGTGATAAAGCCCATCTGGCCGATAGCCAGCATCGAGAGATGATCAAGGAGATTCTGGCCATTGGGGTTTATGCCTGCATCATGGCTCCCTTCAAAGGCTGGGAAGTCATCAGTCTGGTGAGTTATTATTCCCATCCAGCCCCAAAAGACGCCTATAAGGGGGGTGAAGGTAAACCCAAGAAGGATCTACTCTGATTTTTCGGCGGCAGTTAGGCCCTTAATCCTAAGCTTTTCTTTATTGAGGTTTTAAGGAGGTCATATGAAAACCATCGCCGTCAGCGCGTCCCAAAAAAGTCTGGACGGTCCGGTGGGGGGCTTATTCGGCCGGGCCCGGTTTTTTATCCTGGCGGATCCCGAGACCGGGGAATGGGAAGCTCTGGATAACCTCTCCAGCCTTTTTGCCAGCCAACAGATCGGGGTTACCACCGCCGAGACTATCATCCGGAAGAATATCAGAACCGTCCTGACGGGAAAATGCGGCGCCAAGGCCTTTGAGAAACTACAGGCATCCGGCATCCAGGTAATCCTGGATACCAAAGGCACCGTCCGCCAGGCCTTGGCGAGGTTTATCCGGGGCGAGGTCGTCCCGGCCACCGGCCCCAATGTCCATCAAGCCCATTAAGCAAACTGCGTCACCAGTAAAAGTCCCCCTCTCGTATTTCCCGGCCGGAGAGGGGAGCGGTTCTCAGATGGGCGAGTTTTTTTTAGGTTACTTTAAAAATCTGCCGTCATCCCGGGCCAGATCGAGCTTTTCCAGGTTCTTTGCCAGCCAACCTCTTTTGGCCCCCTCCCGGCAATCAAACTGCGGCACATAGGGCTTGATGTCCAACAGCGGGGTCCCGTCCACGATATCCACTTCCCGGATGTAAAGCCGCGTTCCTGCCACCCGCTCCAGGCGCACCACGGAAAAGCCGATGGGATTAGGCCGGGCCGGGGCCCGGGTGGCAAAAACCCCCCGGCTCTCCTCGTCCAGGAAAGGCTTCACCTTCAAGGAAAAGCCCCCGGACAGGTGAAAGTGGTAAAGTAAGATCAGGTGGGAAAACCCTTCCAGGTCTTGGAGACCTTCCTGATATTCCGGCAGCAAGTCAATGACCCCTTGGGCCTCCCGGGACGCGGCCGCCTGTATCGGGGTGCCCTCGGGCTGTTTGAAAGGAGAAGATACCGTGCCTATGGGCTTAAAAATTATCCCGGTCATAAACCACTCCTGGTTACCAAAGTTCCGAGTTCCTGGTTCAAAGTTCCAAGTTAAGAGCTGATGAGAGCTTGGCAAGCCTGACTTTCATCATCCTATTTATCCAGGATAAATGAAATAACAAAACTGCCGCTACCATATCTCTATAATCTCTTTGATTTTTATCTTAGCTGCCATCATCCTTGCAAACAAAGAGTGGCGGCAAATGGAATGAGGTTGTCACAACTCGGAAATTTTAGGCAACAGGGAAGGAGTGGAGAAAAGATTACCGCGCTTTACGTCGCCGGCCCGGGTGCAAGCCCCCGGCAAGGCGCAAACCTCAGCGGACGCTATTGCGCCATGAGACTGGAGAAAGCCTCCCTGGCAGCCCGGCAAATGGCCAGGGGCGCGGTCTTCCCCCGGCCTTCGAATCTTTTGCATTTCATGGGATTATAGAAAGAAGCCACCCAGAGGTCACCGGACACCCCCCCGAGGAAGACGTCAAGTTTCAACTCGCAAAAGTACTTGCGCATCATCTTTTCCACTACCTGCCAGGTTTCCGTGATGTTGGAGGTATAGAAAAGCGTGCCCTGTTTGTCCATAATTTTTTCAGAAATGAAATTATCCAACTCCGGCTCGGAATATTCGCTGGGCGCCATTTTATTACCTGCAACCTCTAGACGGTTGGTTCGACAAACATCAGACCCTTCCCTACCCTCCAAGCTCCTAAGGGTAGCCTTGGTTTTCAGGACCGGAAATTCTTATCAGGATGGGAATAATCAGAAATTGTGCCAAATCCTTTCTATGTTAATTCAATATGTTAGCCGATTTCTTTCTTACATTAATGTGTTATTTCTACAGATATGCCGACATAATTGTAGCTTGTAAGATTTGTAAGTCGCCGGCCAGCCAAAGAATGTACAAAAAGGAAAGGCGACAGTGAAAATTTAGCTGGTCAGGGCAGCCTCCAGCCTGCCTTAACCGGCCAAGATAAAAGGGGTTGGAGGGAGAATCTGCGGGAGGGCAGGAGCCGGTGGCCTGAAAATTTCCAGCCCAGGCTAGCCCCCTGTTCCTCCCGCCAAAGGCCCGGCGCTTCAAGACCCGGACTTGACGCCCCCCTTACCCTTTCTCTCGTCAATATCACCGGGATACATCACCGCCTCATGGCCCCGTTCCCGGGTGCGGATGCGAATCACCTCCTCAATGGGGGTGACAAAGATCAGCCCGTCCCCGGTTTCCCCGGTATAGGCGCCTCTGAGGATGGCTTCAATAGTATCCTCCAGGTTGACATCGCTTAAGATGATGTTCACCTGGATCTTGGTCAGCATATCCACCTGGTAGGTGCCGGAGCGGCCCGCCAGGGTGATGCCCCCCTGGCGGCCGTGGCCGCGAATCTCGAAGACGTTCAGGCCCACGATGCCGATTTCCCGGAGGGCGTCCTTGACGTCGTTCAGCTTGTCTTCCCGAATGATGGCTTCGATCTTCTTCAACATGGTTGTATCCTTCCTAGGAGTAGGCCCGTTCACCGTGGGCGCTGATATCCAGGCCCACTTCTTCTTCCATGGTGGTGACCCTGAGGCCGATGCTCCAATCCAGGAGTTTCGCCACCAGGAAGGTCACTCCAAAGGTGAAGGCCATGGTGACGGCAATGGCCAGGAGTTGAATGGCGAGTTGGCCGGGGTTGCCGTAAAAGAGGCCGTTGGCCCCTGCCGCGTTCACCTCCACCGTGGCGAAAAGGCCGGTGGCCACCATCCCCCAGGTGCTGGCCAGGCCGTGGCAGGCCCAGACGTCCAGGGACTCATCCAATTTACGTTTGTCCCGGAGGCGGATGCCGTAGTAGCTCAAGGGTGCGGCCACCGCGCCGATGACCATGGCGGCCATGGGGGTGACGAAACCGGAGGCGGGCGTCACCGCGGCCAACCCCACCACCATGCCGGTGGCCAACCCTAAGGTGCTGGGCCGGCCGTCCAGCCAGGAGAGCAGCATCCAGACCAGCCCGGCGCTGGCTGCCGACGTATTGGTGGTCAACAGGGCATTGACCGCCACCCCGTTGGCCGAGAGCGCGCTGCCGGCGTTAAAGCCGAACCAGCCCACCCACAACAGACCCGCGCCGATGACCGTCAGGGGGATGTTATGGGGTTCCATGGGGCTCCTGCCGAAGCCCCGGCGGGGGCCGATGGCCAGGGCGAAGGCCAGGGCCGAAAACCCCGCGGCGATGTGCACCACCGTGCCGCCGGCAAAGTCCAGGGCGCCCAGGGCACCCAGCCAGCCCCCTTTACCCCAGACCCAGTGGCACAACGGGTCATAAACCAGAGTAGCCCAGATGAGGCTGAAGAGCAGAAAAGACTTGAAGCGGACCCGCTCCACAAACGCGCCGGTAATCAGGGCCGGAGTGATGACCGCGAACATCATCTGAAACGCGGCAAAGAGCCCCTGGGGTATGGTCTTGCCATAATTGGGGTTGGGCAGAGCGCCTACCCCGCTTAAACCCAAATAGTTCAGACCGCCGATGAGGCCGCCGATGGACTCCCCGAAGGCCAGGGAGTAGCCGTACAGGACCCATTGCACGCCGATAAGGGCCATAAAGACGTAGCTCAAGGTCAGAGTGGACAGGACGTTTTTCCGGCGGACCATGCCCCCGTAAAAAAGCGCCAAAGCAGGCGTCATCAACAGCACCAAGGAACAGCAAACCAGAAGCCAGGCAGTGTCGCCGGTGTTTATGGACGGGTTCATCCCCTCCCCCTTATGATGGTTTTTGGCTTAACTCCTCGAAAACGGCCAGGACCGGTCAGGTCCTGCCCCAGTCCAGACGGGTAGCCAATGATTTTTGGACGCAGGCCACAATCAGGATTTTATAGATCAGAAATTGTGCCAAGGACTTTTGCTGTTAATTCAATAGATTATATTTTTCCTAATTTACAATAATGTTTGTTTTATACGGAATTGCAGACATAATTGTAATTTAAGGTCATTTTTAGCTTTCCGGTTATCGGGGAATAAAGCAAGGAGGGGATGGGAATGATTCCGGCGGGAGGATAATACGGGCTCAGACCCGCCTAACCTGCTGAAAGGCGGGCCTAATCCCAACTTTGAACCTATAACGCTATTTATCCCTCAGGTCCATAATACGCAGGGCCTTGCCTTCGCTCCGGGGCAAGGTCATGGGTTCTACCAGTTCCACCAGGGGCGTGACCAGCAGCTCGCTCTTTAAGGCATTAGTAATCTTTTTCTGCAGAGACTTGAGGTACTTCAAGTCCTCCTGAAAGAATTCCTGCTGCACCTCCACCTTCACCAACATCAGGTCGTTAAAATTTTTCCGGCTCAGTTCCACCAGGTAGTTGGTGCCCACCTCGGGCATGGCCAGGAGCACCTTCTCAATCTGCATGGGAAAGATGTTCACCCCTTTGAAGATCAGCATGTCGTCGGTGCGGCCCTGGATGCGGCTGATCCGCCGGTGAGTGCGGCCGCAGGGGCAGGTCCCCGGCTCCGCCGCGGCCAGGTCCCGGGTGCGGTAGCGCAAAACTGGCATACCCCGGCGGCTGAGGTTGGTGAGCACCACCTCCCCCACCTCTCCCGGCGGCAAAGGCTCCAGGGTCCGGGGATCGATCACCTCCAGGAGGAAATGGTCTTCCCAGAGGTGCAGGCCGTTTTGCTCCGGGCACTCAAAGGCCACCCCGGGGCCATTCAATTCCGAGAGCCCATAGGAGTTATAGGCCTTCAGCCCGTAGGCCTCTTCGATACGCCGCCTGACATCCCCGGTATGGGGCTCTGCGCCGATGAAGGCCAGGCGCAGGGGTAAATCCCGGGGGTCCACCCCCATGGACTCAAAAGTGGCCAAGAGATAGAGGGCATAGCTGGGGATGATGTGCAGCGCGGTGGTGTTAAACTGCTGCATCAACTGCACCTGGCGGCGGCTGTTGCCCGCGCCCGCGGGGATGGTGAGCGCGCCCAGGCGCTCGGCGCCGTAGTGAAAACCCAGGCCCCCGGTGAACAACCCGTAGCCCATCATATTCTGAAAGACGTCCGTGGGGCGCATGCCGGTCATGTACATGGAGCGGGCCAACAGCTCCGCCCAGGTCTCGATATCCCCCCGGGTATAATAGATGACTGTGGCCTGGCCCGTGGTCCCGGAAGAGGCGTGCAGCCGCACCATCTCCTCCAACGGCCGGGTCAAGAGGGCCTGCCCCTGGGAGCGCAGATCGTCTTTGGTGGTAAAAGGAATTTTGCGAGCATCCTCTAGATTACTAAGGCTCTCCGGGGTCACCCCCGCCTGCGTCAGGCGTTCCCGGTAAAAGGGGCTGTTTAGCGCCACACTCAAGGTTTCCCGGAGGCGCTCCAACTGCAGAATTTCCAGGTCCGGCCGGGGCATGGTTTCGTGTTTTTTATCCCAATACATTTTTATGCTCCTGAGTTCCAAGTTCCAGGTTCCAGGTTAAGAATTCTGCGAAAAACCTTTTTTGTCATCCTGAGCGAAGTGAAGGTTCTCGTATTTTAGCGCCCGGGATTTCCAATCTACTGGAACCAGCGGCACGACCTGAAAAAGTTGTGCTGCCGAAAACGAGATTCTTCGGTCGCTCCGCTCCCTCAGAATGACAGGAAACCGGTGCGTAAAAGTACCCTACTTTTTTCTCCGGTTTTTATCCACTTTTCCCCATAGGCTGTCAAGCCGGTCCAGCACACAGTCTTTCAACTTGGAACTCTGAACCTGGAACTTTTAACTATTTTTTCAGCGGGTAGCTGATATTCAGCTTCAAAGGGCAGGTGCACTCCCCTGCGTCCTGGCCCGGGGGCGGTTTGATGGGGCAGGGTTCCGGGTGGATAAAGACCAGGGCCCCGGGAAAACGGCTCTGAATCTGGGCTTCCAGCTTATCACAGAGAGCGTGGATCTCCTCCAGGTTATCCCAGCGGCAGACCACCAGGGTGAGGTTGAGGTAGCGCACCGGCCCGGCCTTGCGGCTCTTTAATTCTTTAAGCTCTAAAACCGGGGAAGTGGCGGCCACCAGCTCCCGCACTACCTGCTCTTCCGCTTCCGGCAGCCTGGTGTCCAGGAGGCCGGTCATGCCGCCCCGGGTCACCTTCAGGCCGATCCAGAGGATGATCAGCCCCACCCCCAGGGCGGCTACCGTATCAAAGAGGTGGTTGCCGGTGAGCTGATACCCCAAAAGCCCGATCATGGCCCCCAGGGAGGTATAAACGTCGGTGGCGAGATGGGCCGCGTCCGCGTCCAGGGCCACGGAATCGAAGCGCCGGGCCGCGCGTTTTAAGGCCCGGGAGACCCCCAGGTTCACCAAAGACGAGGCGGCCAGCACCGCCAGGCTCAAGGGCACCAGGGTGATGGCCACCGGCTCAAATAACCGCCGCCCGGCCTGGTAAAAGACCCCCACCGCCACGGCGATGATCAGCAGCCCCTCCAGGAAGGCGCTGACGTTCTCCCATTTGCCGTGGCCGAAGGGGTGCTCCCAATCCGGCGGGTGCGAGGAAAACTTGAGGGAGATCCAGGCCAGCAGCGCGGCCAACAGGTCCAACCCGGAATGCAGGGCTTCGCTCAGGAGCGCGGCGCTGCCGCTCAACACCCCCACCACCGCCTTGCCCGCCACCAGCAGGGTGTTGGAGGCGATGCTGATGAGCGCGGCGCGTTGGGGGGTGGAGAATAGCATGGTGGAAATAAGCTGTCAGCTTTCAGCTTTCAGCGGTCAGCTAAAGGAAAAAATCAGAGGTTTGCAGTCCATCAGAGTCCGGCCTTGCCTCTACTTTCAACCTTCTTCCTTAATTAAAAAAAGCTGAAAGCTGATCGCTGACAGCTGACAGCTTGACCCTAACGCCCCTTATCTTCTTTACCTTTTTCTATCCCCAATAATTTCTGCAACTTCTTTGCTTCCCTTTCCTGCCTCCGGGCTTCATAAATCTTTAAAGCCCGTTCGCCGTAATCCCGGGCCATTTCCCGGTTACCCAGGGCCAGGGAAAGGCGGGTCAGGGAGTCCAGGGTGTCCACGATGCCGTTAGTATCTTCCAGGCGGCGGAATTCCCGGAGCGCCTCCAGGAGATAAATCCCGGCGGTGCTATAGTTTTGCAGGGCCAGATAGGTGCGGCCCAGGCGTTCCCGGCGCACGGCCTGGCCCTGGCGGTCTTTCCGGGCCAGATCCAGCCGCAGGGCCTGTTCGTAGAGGTTCAAGGCCCCCGCCAGATCTCCCCGGACCCGGGCCACGTCCCCCAGGTGGGTCAGAGTCAAGGCCACTAAAGGTCCCGGCGGCGCCTGGCGGGCATAGACCATGGCTTCCTGGTAGGATTTTTCCGCGTCATTTAATTTTCCCTGGGCCTGGTAGAGGGCTCCCAGGTTATTCAGGGTCTCGCAGAGTCCCGCCGGGTCTCCCTGGGGCTTGAGGATGCTGAGGGCCTCCGCAAAATATTCCCCAGCCTGTTTAAAATCCCCCAGCTTCAGGGCGATGACTCCTAAATTATTGAGGTTGGCGGCGATGCCTTCCTGACGGTCAATGAGCCGGTTCATCGTCAGGGCCTGGGAGAATTTCTCTTCTGCCAGGTTCCACTTTCCCTGGCGGTAATCTTGGTAGCCCGCGTCGTTCACGGCCACCGCCTCGGTCAACAGCCCCACCCCGGGTTTGGGCGCGGCGCAACCCCACGCCAACAGGCAACACGCCAACAGAGAGCCCCAGATTCCCGCCATTTTTATCGTTTTCCGTTTTCCGTTTTCCGTTTTCCGTTGAAAGATTAAAAAGCGCAAAGGATACGGAGTTTCACACAAAAATCAGTACTGATCACTTATTACTTATTACTTATCACTACCACTGACCACTTTTCCGTGCTCTTTGTGTCTCTGTGGTATATCTTTGCCATTTGTCGCTCTCTATTCCACCCTGAGGGTGCGCTCTTTCGTTTTGGGCACGTGGCGGCGCAGCAGCCAGGATTTCTGCGCGGCCTTGGCCGCCTTATCCACGTCGCTGACCATGGTTTCCCCGGAGGTCACCAGACCTGGAAGCCCTTTCCCGGCCCGTTGCAGTTGCTCCACAAAGGCCTCCGCCTTTTTCATCAGTCCCGGCAGCCGGGAGCTGGCCTCCCCGAGGTTGGCCATGGTCTTCCGGAGATCCTCTTTGAAGGCCGGATCTTTCAACAGGGTGTCCAAGGCGCCCTTATTTTTGTCCAGGCTGTCCGCAAACTTGCGAATACTGGTCGCGGCCTGGGCGGATTCCCGGTAGAGAACCGGATCGTTGAGGAGCTTCCCCACGGTGCCCTTGCCCTTGTTGATCTTGGTGACAATCTGTCTGAGTTCGTTCAAGGATCTATTGAAATCGCCCCCGGGCTTGTTCATGGCCTCGGTGAGGGTGAGCAAGTTGGTTAAAAGCTTTTTCACATCTCCCATGATCGGCGAGGCTTCGGTGATTATTTTTGTAATATCAAAGGGTTCAATGGAAGAAACCGTTCCCCCCGCGGCAATCTCTGGTTGACTGGGGGAGCCGGCAGAGAGGTCCAGGCTCTTATCCCCCAAAAGGCCCTGAAAACCGATGGTGGCCCGGGAGTCCTGGCGAATCTGGTTGCGGTATTTTCCCACCACCTCAAAGGTAACGATGATCTGGCCCTGCGGGTCGATGGTCATCTCCTTGACGTTCCCCACCGTCACCCCCGCCAGCCTCACCTCGGAGCCCACCTTCAGACCGCTGACATCCTTAAAAATAGTGGTGTATTTCACGTGTTCTTCCCAGAGCCGTTCCTGTTGGGCGATGATCACCACCATCACCAGCAAGGCCGCCAGGGAGGCCACCACAAAGATGCCCACCACGGTTTCGTATTTGCGCTGGATCATGCAGCATCCTCCTCCAGGGGCTTGTGAAGAAAACGGCGTACTTCCGGGTGGGGCGACTGGAGAAACTCGGCAAAAGTGCCCAGGAAGACCAACCGGCCCTGGTATAACAGGGCCAGGCGATCCGCCAAGATTTCCGTAAGGCGCAAGTCGTGGGACACCACGATGGAGGTGACTTTCAGAGTCTCCTGGAGGCGCTGCATCAGGCGGCTGATCTCATCGCCGGTGATGGGGTCCAGACCCGCAGTGGGTTCATCATAAATGATGATCTGGGGGTCCAGGGCCAGACTGCGGGCCAACGCGGCCCGGCGCAGCATGCCTCCGGAGAGGGCCGCGGGCTCCAGAGCCTCCGCTTCCGCCAGGCCCACCTGGACCAGTTTTTCATGCACCCGCCGGGAAATCTCCTCCATGGACCAGTGGGTGTGCTGGATCATGGGAAAGGCCACGTTCTCCCCCACGCTCATGGAATCATAAAGCGCCGATCCCTGGAAGAGATAACCGGTTTGCAGGCGCAGTTCCCGCCAATCTTTGTCGGACTTGAGCTCAGTGAGTTCTTGCCCCGCCACGGTGATGCTGCCCTTATCGGGTACGTTCAGGCCCACCAGCATGCTGGTCAACACCGTCTTGCCCGAACCGCTGCGCCCCAGGACCACCAGGGTTTCCCCGGCATAGATATCCAAATCGATACCCTGGAGCACCACCCTGCCGTCAAAGGATTTGTCGATCCCCCGATAGCAGATCAGCGGGCGGTCCGCGGCCGGAACCCCGCCGGGGGATTGTTCCCGGAGGCTAAGGCCAGAGGAGGAGAGTGAGTTTGGTGAGAAGGACATCGGATACCAAAATCAGGATAATGGCGGCCACCACCGAGGTCTTGGTGGATTGCCCCACTCCAAAAGTTCCATGCTCGGTGTTATAGCCCTGAAAAGAAGCCACCGTGCCGACGATAATTCCAAAGACCGCGGTTTTGCCGATGCCCGGCAGCACGTCCCGCAAGGTCAGATACTTGATGGTCAAAGTATAGTAATATGTGGGGGTCATCCCCAATTGGGCCAGGCCGATGACCATCCCTCCTAAGATACCGATGAGATTGGCGGCTATGGCCAACAAGGGGGTGATGAGCATACAGGCCAGGACCCGGGTCACCACCAGGTATTTCATGGGGTTGACCGCAGAGACGGTGAGCGCGTCGATCTGATTGGTTACCCGCATGGAGCCCAGTTCCGCGCCGATGCCCGCCCCTCCCCGGGAGGCCAACATGATGCCCGCCAGCAAGGGGCCCAAGCCCCGGACAAAGGTGAAGCAGACGCTGGTGGCGATGTAATTGGCCGCACCGAATAGTTTCAAAACCGTGATGCCTTGCATGGCCAGGACCAGACCCACCGCAAAGGAGGCCACCGCCACCAGGGGGAAGGATTTCACCCCCAGGTGGTACATCTGGGCGATCACTTCCCGGAAAAACCAGGGCGGATGGGTCAGACTACGGCAGGCCTCCAGAAAGAACAGGGTCAAGTTCCCCATGTAATCAATGAAGGCCATGACCCGGTGGCCGGCCCGATAGAAAAAAGTCTCCTGCACGCGGTTTCCCTATCGGCAGAAAATTAAAAAATATTCAGTGATTAAAAATAGCTAACCGCTGAAACCCTGTCAAGGGAATTAGCTTTCAGCTTTCAGCGTTCAGCTTTCAGCTTTTTAGAGACAAGTGCCAGGTCTGGGGGGTTTAGCGAATCCTCTTGAGCCCAAACTTCGAGATTATCATTAAGCTGACCCCGAAAGCTGTGAGCTGACAGCTAATAATTACAAATATGCTAAATATGTCTTGCATAAATGTATATTTATGCGATCATTGAGACATAAATGTATGTGGAGGGCCGCTTATGCCCATGGAAAATCTCGATCTGCTCTATGAAATTACCCAGGCCTTGACTGCCCCCGGGTCTTTGCCCCGCAGTCTCAACCAGATTTTGCAGGTATTGGCCCACCGTATGGGCATGCGCCGGGGCACCATCACCATCCTTAATCCCGAGACCGCGGAGCTGCAAATCGAGGTGGCCCACGGCCTCACCGCCGAAGCCCGGCGCCGGGGCCGTTACAAGCTGGGGGAAGGCATCACCGGCCGGGTGGTGGAGACCGGCGAGCCTGCGGTGGTCCCCCGGGTGAGCCAGGAGCCTCTCTTTCTGAACCGCACCCGTTCCCGGGGCCGGGAAAAAGATGAACTTTCTTTACTGTGCGTGCCCATCAAGCTCAACCACCAGACCATCGGCGCTTTGAGCGTGGACCGTCTGCACCGGGACCTCGACCTGGACCACGACTTGCGGCTGCTCACCATCATTGCCTCCATCATCGCCCAGACCGTGAACGGCTTAATGCTCATCGACCGGGAAAAAGACCGCCTCCGGGATGAAAATTTGAAGTTGAAAGGGGAGTTGCAGGGGCGCTACCAGGTGGGGAACATCATCGGCACCTCCGGCCGCATGCGCCAGGTCTTCGAGATGATCGAACGGGTGGCCAAAAGCAACGCCACCATCCTCATCCGGGGGGAATCCGGCACCGGCAAGGAATTGGTGGCCTCAGCCCTCCATTACAACAGCCAGCGGGCCTCCAAGCCCTTCATCAAAGTGAATCTGGCGGCCTTGCCGGAAACCCTGGTGGAAAGCGAACTCTTCGGCCACGAGCGGGGCGCCTTTACCGGCGCGCTCCAGCGCAAACAGGGCCGCTTCGAACTGGCCCAGGGGGGCACCATCTTTCTGGATGAAATCGGCGACCTCACCCCCACCGTGCAGCTCAAGCTGTTGCGCGTCATCCAGGAACGGGAATTCACCCGCCTGGGCGGCAACACCACCCTCAAGGCCGACGTGCGCCTCATCGCCGCCACCCACCGGGACCTGGAACGGGCCGTGGCCGAAGGGGGTTTCCGGGAAGATCTCTATTACCGCCTCAACGTCTTCCCCATCTACCTGCCTCCCTTAAGGGAGCGCCGGGCCGACATCCCCTTGCTGGCCGAGCATTTCCTCAACAAATACTCCACGGAGCACCAGAAACCGGGGCTGCGCCTCTCGGCGCCGGCCCTGGACCTGATGATGCAATACCCCTGGCCGGGGAACGTCCGGGAGTTGGAGAATCTCATCGAACGCGCGGTGCTGGTGTGCGATGAAGACACCATCCTCAGCGTGCATCTGCCCCGGAGCCTGCAACGCCAGGAACCCGGGGAGGCCAAAAACAGCCTGGCCATGCAGGTGGCCAACCTGGAAAAGGAGCTGATCTCCGAGGCCCTGCGCCAGACCCGGGGAAACCAGAGCCAGGCCGCCAAGATGCTGGACACCAGCCTGAGGATCCTGGGCTATAAGATCAAGCAATACGGCCTGGACCACAAGCGCTTCCGGGCCGCGGCCAAGCACGCCTCTTATCCCGGAGGCGAAAAAAAGGTCCACGAGAGCCTGGTGCGGTAAACCCGCGGATTCGCCTGGGCATAAACAAATTATACATCTATGTTCATCGGCGTTAATCTGCGTTTATCGGCGGTTAACATTCACCGCCGATAAACGCAGATTAACGCCGATATAGGTAAGTCCTCTTTATTTTACTTCTTTATTTCCACGCCCCGGGTAGTAAAAGAAATGCCTTGCTGGCCGGCCGTGCCGATCATCACCCCTTCCATCAGGGGCAGGTTGACTTTGGCGTCCGCCTGCCAGCGCACGAGAAAACTGGCCCCGGAGCCACCCCGGCGATCGGATTCAGCGACGATGAAGCGGGTGGAAGCCAGGGGCTTGAGGGTGAGCGGCTTGGTCAAATAACTCTTCACCGGCTTGCCGTCGGAGTCGTAGTAATCCACCTGGGTGAGGGTAATGGCCCGGGCCGGGTCCGTGTTGCGGATACTGAGGATGGCGGTCAGGAGGATCTGTTTTTCCTGGTCGCCATAATAAACATGGGAATAGACCGGCACATAAAGCAATTGACCCTTACTCAACTTCTCTTCCGGAGCCGCCATACCCAGGCCCAGGGGCAAGACATAAGTCATCAGTAAGACGAGCAGGCAAACCTTGATTCTCCTTCGTGGCATCGACTACCTCCTTTCCCAAAATAAGTGGAAAATAGTTGGTTAAAAGGTGTATGCGGTGATGGTGTCAGGAATAAAGATTTTGGTGGGCAACCGATTTACGGTGGCCAGGGGCCGCCCTATGTGTCTATGTTAAGGAGAGGGCTTCATTTTTCAAAACAACTTGATACGAATAAATATTTCAGCTATTTCTTTTTCCACAACTATAACAATATCCTTTATGAACACAAATAGTACCTCCACAATTAGTACAAGCCCATCTTATTTTTTCATTTTGAAGAAATTTATTGATGCCAAATTTCCTAATATTCTCAAGATTCTCGATCATACTCATCCTGTATTTGGTGCGATATCTTTTATCCAATTGCTTCAGTCTGCCGCAAGGATATTTTTCGCATTCATAACAATATATTGCCTTGCCTCCTTGAAAATTTGCGCAGTTTTTAATTTTGCACCGGGCACGAGTAACAGGTTTATCATCATTAAATTCTCTACAACCAGGGCATTTATTTTTTTCTCTCAAGTAAGCCAGGCAAATGCTGCAATTCATGCCACAGGGAGCGATAAGTAAAATATTATTTAGGGATTCCATGACATATAATCAATTATTTTTCAAAGTTATCCCGAAATTACGATAGGACGTGCCGTATACACAGGATTACGGCAGCCAGGAACTGCCCAATTTTTCTGACCCCTAGCCCCCGAACCCTAATCCCTGCCTCATTTAACCTTGATCCATAACAACCTGGCCACGCTGGGGCCGGGATTCTTCCATTGGCCCGGTACTTCCGAGGTCAGGTAAATCACGTCCCCGGTTTTCAGATTGTACACCGCCTTACCCACTTGGACCTGTAGTTTTCCCGAGAGGACGTAGCCGATTTCCTCCCCCTTGTGGAAAAAAAAGTGGCCGGGCAGGCTCTCCTTGGGCGTGATTTCGATGAGGTAGGGTTTGGCTTTGACCTCAAAATCCACCGGGTAGAGCAGCCGGGCAAAGACCGCGTCCTCGGGCATCCCCGGGAGTTTGACCTCCACTCCGTCGGTGGCCGTGAAGACCAGACGCTCTCTGCCTTCCTGGCGATCATCAAAAAACGAAGACAGGTCCACGGCCAGGACCTCCCCCATTTTCATGAGGGCCGGCAGCGAGGGGTAAATGAGATTGGACTCCACCTGGGAGATGGTGCTGGGGGTGACCCCCACCAGCTTGGCCAACTCCGTCTGGGAGAGCCCTCTTTTTAAGCGGAACTCCTTGAGGCGCAACCCCAAATCCAGACGGCCCGGAATCCGGCTTTCGTCTTCAAAAGTGATGGTGAGGTCCTTGGTCCAATAGACATGGGGCTTGTGAAACTCTTCCGGGTTACGGTTTTCCGCCTTCAGGATCGTCAGGGAAGTGGTGCCCCGCTTGATGGTCAGTTCGATGGCCACCTGGGCGATCTGGTTGATCTGGGCCCGGAATCTTTGGGAATGGGCGTTTTTTTCCAGCACCCAATAGGCGATGGTATTAAGCTCATAAAGCCGGGGGCAGGAATGGGAATAGAAGTTAAGGAAACGCTCTTCGCTCCCCCAGAGTTCCAGCATACCGGTGACGCTCTCGAAGATAAAGCGCACGTCCCCCTCAAAACCGGCGTGCACCCCATAAAGAAGATCCATGAACCCCTGGGGGTCCCGGGGGTCCTCCACTTTAATAATGCGGCAGGGCACCTCGGCTTCCAGGCCCTGGTAAAACTTGAGAAAAATGGCGGAGCCGTTGCCCTTACCAAAGGTGAAGCAGTCCAGGATGGTGAGGTCCGGGTATTCGGCCAGGTGCCCCAGTTTGTCCAGGAGATTCTTGGGGGAACGGTCAAAACTCACATAGATGATGGGTTTTTTCTGGAGATGGCAGGCCAGCAGAAAATTCAGGGAGAAGACCGGCGCCAGACTACCGGCGTCGTCATGCCAGACCACGTTATCGCCGATGAACAACCCCCCCAGGATTAAATCCAAGCGGCTGACTCCCGAGGGTACCCGATGTTTTTCCTGGTTCACTTCCCGCCTCGCGGTGCAACATTGATTTTTCAGATATTTTAAAGGCCTTAGCGCCGGACGTCAAGGAGGCGGGCCAGCCACCCGGGACTTTCCTGGTGCGGCGGACCTGTCTTTATTTTTCGGGAAATTTTACTAAGGATAAAATTATTAGTTTATCTAATAATTATGCTTGCATTTTAACAAATATGCTGCTAAATATCAGTATTACTAACAAGTATGTAATATTTATTAGCTTTGGAATTTGGTCTTTGGTAGTTAACATCTTGTATTACTTATAAAAATAAGCCAGCCTGCCGCTGGCTTATTTTTTGCATCTCTTTTTGGGTTTGGTCTCGTTTCCACCCTTTTTCCTTTAAGAACAACCTTTAGAAAAAGGAGTGGAAGCTTATGACTATCAGCAATCCCAATCGCAGTCCCGCCACCCTCACCAAAAACCGGGTGCAGCCTGCCCCCGTTTCCGGCATCTGCGTCACTTGCCTGGACGGCTGTCCCGGTCCCTGTGAAATCGGCCGCTCCGCAGTCCGGGGCCGGGAACTCCTCTACCCCATGCCCTTCGGCAAAGTCACCGCCGGCGCCGACAAGGATTATCCCTGTGATTTTTCCTACTTCAACATCCAGGGTACCTGTGTGGGCGCACATGGCATGGCCGCGGATTCAGACAAGGCCATTTTCCCGGCAGTGGACACCTCCGTGGAAATCGGGGTCAAACACAAGGTGAAGCTGGCCTTCCCAGCCTTTACCGGGGCCCTGGGCTCCACGGAAATCGCCCGCATCCACTGGGAATCCATGGCCATCGGCGCGGCCATCAGCGGCATCATCATCGTTTGCGGGGAAAACGTCTGCGGCATGGACCCCAAGTCCGAAATCAAAAAGGGGCGGATCGTCCGCTCCCCGGAAATGGAGCGCCGGGTCAAAATTTTTAAACAGTGGTACAACGGCCGGGGGGATATCATCGTCCAGGCCAACGTGGAGGACGGCCGCCTGGGCGTCCCCGAGTACGTCATCGAAAAACTGGGAGTGGAGTTCTTTGAACTCAAGTGGGGCCAGGGGGCCAAGAACATCGGCGGCGAAGTCAAGCTGCCCAACCTGGAACGGGCCAAACAGCTCCGGGAAAGGGGCTACATCGTCCTGCCGGACCCCCTGGACACCATGACCCAGGAACAGTACAAGGTCCGGGGCATCCGGGAATTCGAGCGCCACTCCCGTCTGGGGATGGTGGACGAAGACGAATTCTACAAGGCAGTGGAACACTTGCGCCGCGTCGGCGCCAAGCGGGTCTCCCTGAAGACCGGGGCCTACCGCCCCGCAGACCTGGCCCGGGCGGTGAAGTTCGCGTCCCAGGCCAAGATCGACCTCCTCACCGTGGACGGCGCCGGCGGCGGCACCGGCATGAGCCCCTGGCGCATGATGAACGAGTGGGGCATCCCCACCGTGCACCTGGAGTGCCTCCTCTATGAATACCTGTCCCACCTGAAGAGCAAGGGCGAGTTTGTCCCCACCTGCGCCATTGCCGGGGGCCTGTCGTTGGAAGACCACGTTTTCAAGGCCCTGGCCCTGGCCGCGCCCTTCGTCAAACTGGTCTGTATGGGCCGCTCTATCATGACCGCGGCCATGGTGGGCAACGTGGAAGGCAAGAAGCTGAAGGAAAAGTGCGAACGGGAAGAGCGGGACCTCAAAGAAGCCTATCTCGAGCACTTCGCCGAGGCCGCGGCCCTGCGGCGTAAATACCCCCTGGGCAAGTACGGCCGAATTCCTGCGGGCGCCATCGGCATGTACAGCTATCTCAGCCGCATGACCCAGGGTCTCCAGCAATTTATGGCCGGGGCCCGGAAGTTCGGCCTGGAGCACATCTCCCGGGACGATCTGGTGGCCTTGACCGAAGACGCGGCCAAGATCTCCGGCATCCCCTACGTCATGGACTCCGACGCCCAAGAGGTGGAAAAGATCCTGGGTTACCGGCGCTCGGTCTCCTTATCCGAGATGGGCCCCTATGCCAATCATAAGGACTTAACCGGGGAAGCCGGCAAATAAACCTTTTCCGGGTAATGGGCCATTCATGGCCCTAGTTATCGCCACAGAGGCCCAGGGAACCTAGAGGTTCTCCGAGGAAATTTGCTTATACCTCTTTGGGCTTTTTGGGTCTCTGTGGTAAATTTTCTTAGCTTCAGGCCGCGCCCCGAGCCCCCGGCTCCCAAGTTTTTCATCTTGGCGTCCTGGAACAAGTTTTTCTCATCCCTGCCCTTTTCTTTTTCCTGCCCAAAATAAAAAACAATTATGTAGCAAAATCTTCCATAATTTAACAATAATGTATTATAGTTCTAATCGTATTTTGGCTAATCCCCGCGATTTTATTGATTTTTCCGGATGGCATGCTTATTGTTATGCCAGTAACTAATCTACTTCATAAAAGAGAGGGATCGCCGTGAATTGCCAGACCGTTGAAGATGTCTTCAAGTGCGTCAAGGATCAGAATGTCAGCTTTATCCAGCTATGGTTTACCGATGTCTTGGGGATGCTGAAGAGCTTCTCCATCCGCCCCTCGGAACTGGATGAGGGCATGATCGAGGGCATGGGGTTCGACGGGTCCTCCATTGAGGGATTCTCCCGCATCGAAGAGAGCGATATGATCGCCAAACCGGACCCCACCACCTTCCAGCTTCTGCCCTGGAGGCCGGATGAACAACCCGTAGCCCGCATGTTCTGCGACATCCTCCAACCGGACGGCTCGCCCTACCCCGGCGACCCCCGCTATGTCTTGAAGAGAGTGCTCGCCAAGGCCGCGGAAAAAGGCTACATTTCCTATCTGGGACCGGAACTGGAATTCTTTTACTTCGCCAACAACGAAGCCCCCGAGGTCCTGGACCAGGGCGGTTACTTCGACGCTCCGCCCCTGGATATCGGTAACGACTTGCGGCGGGAGACCATCTTCGCCCTGGAAAAATTGGGCGTGCGTATCGAGTACAGCCACCACGAAGTAGCCGCGTCCCAGCACGAAATCGACATGCGCTACGACGAAGCCATGAAGATGGCCGACAAGACCATGACCCTGAGGGCCACGGTCAAGGCCATTGCCATGATGAACGGCATTTACGCCACCTTCATGCCCAAACCCATCTTCGGTATCAACGGCAGCGGCATGCACACCCACCAGTCCTTGTTCAAAGGCAGCAAAAACGCCTTCTACGATGCCAATGACAAGTACCATCTCGCGACCGAAGGCAAACACTACATCGCCGGTTTACTCAAGCATGCCCGGGAAATCACCGCCATTTGCAGCCAGTGGGTCAATTCCTACAAACGCCTGGTCCCCGGTTATGAAGCCCCGGTCTACGTCTCCTGGGCCCGGCGCAACCGCTCCGCTCTGGTGCGGGTGCCCATGTACAAACCCGGCAAAGAGGCGGCCACCCGCTGCGAATACCGGGCTCCCGATCCGGCCTGCAACCCCTACCTGGCCTTCGCAGTGATGATCGCCGCGGGTCTGAAGGGTATCGAAGCTAAATACCCCCTCCCCGAACCGGTGGAAGAGGACATTTACCACATGTCCGAAAAAGACCGGAAGAAGAAAGGCATCGTCGAACTGCCGGGCAGCCTGCACGAGGCCGTGGCGGAGTTGGAAAAGAGCGCCCTGATCAAAGAAACCCTGGGCGACCACATCTTCACCAAGTTCATCGAGAACAAAAAGATCGAGTGGGACAACTACCGCATGCACGTGAGCAACTACGAGATCGAGCGCTATCTGCCCATTCTCTAATTCCGGGAAGTAATTTCTTGCCGGGGCGATAGCGTATCTGCTATATTGTTTATATATAATAATCCCAAGGAATAACCTGGGCCAGGGGGGAATATCCCTCTGGCCCCAACTTCGCTAGAGGCCTGAGTTTTATGTCTATGGAAGTGGTTATCTATGCATGTCAGCAGGCGGTGCCCGACCCCGAGGCCCTGAGAGCCCTTTGGAGCGCCGATGAAGTGCGGCTGCGGGTGCTCCCCGAGCCTTGCAGCAGCAAAGTGGAAGTCTTCCAGTTGCTCCGCACTTTGGGCGCGCCGGTGGACCTGGTCTGGGTCATCGGTTGTGAAGAGCAACTCTGCCGCTTCAATGAAGGCAGTCACCGGGCCGGCGGCCGCATGGCCCACACCAAGAAATATCTCCAAGAGATCGGCCTGGAACCCGCCCGGGTAGGACGTTCCCTGGTCACCCCCGGTGATGAGTCCGCCTTAGCCGCCATTGTCTCCGAAATCAGCGGGCGTCTCAAGTCCTTAGGCCCTAGCCCTTTGCGCCGGGCCCCCAATGCCGGGGCTCAGGCGGCGGCGACCTAAAGGAGGACCCGTGCCCGCCAAGTATCATATTCACGTGCGCCAGGTGCCTCCCCGTTTCAGTCCCCTGGCCAAAAGCACCATCATCGATTGGGCGGAAGGCTGCCTGCGGTGCGCCACCTGCGTCAAAGAGCAATGTCCGGTGGATGCTTACCGGAAACGGGGTTTCGACCGCTCCCAGTTCGTGGACACCATCGATGAGATGTGCCGGGATTGCTACCGCTGCGTCCAGGGTTGCCCCCGGGAACTGATTTTCAAGGCCGCCAATCCCCAATACCGGCAGATGGGCGACGCCTACTGGACCCCGGAGATCCTGGCCACCACCTGGTATCAGGCGGAAACCGGCAAGATCCCGGTCTCCGGCGCGGGTTACGGCGGCCCCTTCGCCGGCCCGGGCTTCGATTCCTTCTGGACCGACATGTCCGAGATCGTCCGCCCCACCCGGGACGGCATCCACGGCCGGGAATATATCAGCACCAGCGTCGATTTGGGCCGCAAGCCCATGTTCCTGACCTTCGATAGTAACGGCGAACTGACCTGGCCCTCCCCTCCCCTGCTGGAGTTGCCGCTGCCCATCATTCTGGCGGAGCCGCCCTTTGCCGCCAGCCCCGAAGGGATGCAGGATATCATCATCCAGGCCGCCGGAAATCTGGAAACCCTGGCCATCATGGCCCGGGATCGCCTGGGACCGGTGCCGGAGGAAACCGCGGCCCGGTTGATGCCCTCCTACACCGCCGGTTCCCTGGACCTGGATGATCCCCTCCTCTCCCAGTTGCGAACCCTGGAGATCCTGGACCATCCCGAGGTCCTGGAGCAGATAGAGGCGGTGAAAAGGCGCTACCCCAAGCTGATCGTCAGCCTCAAAGTGCCTGCAGACGGTAAGGTGGTGGAGCGGGTGGCGGAGTTGACCGCGGCCGGGGCCGAGGTCATCCATATCTTCGCCTCGGAACAGGCCCGGGGCTTGGGAGACTCCCAGGACCTGCACCTCAAGGACCTGATCCGCCGCTGCCATCTTCGGCTGGTGGAAGACCGGCTCCGGGATACGGTCACCCTGCTGGTGAGCGGCGGCCTGGCCCTGGCGGAGCACGTGGCCAAGGCCATCATCTGCGGCGCGGACGCGGTCATTGTCGACCTGCCCCTGCTGTTGGCCCTGGAGTGCCGCCTCTGCCGCAGTTGCGCCAAAGGCGGGAAGTGCCCGGTGGAGATCGAGACTCTCACCGTCAAGCGGGGCGCGCAGCGGGTCATCAACCTCATCGGCGCCTGGAATAATCAGCTCCTGGAGATCATGGGGGCCATGGGTATGCGGGAAGTGCGCCGCCTCCGGGGCGAAGTGGGCCGGGCCATGTTCATCGAGGACCTGGAAAAGGAAATCTTCGCGCCCCTTTTCGCCAACCGGGAAGTGGAGACCATTAAACGGGAACCGAATTAAAAGACGGTTTTCAGTTTTCGGTTTCGGTTTTCAGTAAAAGAACCGCATCCTGAAAGCTGGCAACCGGTATCAAAGTAAGAAGCGATCGTTATTATTTTTTTATTTTGCCGAAAACTGAAAACCGAAAACCGAAAACGGTATTTAAAATGGCTAACCCAAAAAAAGTAATCGCCTTACCGACCACGCCCCAGGGTCAACCCTGGGAGCCGGTGCACACCCCGGCCCGGTTTCGCAACCCTTTGAGCAAATACCGGGTATACCGCAGCGAATCCAAGTGCATCAAATGCGGCAAGTGCGTGGAGCTCTGCCCCTACGGCGTCTTTACCAAGGCCGGCAAGTACCTCCGCAAGCCCAAGAGCTATCTCTGCCTGGGATTTGAATGCCAGAAGAAGCCCTTCTATTGTGTCGCCAACTGCCCGGCCCAGGCCCTGAGGGTCCATCAGCACCCGGTTTATAACACCCTGGGGGACTGCCGCTGGAACGGGGATCTGCTGCTGAGCACCTGGTGGCAGGCGGAGTGGGGCAATCTGCCCTACACCGACGTGGAGTACCGCACCGGCGGCTCCGGCGGCGGCTTTGACCGTCTCCGTTTTCTCTTTCCCCCCCGCCGGGGCGGAGCCAAGATCGACCATCGGGACATCTCCCTGGGAGTGGACCTCAACCGCCGGGGCGACGGCCGCCCCCAGATCCGGGTGGGCGTCCCCTGGTACGGCGGCGGCATGTCCTTCGGCTCAGTAAGCATCAACACCATCATCTCCCGGGTCCAGGCCGCCAAGAACTTCAACACCCTGGTCTCCACCGGAGAAGGGGGCTATCCCGAGGAACTTTATCCTTACGATGATCATATGGTCACCCAGGTGGCCACCGGTCTCTTTGGCGTCCGGGAGGACACCCTGCAACGGGTGCGGATGATCGAATTTAAATACGCCCAGGGCGCCAAGCCCGGCCTGGGAGGCCATCTCCTGGGAGACAAAGTCACCCCCGCGGTGGCCCGCATGCGGGAATCCGTCACCGGCAGCGCCCTGTTTTCGCCCTTCCCCTTTCACAGCGTTTACTCCGTGGAAGACCACAAGAAACACATCGACTGGATGAAGGAGATCAACCCCCGGGCCCTGATCTCGGTGAAGGTCTCCACCCCCACGGACGTGGACATGGTGGCCGTGGGCAGCTACTACGCCGGAGCCCACGTGGTCCAGTTGGACGGCAGCTACGGCGGCACCGGCGCGGCGCCGGACATCGCCAAAAAAAATATCGCCATGCCCATCGAGTACGCCATTCCCAAGGTGCACCAGTTTCTGAAGGCCGAAGGCATCCGGGAGGAAGTCACCTTGGTGGCCTCCGGCGGCATACGCAGCGCCTTCGACGTGGCCAAGGCCATCGCCCTGGGCGCGGACCTGGTGCAGATCGGCACCGCCGATCTGGTGGCCCTGGAATGCCTGCGCTGCCACAACTGCGAGAGCGGCCGGGGATGCGCCCGGGGGATCGCCACCACCGATCCGGAACTCCTGAATCTCCTGGAGGTGGAGTGGGGGTCCCAGCGGATCATCAACATGTTCCTGGCATGGCGCAGTGAACTGATCCGGATCCTCAAGAAACTGGGGATGCACAGCCTCACCGAACTGGTGGGCCGCACCGACTGCCTGGTGCATTTGGATTACCTGAAGGGCAGGTAGCTAAACCCAGATCGGTCCGATCAGTCCGATCAGTCCAATCAGCCCACAACACCCGGAAAACAAGACAGCAAAATGAAAACACACCAACAAATCGAAAAGATCATCCAATCGAGGCAGCCCCTGGCGGCCGACCTGCCGTCGCGGCCCCGGTTTGAGACCGAGGCCGAGGGCGGATGCGGGGTCACCGGGTTTGCGTGCAGCATCCCGGTGCGCGGCAGGCATATCTTCGAGCCCTCGCGGCAGATGCACAACCGGGGAAACGGCCGGGGAGGCGGTATTGCGGCTATGGGATTCGACCCCAGGATGCTGGGGGTGACCCGCGAGGTCCTGGAGGAGGACTACATCCTCCAGATCGCGGCCCTCGAGGAAGGGGTGGTCGACGACCTGACCGAGCGGTTCATCGACCCCTTTTTTAAGGTGGACTTCTCGGAGCGGATCCCCCACGTGGACGACTACCGGGACATCCGGGGACTGGATGTGCGGCCCCCCGAGGTCTTCCGCTACTTTGTCCGGGTGAAGCCCGATGTGCTGAAACGATTCGTCTCGGAAAACCATCTGGCAGGGATCGATCACCGCCGGGCCGAAGACGAATTCGTCTACCAGAACAGCTTCAGGATCAACAAGACCTATTACGACGCCTACGGAAAGCAGCAGGCCTTTGTCCTCTCCCACGGCCGGAATTTCTTTATCCTCAAGATCGTGGGCTATGCCGAACAGGTGGTGCAGTACTACAAGCTCGACAATTTCAAGGCCCACATCTGGATCGCCCATCAGCGCTATCCCACCAAGGGGCGGGTCTGGCACCCGGCCGGGGCCCATCCCTTTATCGGACTCAACGAGGCCCTGGTCCACAACGGGGATTTTGCCAACTACCATTCGGTGGCCGAGTATCTGAGACAGAAGAATATCCATCCCCTCTTTCTCACGGACACCGAGGTCTCGGCCCTGATGTTTGATCTCTACAGCCGGACCTACGGGTATCCGCTGGAATATGTGATCGAGGCCCTGGCCCCGACCATGGAGCGGGATTTCGACCGGCTGTCGCCCGAGCGGCAGCGGATCTACCGGGCCATCCAGGCGACCCATGTGCATGGATCCCCTGACGGGCCCTGGTTTTTCATCATCGCCCGGAACGACACGGCCCACCACCGGCTCCAGTTGATCGGGATCACCGACACGGGGATGCTCAGGCCTCAGGTCTTTGCCCTGCACGACGGCCAGGTCCAGGTGGGCCTCATCTGCTCGGAAAAACAGGCCATCGATGCCACCCTCAAGAGCCTGGCCGCGGAGGACCCCCGGGTGGGGACCGTGGCTGATCGGTACTGGAACGCCCGGGGCGGGAGTTATACGGACGGCGGGTCCTTTATCTTCAACCTGGATGCACAGGGGCCGGACCCCCTGGAGCGCAGGCTCACCTGTGTGGACAAGTTCGACCGGCCGATCGGCGTCCCCCGGGGCCAGTCCGCCTATCTGCCGGGGCAGGTCTACTATCTTCTGGGAGAGGACATCCAAAAGGAGCGGTTCGACATCTCGCGCTTTTTCGAACTCCAGCGGGCCGATCTCCTTTACACCTATGTGACGAATGGGATAAAAGACTGGGATTTTGCCGACATCATGGAGTGTCTCAAGGAGATCAAGGCGTGGGCCCTCAAAGGGGACGCCCATTTCGAGGTGGCCCTCGAGGCCCTGACCCGGCTGTTGGATCTCAGGTATCCGACCCACGACAAGAAGCGACGCTCCATCCTCCAGATGATCCAGCAGACCCTGGAGACCGTATTCAGGCACTTTCCGTCCCTGGCCAGGGAGGATAGGGCATCGGCCTATCGTCTCATCGACTGGGAGACCCGGCAGTTTTTCAGGGGACCTTCCTACGACGAAAAGGTGCTGGTGATCGATGCCTCTCTCTTTCCGCCGGAGGGTGATCACTGCGACAGCCGGCTCATGGCCGAGGCCTTTCACCGGGGCTGGCGCCGGTTCATCGTGTTCGGGCTCAAGGGCCAGCGGTTCCACGGCTGCGGGCTGGGGCCGGATACGGGCGGGGTGCGGATCGACGTGTACGGGAGTTCGGGCGATTATCTGGGGTCCGGTATCGACGGTCTCACCATCCATGTGCATGGAGACGCCCAGGACCAGTTGGGCCAGATCATGAAGTCGGGCAAGCTGGTGATCTACGGGGATACGGGACAGACGTTCATGTACGGGGCCAAGGGGGGCGAGGTCTACGTCATGGGGAACGCGGCCGGTCGGCCCCTTATCAATGCGGTGGGCCGTCCCCGGGTGGTGATCAACGGGACCTGTCTGGACTACCTGGCCGAGTCGTTCATGGCGGGCGACCCCCACAAGGGCGGCGGGTTTGTGGTCTTAAACGGGATGACATTTGACGAGCAGGGTGCGGTGATCCCCCAGCCCACCCCCTATCCAGGGGCCAATCTCTTTTCCCTGGCCTCGGGCGGGGCCATCTTTATCCGGGATCCCGATGCCCTCGTGGATGAGGAACAGCTCAACGGCGGGGAGATCGTGGCCATGGATGCAAGGGACTGGGACCTGATCCTCCCCTATCTGAAAGAGAATGAACGCCTGTTCGGGATTTCCATTGAACAAGACCTGTTGATGGTGGAAGGGGAGATGCGGGATCCCCTGCGGGTATATCGAAAGGTGAGGCCCCGGCAGACAGCCGACGTGAAAAAGGATGGTCTGGAGGAGTACGGAGAGAGCGAATGATGAAAAAGATCGAAGCCATAATCAAGCCGTTCAAGTTGGATGATGTGAAGGATGCGATCCTGAAACTGGGGGTCAGCGGGATTACCATTACCGAGGTGAAGGGCTTCGGCCGGCAGAAGGGCCACAAGGAGATCTACCGGGGGGCCGAGTATGTGGTGGATTTTCTCCCCAAGATCCGGATCGAGGTGGTGGTGTCGTCGGACATCGTCCCCAGGGTGGTGGATGTGATCAAGCAGAACGCCTATACCGGCGAGATCGGGGACGGGAAGATCTTTGTCATGCCCGTGGAAAAGGCGATCCGGATCCGGACGGGCGAAGAGGACCGGGACGCGATATAGCGGGTTGGGGGTTTATTGGGTTTATTGAGTTCATTGGGTTGCTGGGGTTTATTGGGTTTTTGCTGACCTCTGACTTCCGACCTCTGACCTCTGGGGCTTATTGGGTTTGTTGAGTTACGCCCTCTCGCCTGACAACTATTAACCAATAACTCTTAACCTCTTTGCCCTTTGAGCTTATCACTATTGGATGGTTCACGGAAAATCGTTGGGGATTTCCTGGCGTCACGGGAGGTCTTTGTGAAAGAGGAACTGGATCGCCTTTCCGGACAGGAGGCGGTCCGGAGGTACGCCGACCTGATGGACGGCTTTGTCCGGTCCCTCTTCTTGGAGGCCGGGTTCCGGGAGAATGGCAGCGAGGAGGCGGACGGGGGGCTCACCGTGATGGCCCTGGGCGGTTACGGGCGGCAGGAACTCTGTCTCGGCTCGGACGTGGACCTGATGGTGATTCACCCCGGCAAGCTCTCCGAAGAGATGCAAGGGGTCATTTCCCGGGCCATCTATCCCCTGTGGGACGCCAAGCTGGAGGTGGGGCATTCCATTTTGACCTACCGGGAATGCATCCGGCTGGCGGTCACCGATTTCCGGGTCTTCACCTCGCTTTTGGACAGCCGGTTTCTCATGGGGTCCCCATCCTTTTACCGGCTCTTTCAGGAGGCCTTCTGGTCGCGCATCCAGAGAGAACGATCCCATTTGTTGGGGAGATTCATGGTCTCCCGACAGGAACGTGCCGATCGATACGGGGGCGAGGATCACTTTGTGGAGCCGGACCTCAAGGAGGGTCTGGGGGGGCTCAGGGACCTTCATCTCATGGACTGGATGGCGCGGACCTATTTCCGGTGCGGGCATCTAAAAGAGATCAAGCGGTTTGGGGTTTTCAGCCACTTTGACATGGATAACCTGGACCTCTCGAGAAGCTTTCTGTTGAAGGTGCGCAACCGTCTCCATCTGTTGGCCGGGCGAAAGGAAGACCGGTTGTTTCTCTCGCTCCAGAAACGGATCGCCCGGGACCTGGGTTACGATGATGATCCTGTCATCTCGGGTCCTGAACGGCTCATGAGGGACCTCTATCTCCACCTGAACCGGATCCGTTACCGGCACGACGAGTTTCTGGCAAAGGCGCTGGACATGATCGATCCCGCCCCCGTGGAAGAGATTCCGGATCAACCCCCGGGGGAGTTCCGGATCGTCAAGGGGAATATCGTCCTTAGGGAAGGGACGCTTTTGGAAAAGGAGCCTGTGACCATCCTGCGTGCCTTCAGGGAGGCCAACGAACAGGGTCTTTTCTTGGGGTCCGGATTGATATGGGAGGCCGAGGAAATCATCGCCCGCAAAGGGGCTGATCTGGCCCGTTCGCCCGAGCCGAAGGCCCTTTTCCTGGAGATCATGTTGAGGCCCCGGAATCCAAGGATCATCCGGCTGGCCCTGGAGATCGGCCTGATCGATTGCCTTATCCCGGAATTCGGCGAGATCCGGAATCTCCCCCAGTTTGGCTACTATCACGTGATGACCGTGGATCTCCATTCCCTGAGGACACTGGAGGTGATCAACGAGATCGCAAAAGGGGCATACGACCGGCAATGGCCCATCCTCAAGAAGGCCTTCGACCGGATCCGATGTCCAGAGTGTCTTTACCTGGCGGCCCTCCTCCACGATATCGCCAAAGGACATCATGGCGATCATGCGGCGGAAGGGGGCGAGATGATCGTGCGCATCCTCAAGCGGCTCGGCGTGACGGGCGAGGCCATCGAGGCGGTTCCCTTTCTGGTGAAACACCACCTCCTGCTGGCCAATGTATCCCAACGGCGGGATTTAAGCGACGAGAAAACCTCGGTCCAGGTGGCACAGACCATCCAGGACAAGGATCGTCTCAAGATGCTCTTTCTCCTGACCGTGGCCGACAGTGTCGCCACCGGTCCCATGGCCCGCAGCGACTGGAAGATCATGCTCTTAAGCGAGCTGTTTGTAAAGGTGGTCCGCATCCTAAAGCGGGGGCTTTTGGCATCGCCCGACGCCACCCAGGAAATCGCGGCTAAACGGGCGGCCCTGGTGAAGGCCCTGGGACCGGAATTTTCAGAGACAGAACTCTTGCATCTCATGGACCAGGTATCCTCCCGGTATTTTTTGAGCGCCGGCATAGAGGATATGGTCCGGCACTTCCGCATGGCCCTGACCCTGGGGGATCAGCGGCATGCATGGGTCCTCCAGCGCGTGACCGATGCCCCTGTGACCCGCGTCATCCAGTGCACCTACGACCGGCCGGGACTCTACAGCAAGATGGTCGGGGTCTTTACCCTGAACAATATGGAGATCCTCGCAGCCCATATCTTCACCCTGAAAAACGGGCTGGCCTTTGACATCTATGAGGTCACCAACCCGGTGGACCGATACCGGGAGGAGGAGCGATGGGAAAAGACATTGGGGGATGTTCGACTGGCCCTTGAGGACCGGCTCCCCCTGGACGACCTGATCGAGGAAAAAGTGCGATCCCCCTATGGGCAGGCCCATCACAGCCATGTGCCCAAAAAGGTCAAGGTGGATAACGAGGCGTCCGACTTTTTCACGGTGATCGAGATCAATTCCCCCACCAGCCTGGGATTGTCCTACATGCTGGCAAAAGAGATCTTCGCCCTGGGCCTCGATATCCGGTTTGCCAAGGTCAACAGCGACGAGGAGCGTCTCAGGGGGGTCTTTTACGTCAAGGACGCGGGCGGCCAAAAGATCCACGAGGCCGATCAGATCACACGGATCCGGGACAGGCTGGGGGAATTGGCAATTGACTATTGACTATTGAGGGGGGTGCTTTGCCCCAGTCTTTTTTGTCCCTTTGACTCGCGAATTGCTCTCAAAGAGTTATCCATGATTGCCATCATCGACTATAAGGCAGGCAACCTCAGGAGCGTGGAGCGCGCCCTCAGGGGACTGGGGCTGGACTGCCGGATCACCCACGACAGGACCGAGATTCTCATGGCGGACCGGGTCGTCTTTCCCGGGGTGGGGGCCGCGGGACGGGCCATGGCCGACCTGCGGCAGCTGGGCCTGGACCGGGTCTTGAAAGAGGCCCTCGATATGGGGAAGCCCTTTTTGGGGATCTGCCTGGGGGCCCAGATTATCCTGGAGCACAGCCGGGAAGACCGCGCCCCATGCCTGGGATTCATAAAAGGGGAGGCCAAGCGGTTTCCGGCGCCCCTGATGACCGCTGGCGGTGAACGGCTCAAGGTCCCCCATATGGGATGGAACGGCCTTGAGCAGACAAGGCCCCATCCGGTCTTGACAGGGATCGATCCGGAAGATGAATTCTACTTTGTGCACGGCTATTATCCGGCCCCTGCGTGGGACCGGGATGTCATCGGCATGACCGATTACGGGATTCGGTTCCCATCGGTGATCGGGAGGGGGAATCTCATTGCCATGCAGTTTCATCCGGAGAAGAGCGGGAGGCCGGGCCTTCGCATACTGAAAAACTTCTGTGAATGGGGCGGGGACCATGCTGAGTAAACGGATCATCCCCTGCCTGGACGTACGCGACGGAAAGACCACCAAGGGGATTCGGTTCAAAGAAAATGTGGATATCGGGGACCCGGTGGAGATGGGCCGCTATTACTATGAGGCGGGGGCCGACGAGATCGTGTTTTACGACATCACCGCCTCCAGCGAGGGCCGCGATATCATGATCGACGTGGTGAGCCGGGTGGCCGAATCCATCTTCATCCCCTTTTCCGTGGGCGGGGGGATCCGGTCGCTCGAGGACATGCGACGGGTCCTTCTGGCAGGGGCCGAGAAGGTAAGCGTCAACTCGGCCGCCATCAACAACCCGGAGATCATCGCCCAGGGGGCCGAGGCCTTCGGGAGCCAGTGCATCGTCCTGGGCATGGACGTGAAACGGGTGGGGCCCTCTGCCGCGGTCCCGTCCGGCTATGAGATGGTCATCAACGGGGGGAGGACCGATACCGGTCTGGACGCCCTGGCGTGGGCCCGGCGGGCCGAGGCCCTGGGGGCCGGGGAGATCTGTCTCAACTCCATCGATGCGGACGGGACCCAGGACGGTTACGAATTGACATTGACGGCCCTCATCTCCGAGAATGTGACCATCCCGGTCATCGCCTCGGGCGGGGCCGGGAGCATCGATCACATCTACGATGTCCTGACCCAAGGGAAGGCCGATGCCGCGCTGGTGGCCTCCATTGTCCATTACAACACCTACAGCGTACGTGAGATCAAGGAGGCCCTTCACGCCAGGGGGGTGAAGGTGCGGATGAAGTGGTGACGGGGATTGCCATGAAAGCACTGATTGCACTGGAAGACGGGACCCTCTTTTACGGCCGCTCCTTCACCGGACACGGGGAGGCCGTGGGGGAGGTGGTCTTCAACACCAGCATGACCGGATACCAGGAGATCCTGACGGATCCCTCCTACTGCGGCCAGATGGTGACCATGACCTATCCCCTCATCGGCAGCTACGGGGTGAATACGGAGGATGTGGAGTCGGACCGGATCCAGGTGCGGGCCTTGCTGGTCAAGGAGTATCAGGCATATCCGAGCAATTATCGATCGCAAAAGGGACTGGCGGACTACCTCAGGGAGGCCGGGATTCCGGGGATCGAAGGCATCGACACCCGTGCCCTCACCCGGCACATCCGGACGCAGGGGGCCATGAAGGCGGCCATTTCGACGCGTGAGCTGGATCCGCATACCCTGGTGAAACGGGCCCGGCAATCCCCGGACATGGCCGGCCTGGATCTGGCCAGGGAGGTGACGTGCGATGGGCCGATGCTGTGGGAAAATGGGACGCTGTCCGCGGTAACGACCGGACTGCATCGGTTCCAGTGGCCGGACGGACCGGGGCGCCTCCGCATCGCGGCCATGGATTACGGCATCAAGACTAATATCCTGAGGTCCCTGGCGGAGAGGGGGTGCACCATCCTGGTCCTACCGGCCGAGACCCACAGCAGGACCATCGACCGGCTCGATCCGGACGGTCTTTTCCTGAGCAACGGCCCCGGGGACCCGGCCCCGGTCGACTATGCGGTAGAGACGATCCGCGGCCAGATGGGCCGCAGACCCATCTTCGGGATCTGCCTGGGCCACCAGTTGATCGGTCTGGCCCTGGGCGGTCGGACCTTCAAGCTCAAGTTCGGCCATCACGGCGGCAACCAGCCGGTCAAGGACCTGGCCACCGGCCGGGTGGTGATCACGGCCCAGAATCACGGGTTCTGCGTGGATATGGATTCCCTGAAGGACCCGGACATCCGGATCACCCATATAAACCTCAACGACAACACCGTGGAGGGGCTGGCGCACGAGAGACTCGGCCTCTTTTCCGTGCAGTACCATCCCGAGGCCGCGCCAGGACCCCATGACGCGGGGTACCTCTTCGACCGGTTTGTGGAGATGGTGAGGAGGCGCAAGGCGTGAGGGGTTAGGCGTTAGGCGCAAGGGGAAAGCTCGAAGCTGAAAGGGCAAAGGGAACAAGAGTTATTGGTTAATCGTTCACGGTTATTAGGGAAAGAGCGCCATAACCCAACAAACTCAATAAACCCATAACCCATACCCAATAACCAGTATCCAGTATCGAGCAGCCAGCAATCCCGCGTATCGCGGGATCTGCGCTCCGCTTCGACCAGTAACGAGAAACCAGTAACGAATACCGAGCATCCAGTACCCAGTACCCACTACCGAGTACCCAACATATGCCCAAGCGCACCGACATACAGAAGATCCTCATCATCGGCTCCGGACCCATCGTGATCGGCCAGGCCTGTGAATTCGACTACTCCGGGACCCAGGCGTGCAAGGCCTTGAAGGAGGAGGGGTACGAGATCGTCCTGGTCAACAGCAATCCCGCCACCATCATGACCGATCCGGACACGGCCCATCGCACCTATGTGGAGCCCATCACCCCGGAGATGGTGGCCAAGATCATCGAACGGGAGCGGCCCCAGGCCATCCTCCCCACCCTCGGGGGCCAGACCGGGCTCAATACGGCCATCGGCGTGGCCAGGACCGGGATCCTGGAGGCCCTCAACGTGGAGATGATCGGGGCATCCATACCGGTCATCCACAAGGCGGAGGACCGGGAGCAGTTCCGGGACGCCATGGCCCGGATCGGGCTCAGGGTCCCGCAAAACGGGATCGCCAGGGACATGGAGACGGCCAGGGCCGTGGCCGAAGAGATCGGATATCCGGTCATCATACGGGCCAGTTTCACCCTGGGAGGGTTCGGGAGCGGGGTGGCCTACAACCGGGAGGAGATGGAGCAGCTCGCCCGGGTGGGCCTGGACGCCAGCATGATCTCGGAGATCATCATGGAGGAATCCCTCCTGGGCTGGAAGGAATACGAACTGGAGGTGATGCGGGACTTCAACGACAACGTGGTCATCATCTGCTCCATCGAGAACTTCGACCCCATGGGGGTCCACACGGGGGACAGCATCACCGTGGCCCCGGCCCAGACCCTTTCCGATCGGGAATACCAACAGATGCGGGACGCGGCCATCGCCATCATCCGGGAAATCGGCGTGGAAACCGGGGGCTCCAACATCCAGTTCGCCATTGATCCCAAAACCGGGGAGATGGTGATCATCGAGATGAACCCCCGGGTCTCCCGCTCCTCGGCCCTCGCCTCGAAGGCGACGGGCTTCCCGATCGCCAAGATCGCCGCCAAACTGGCCGTGGGCTACACCCTCGACGAGATTCCCAACGACATCACCCGCGAGACGATGGCCTCCTTCGAGCCGACGATCGACTACTGCGTGGTCAAGATCCCCCGCTGGACCTTCGAGAAGTTCCCCGAGACGGAGGATTTTCTCACCACCTCGATGAAGTCGGTCGGCGAGACGATGGCCATCGGCAGGACCTTCCGGGAGGCCCTCCAGAAGGCGATCCGCTCCCTGGAGATCAAGCGCTTCGGCCTGGCGATCGACCTGCCCGAGGAGGCGGCCCGCAATTCGAGAGATTTTCTGGAGCGGAAGCTGGCGCGGCCCAACTCCCTGCGGCTCTTCTACATTGCCGCCGCCTTCGAGCTGGGGATGAGCCTGGAGGAGGTCCAGCGGCTGAGCCGGATCGACCCCTGGTTCCTGCGCCAGATCGAATCCCTGGTCGCAGCGGAGCGGGAGATAAAGGCGGCCGACCATTCGCCCGAGCTCCTCCGCGACGCCAAGCGACTTGGCTTTGCCGACGATTATCTGAGCCGGCTCTGGAACCTCCCCCCCGAGGAGGTCCGGCGGCGCCGGTTCGAGGC
>ENA-OSEO01001702-OSEO01001702.1-sediment-metagenome-genome-assembly--contig:-NODE-1702-length-37316-cov-9.467306_pt1 | contig 37316 bp, 31 predicted proteins | sample MGYA00237883_ERZ534232 | MGnify/ENA metagenome assembly ERZ534232 | reverse complement strand
GTCATCAGGCAGTTCATTGCAGATATCGAGTGGCCGGATCTTGACTACATGATCATCGATTCACCGCCCGGTACAGGCGACGAGCCATTGACCGTGGCACAGACCATACCCGATGCAAAGGCCGTCATCGTGACAACTCCTCAGGAGATTTCACTGGCCGACGTTAGAAAATCCATCAACTTTTGCCGCCAGGTCCAGATGGAAATCTTGGGCCTTGTGGAAAATATGAGCGGGCTCAAATGTCCCCATTGCGGAAAAACGATAGACATATTCAAGACCCATGGCGGGATACTCACCGCTAAAAAAGAGGGGTTGAGACTTTTAGGATCGCTCCCATTCGAACCGGCTGTGGTATCAATGGGCGACATGGGGAGTATGGATCTTCTGGACGACGGTAAAATTTTAATTACACGGGAATTCAATAAAATAGTGGATGAGGTCATTAAATTTACCAAAATTGCGACAAAGAGGATTCTCGAACCGAAAGAGAGTATTCCGATCAATTTTAGAAGATAATAATCCGAAATAATGCAAAATAACAGGCATAAGCGTGCCATCCATGAAGGAAAATAAAACATATCAACAGCAATCAAATCTCTGGGGAGAAACATCCGTTCATTATCTTGAGATGGCAACTCGAACGGATAAACGCCGGATAATAAACGATCCTGATGGATATGGCAAAAGAACCGGTGTATGTGGCGACACGGTTGAGATGTTTTTAATTATTCAAAAAAATCGTATCCGTTCGGTTTCATTTATTACCGACGGGTGCATAAACACCCATGCGTGTGCTAATACGGTTGCCTTTTTAGCCGAAGGAAAAACCGTAGCAGAGGCCTGGGAGATTACACCGGAAAAAGTCATTGATTTTCTGGAAACATTGCCGGAGGAACACTTGCATTGCGCTGAATTGTCGGTGGGTGCGTTCTATCTCGCATTGGTTAATTTTCAGGAGTTTAAACATGCACCCTGGAAAAAATTATACGGCAAGTCAAGATGATCTATATTTATAATTCTATTCCTTTGCAGAAAATTTAATCAAGGATATGTCTAAGCACTAAAGTACTCTGAATCGTAAATTCGATGATGTATTTAAGGATACATGACTCAGTAACTTGACAGCGCAATATGTCGTCTTATTTTTGAGCATAAGTTCATAATTCAAAGGAAAATCATCGTATGATTATCAGTGTTGCAAGCGGAAAGGGCGGAACAGGAAAGACAACAGTGGCCACCAACCTGGCCGTTTCCATTGGGTCGGATGTACAACTTCTGGACTGTGATGTTGAAGAGCCCAATGCTCACCTTTTTATCAATCCTGTCATTGAGCTGAGTAAAAAAGTTTATACACCGGTTCCGCAAATCGATGAAGAAAAATGTAATTTCTGCAAAAAATGTGCGGAAATCTGTCGTTTCAAGGCCATCGCTGTAATTAAGGAAACCGTCCTCACATTCCCTGAACTTTGTCATAGTTGCGGTGGTTGCGTGGAAGTTTGTCCGGAAAAAGCCATCACCGAAACCGGTCGTGAATTGGGTGTGATTGAAATCGGACACCGGAATAATCTATCATTTGCACACGGACGGTTGAGGATCGGTGAAGCCATGTCACCGCCTCTCATTAGAAAAGTTCGATCTTATACACGATCTGATCAGTTCACCATCATCGATGCACCTCCCGGAACTTCATGCCCGGTTATCGCCGCCATGAAGGGTGCCGATTTTGTCCTGATGGTTACCGAACCGACACCTTTTGGCCTGCACGACCTTAAACTCGCTGTCGAAGCAGTAAAAATCCTCGAAATTCCAACGGGTCTTGTCATTAATCGTTCAGACATCGGCGATGATGGTGTTCGAACATATGCCCAGAATGAGAATCTGCCCATCTTGATGGAGATTCCCTTTGATCGACGCATCGCTGAGGTATATTCGAGAGGCAGACTTGTTGTTGAGGAAATGCCGGAATGGAAAGAAAGATTTATCGAATTGTACCGTCATATTGAAGAATTAATACATCGCCAGAACAATCGGTTGTAGAAAAGCGGACTTATCCGCCGATGCCGTGCGGTGAGCTCCTGATTTATCGAAGATCTAAAAATAGTTGCCACAAGGGCACAAAGAATATAGGTATCATTTTTTTTCGTGCCTTGGTGCCTTAGTGGCAAAATACCAAACGATTACGAATCGTTGTAGGGGAGAAAAATTTCCGTGAAAGAGTTGGTGGTAATCAGCGGCAAAGGCGGCACCGGCAAGACCAGCCTGATGGCAGCCTTTGCAACATTGGCTGAAAACGAGGTTCTTTGTGATGCGGATGTGGATGCCGCCGATCTTCATCTGCTCATGAACCCCGAAATAAAGGAAAGACACGATTTTCAAGGGGGAGGAACGGCGGTTATTCAATCGGACAGATGCACCGCTTGTGGTTTGTGCAGGGATCTGTGCCGGTGGAATGCCATTAGTGAATCGTTTAAGGTTGACCCCATTGAGTGTGAGGGCTGCGGCGTCTGTGTTGATTTTTGTCCGGAAGAAGCCATTGATTTTCCCATAAAAACCTGCGGGGAGTGGTTTATTTCAAATACCCGTTTTGGTCCAATGGTTCATGCCAGATTGGGAATTGCCGAAGAAAACTCCGGCAAACTGGTAACCCTTGTCCGGCAGGAGGCCAAAAAACTTGCCGAAAAAAATAAATTGGATCTTATGATCACAGACGGACCGCCTGGCGTGGGATGCCCGGTGATCGCTTCCGTGGGCGGCGCTTCAGCCGTGCTTATCGTTGCCGAACCTACGGTTTCCGGATTACATGATATGAGCCGGGTGGCACAACTGGCCGCTCACTTTAAGGTACCGGGAATGGTATGTGTCAACAAGTTCGATCTGAATCCCGATCAGACCGAGGCTATCGAAAACCTGGCAAAAGAAAATCACATAACGGTTGTGGGACGAATTCCTTTTGATCCTGTCTTTACCGAATCCATGGTCAAAGGGCAAACTGTTTTGGAATATGTGGGAAACTCAAAGATTCGAAGCAGCATCAGTGAAATTTGGCTAAACGTTAAATACCAACTGGGGCTTTAAAAGCAAACTGTAATTTAAACGTCATTGATAAGGAGGATGTTTGAAATGAAAAATGGTAGAATCGCTATCCCGTCTGTAAATAATGGCGGACTCGATGGTCAAAGGGCGGGACATTTTGGTCACTGTGATGTGTTTACACTGGTCGATGTGGTAGACGGAGAGATCGAACAGGTTAAATCAATTGCCAACCACGCCCATGTTCAAGGCGGATGTATGGTCCCTGTCAATCTGTTGGCGGAACACCAAGTTAACGCATTGATTGTCGGTGGTATCGGCATGCGTCCGTTGATGGGATTCCGACAGGTAGGCATCGATGTGTATCACGATGCCACGCGTCCTGAAATCCGGCCGGTGGTGGAAGACCTGATTGCAGGCAAGCTGCCGATGATTTCAGATGACCAGGTTTGCGGTGGCGGACAAGGTGGTATGTAACCGGGTATTAATCATCTGCATCCATTTTGTCTTGATCGATCCTTATGGCACAAAAAAACAAAAGGACAAAAATAATGAAAATAGCAGTTACATCTCAGGGAACCGGCCTTGATTCACAGGTGGATCCCCGCTTCGGTCGGGCTGCTTATATCCTCATCGTGGACACGGAAACCCTTGAATTTGAAGTGCTCGACAACAAAGAAAATATAAATGCATTTAAAGGCGCCGGTATTCAGGCAGCCTCCATGATAAGTGATAAAGGAGCAGAGGTTCTTTTAACCGGTTATTGCGGCCCCAAGGCATACCAGGTATTGAATGCCGCAAAAATAAGTGTGGCCAATGACGTTGAAGGCACGGTCATAGATGCCGTAAAATCCTTTAATGAAGGGAAACTGACGTTTGCCGACAAGGCAAATGTTGAAGGTCAATGGTAAGAAAATAAATGGTTGAATAGAGCGTCAGAAAATTGCTATCTTGATGAGTAAAGATCCGGGTCCAGAGGGCCCGGCTTTGAGCTAAGCCCAGAGGGCATGATTTGTACCTTTTTCAAGTCATTGGAATGTTGGAAGATTGGAATACTGGAAGATTGGGTGGTAGAAGCGGAAATGATCTCTTTAAAACTGACAGAATTCCTTTACAACCCATTATTCCACGATTCCATCATTCCATTATTCCTGTTGAATCATTTACCGGCAGGGCCATTGAACTCTGACTCCCGCAAAACGGGACAGGCACGGTCCTGAGGACCGGGATTTCCAAGCTGCATTAAAATAGTAAAATATTCGATCACTTTTGGTTTTTAAATTGGGAGGTTTTTCATGAGCATTCAGATTGATGAAACCATGCAGATATTTATAGATGAATCCTTGGAACATATGGCGGATATTCAAAATGATTTGCTGGCCATCGAAGCGGCTGGGGCCGATATCAACGAAAGCTTGGTGAATAAGGTCTACCGAGCCGCTCATTCCATTAAAGGCGGAGCAGGCTTTATGGGGCTTACAAACATCAAAAACCTCACTCATGAAATGGAAAATATTTTAGGGAAAATACGAAGCCTGGAATTAATTCCAAACACAGAAATCATCAACATACTTTTGTCGGCTTCAGATGTGCTTATCGATCTCATAAACAATATCACCCAAAGCAACGATATTGATATTTCACATCATATAAGGTCTTTGATATCGATTACAACCACACCCTCGTCTATCAAAGAAAAGGAACCAGAAATTGAAACTAAAATGTCGGATAGTTCAACGGAACCTATTTTTATATCCTTTCCTGATAAAATATCGGGCTTTAAAGTTCGTGAAGACGTGATTCTAGGCGGAAGAAAGGGTGGGAAGAATATATATTTGGTTCGAATGGATTTAATTCATGATGTTCATGCGAAAAATAAAAAAGTTCTCGAACTTTTAAACGATATGGAGTCAACCGGCATTATTCTAGAAAAACAGGTTGAAATTGATGTTGTCGGTCCCCTTCACGCAGACAAACTTCCGGGTGGATTTCCCTTTAGCGTTCTATTTGCAACAGTTTTAAGTCCGAAAGACATTGATGCACTCTTTGAAATTGATCAAGAACAAATCTTTGAGCTGACCAATGATCTGCGGGTCAGACCCATAAAAGAATATTCTGATGAAATTCCAGTTAGCTATGAGCCTGAAAATCAGGTTAAAGATGAATTTCAAATAGACGATTTCTTGATAACGAAAAGCAACTTACATGAAGAAACAAACATAGAATTTAAAAATACAGCGGATTTTGAAACAGAGAATGTATCTGAAATGAAAACAGGAGACATAACAACCTTAAAGAGCAGTTCCGATACAAGCTTGAGAGTAAATGTCAGTCTTTTGGACACGCTTATGAATCTGGCTGGAGAGCTTGTTTTAAGCAGAAATCAGCTTCTCCAGGCCATATCTTCCGGTGATCCAAGGGCAGCGGAAACTTCGGGTCAGAGAATTGATTTGATTACATCTGAGCTTCAGGAAGCCATCATGCTTACCAGAATGCAGAACATAGGGATCGTATTTAATAAATTTCCACGCGTTGTTCGTGATCTGGCAGCCAATTTAGGCAAGGACGTTGAATTGTCTATAAAAGGAAAAGAGGTTGAACTGGATAAGACCATTATAGAAGCAATCGGAGATCCTTTAACTCACCTCGTTCGAAATGCAGTGGACCACGGGATCGAACATCCTGAGGATCGCAAAAAAGCAGGGAAAAATACCACAGGAAATATTTTCTTAAAAGCATATCATGAAGCGGGACAGGTCAATATCGAAATTTTCGATGACGGGAAAGGACTGGATGGTCAGAAGCTCGCGACAACTGCGGTATCAAAAGGCTTAATTACCGAAGATCAGGCCAGGATGATGTCTGAGAGGGAAAAAATAAACCTTATTTTTATGCCGGGTTTTTCAACCGCTGAAGAAGTGACCGATGTATCCGGACGGGGCGTAGGTATGGATGTGGTAAAGACCAATCTGGACAGGTTGGGTGGAGTGATCGATATAGACTCTAAACTTAAAGAGGGAACAACGATTCGGATAAAACTTCCGCTGACTCTGGCCATTATTCCCAGTCAGATTATCGTCGCCGGAGGTGATCGATATGCCATTCCACAGGTGAATTTGGAAGAACTCCTGAGAATCCCAGCCAATCAAGTAAAAGAAAGAGTAGAAATTGTTGGAGATGCCGAAGTTGTAAGGTTACGGGGTAAACTTTTGCCGTTAATCAAGTTTGCCGACTTGATAGGGATTGAATCGACATATGTTGATCCTAAAAATGAAATCAAACAAAAAGATCGACGCCGGAATATTGTTGACAGAAGGTCGAAAAGAAGCCTGCTTCGCACTGAAAATCACACGAATGATGAAAGTTCGGAAGTGAAACCCGAAAGAAAAAAAGAATCAGCAAAGTGCTCTAAAAAAGTGGAACGGCATCCGGATGACAGGCGTTACCATGCATCAAGCGCGATGAATATCGTGGTCGTCTCAACGGGCGCTATGAAATACGGATTAGTGGTTGATGAACTGAATGATTCTGAAGAGATTGTTGTCAAACCGCTTGGCCGCCATCTTAAACTTTGCAAAGAGTATGCCGGGGCAACCATTATGGGTGATGGACGGGTTGCCCTGATACTCGATGTTGGAAATCTTGCCCATATGGCCGGTTTAACTTCTGTTGAAGGAACCGATAGATCTGCTGAAGTGGCCATGGAGGAGGATGCGGCCAATAGGGGCAGTAAAGATAGACAGTCTATACTTATTTTTAGGGGCGCTGATAAAGAGCAGTTTGCCCTTCCCATCAATCATGTTGACCGTATTGAAAAAATTAAAAACACAGACATTGAAGAGGTAGGCGGGAAAAAGGTTATGAAATATCGAGGAGGAAGTCTGGCTCTGTTTTCCATAGATCAGGTTGCCAATGTAAAACCCCTCGAACCAAAAGAAGACCTATTGGTCATCGTGGTGAACATTGGAGACAAAGAAGTCGGCATTATGGCCGTGGGGCCTGTGGATGCCAGAGAAATTTCTGTTGAAATTGATGACGAGACATTAAGACAGAAGGGAATATTAGGCTCTACAATCATCGGTGATTACACGACACTGCTCGTAGATGCTTATGGTTTGGTTCATACTTTGAATCCGGAGTGGTTCCCTGAAAGAGATACTGTTCATAATAATGAAGATAAAACATCTACTATCCTTTATGCAGAGGATTCAAACTTTTTTCGAAACCAGGTCAAAGGGTTTATGGAAGAAGAGGGGTATAACGTTATCGGTGCTAAAGATGGAATTGAAGCATGGGACCTTCTTTTAGAACATTCTAAAGAGGTTGACCTTGTCTTGACGGATATAGAGATGCCGAACCTGGACGGTTACGAACTTTCAGAAAAAATTAGAAACGACAATCGATTTTCCGGATTGCCGATTATTGCCCTGACCACCATGGCAGGTGAGGAAGATATCGCAAAGGGTAGGGCGGTTGGCATTGATGACTATCAGATCAAGCTTGATAGAGAAAAGCTTATGAGAAGTGTTCACAATTACTTGACGGGAAAATTTAGAGTTTCGAAATAATAAAACAATTACAAAGCCATTAATGAATAAAAATATAAAAAGGTAGGAAAGAGGAACAGATCATGAACATTACAAAAAAGATCATCATATCTTCACTTTCAGGATTTTTGTTGCTTGGGATAATCAGCCTTGTAATGTCGGTCCGTTTTATGGAAAAAAGAGGAAATGAAGAAATCGATTCTGTAAAGACAATGATGATGGCTGAAAAAAAAGAAAAGCTTAAAGATATCATTGATATTACATTTAATGCCATACAAACCACTTACAACAGAACTGATATGACGGATAGTCAGAAAAAACAGTCGGCATTAAACCTTGTAGAATATATGCGATACAACAAAAATAATTATCTTTGGATCAACGACATGGAACCCAAAATGATCATGCATCCGCTCAAGCCGGAACTTAACGGTAAGGACCTATTTGATTATAAAGATCCAAACGGTAAAAAACTTTTTGTTGAGTTTGCCGAAGTATGCAAGGAAAAAGCTGAAGGTTTTGTTGACTATATGTGGCCGAAACCCGGATATGATGAACCGATTCCAAAATTATCGTACGTCAAACTTTTCAAGCCCTGGAACTGGATTGTCGGAACCGGGGTTTACCTGGATGATATAAGGGCCGTCGAAATTAAAAAAACAAAAGAAATAAAATCAACCATTGCCAGGCAGCGTAATGAAATTATAGGGGTCATCATAATTTTATTGGTGATATGCGCTGTCGTAACCACTTATATATCTCGCAAGATTACAGTGCCGATCAGGAATGCCGCTGATATGCTCAAAGATATCGCTCAAGGCGAGGGGGATCTGACCAAACGTCTTGAAGTCGAAACAAAAGATGAGATTGGTGATATGGCCGATTGGTTTAATAAATTCATAAACACGATACAAAGGATTATTAAAGATGTCGCCCAAAATGCAAATCAGGTGAGTGAGGCATCCAGAAAACTGTCTGAAATTTCAAAACAAATGACTTCTGGGGCAGAACAGACGTCAAAAAAGGCCCACGTAGTTGCAGCGGCTGGAGGGGAAATGAATTCAAACATGAATTCGATTGCTGCGTCGACCGAACAGGCGGCAACCAATGTGAATATGGTGGCAACCGCGGCTGAAGAAATGACGTCTACCATTAACGAAATAGCACGAAATTCAGAAAAAGCAAGCCATATTACCGGAAAAGCAGTTGCCCAGACGCAGAATGCTTCGAATAAGGTAGACGAATTGGGAAATGCAGCCGAAGAAATCGGCAAGGTTGTTGAGACGATTACCGAAATTTCTGAACAGGTCAATTTGTTGGCGTTAAATGCCACCATTGAGGCTGCGCGGGCAGGTGAGGCCGGAAAAGGTTTTGCTGTTGTTGCCAATGAGATAAAAGACCTTGCCAAACAGACCGCTGAGGCCACATTAGAGATAAAAGAAAAGATTGGCGCCATCCAGGGTTCAACAAATGCAACGGTTACGGAAATCGGCCAAATTTTAACGGTTATCAACGATGTCAATGATATCGTTTCTTCAATCGCCGTCGCGGTGGAAGAGCAGTCGGTAACTACCAGAGAGATTGCCGAAAATGTCGCCCAGGCTTCCCATGGTATACAGGAGGTCAATGAGAATATTTCCCAGAGTTCCAGTGTTGCCGGAGACATTGCCAAAGACATTTCCGAAGTCAACCAGGCGGCCGGAGAGATGTCAAACAGCAGTATGCAGGTGAACATGAGTGCCGAAGCGCTTTCCAAGCTGTCTGAGAGGTTGAATGAAATGGTGGGGAAATTTAAAGTTTAGTGGGCTGTATACCTTCTATGGGCAGCATAGATGCATGCTTAGAAAAATTGAAATTATGTGTTTAATAGTTCCAAATTGAGAGTTGAGGATAAATGGGATTTTACATAATAAAAATGGCGGAGAAACATTGATTAATTAACTATGATAAACAAGGAGAAAGGAGATGCTCAAGATTCAGACAACCAAAACAAAGTTAATTGCCTGCGTGGTTTCGATGGTGATCGTGATTGTGGCTACTTTCACCATTAAAGATTTTCAGCAAGAAACAGCACTCAGTAATATTATCATCGGACTTGTGTTTGTTTTAGCATACGCTGCGATTCTTTACTTCTTTATAGAAAACCTGGTGAACAAGCCGATGAAAAAATCCTATGACACCGTCAGAGAAATGGTGCTCAAGGGCGATCTGACACAGCGCATTCCCATGCAAAGGGTTGATTGTTCGGCATTGCGAAAATGTAAACACAACGATTGTCCCGCCTATGGCAAAAAAACGAGCTGCTGGCAGGAAGTCGGATCTAACGCACCAGGAGAAATTCAGTGCCGATGTCTAACATCCGGCGAGTTTAAATCCTGCATTCAGTGTCCTATTGCAACGAGTGTTCTTCATGATGAAATCGATAAAATGGCTGCATGGATCAATACGTTTGTAACCAGAGTTGCAAGGATTATTAAGGATATCGCCAAAGACAGTGAAATGCTGAACAATTCTTCCGCTGATTTGTCCAGTCTTTCTGCACAGATGTCCAGTGGAGCTGAAAACATGGCCAGCAAATCGCACACGGTGGCTACAGCTACGGAAGAGATGAGTTCAAATATGAGCTCTGTGGCCGCAGCCATGGAAGAAGCAGCGACAAATGTGGGAATGGTTGCGGCAGCAGCCGAGGAGATGACATCGACGATTAACGAAATTGCACAAAATTCAGAAAGAGCGAGTCGAATCACCGGTGAAGCCGTGGTTCAGACACAAAGCGCTTCGAATAAAGTCGACGAGTTGGGCAGTGCGGCCCGTGAAATCGGTAAGGTTGTTGAGACAATCACCGAGATCTCCGAACAGGTCAACCTGCTGGCCTTAAATGCTACGATTGAGGCTGCGCGGGCCGGTGAGGCAGGTAGAGGGTTTGCTGTTGTCGCCAATGAAATCAAAGATCTTGCCAAACAGACTGCTGAAGCCACGCTTGAAATCAAAGGAAAAATCGGAGCCATCCAAGGGTCGACCGAGGCAACGGTATCTGAGATCGATCAGATTTCAAAAATCATCAATGATGTCAATGAGATCGTTTCAACTATTGCCACTGCAGTGGAAGAACAATCGGTAACCACCAAGGAGATTGCCGGAAATGTCGCCCAGGCTTCCCAGGGGATTCAAGAAGTGAATCAAAATGTATCACAAAGCTCCATAGTGGCAGGCGAAATTGCAAACGATATCAATGGCGTCAATCTATCGGCCGATGAGATGTCCAACAGCAGTGCACAGGTGAATCTCAGTGCGGAAGAACTTAACAAAATGGGCGTAAAGTTAAATAATATGGTTGGCAAATTTAAAATATAGTGACGTCGTTGATTGACCAATTGAATGATTAATAGCGTCCTTAAATATGATTTGGTTATCCTGTAGAAAACCAATCGGCCCAACGATAACACAGAGCTATGGAGGTGATATTCGATGCGATTATCAGCCAAGACTGAAATGCACAGCGATACCGTGGAGTTGGCAAGCTTTTATGTTGGAAAAGCATTGTGCGGGATGGATATACTAAAGGTTCAAGAAATCAACAAACTCATCGAAATGACAAGGGTACCGCAGGCACCGGATTATGTTCTCGGGATTTTGAATTTGAGGGGTGAAATTGTTACGATTATTGATCTTGGTAAAAAGTTGGGTCTCAAATCGACCGATCTGACGGATAGAACTCGCAATATCATTGTTAATTCGAACGGAGAGCACATCGGACTAATGGTAGAGCAAATTAGCGACGTAATTCAGGTGGAATGGGAAAAGGTCGAGTCGCCGCCGGCAAACATCGGAGAAATGCAGGGAAAGTTTTTTACCGGTGTATTCAAGACCAAAGACCGTTTAATCGGAATTCTGGATGTGGAAAAAGTACTAGAGGAAAACGACTGATTCGGCTGCGGCATTTGGAAGATTAAACTTTAATAAAACAGATGCAACAATGATAAATGATAGACCCATAAGAGTATTGATCGTAGACGATACCCTCGTTTATCGAAAAATAGTAGGTGATGTGCTTTCTGATTTACCCGGAGTTGAAGTGGTGGGATTTGCGCATAATGGGAAAGCGGCGACAACCAAAATTGCTTCTCTATCCCCAGATCTTTTGACCTTAGATATCGAAATGCCGGAGATGAATGGCCTTGAAGTCCTTGAATATATCAAGGAGAAAAGGCTTAATGTAACTGCCGTCATGCTCAGTACCTTGACGCATGAAGGTGGTGAGATGACCATGAAGGCTCTTGAACTGGGAGCGTTTGATTTTATTCCCAAGCCCCAGGAAGGAAGCATGGCCGAAAATACCAAAGCCCTAAAAAATACCATTGTTCCCATATTAAAGGCCTTTAACCGTCGAAATGAAATAAAGGATTTGCTTAAAGGTAAGATACATTTAAAAACAGTCGGAAAAACGGAGAATAACCTTCCGGGATCGGACCAGATCGTGAAACGTATGCAGACGATTTCAGGCCGTTTTAAAAAAAAATCAGAAATTGTGGCTATTGGTGTCTCGACGGGTGGTCCCAAAGCTTTGGCTCAATTGATGCCGTTACTCCCTTCGAATCTGGGAGTTCCTATTTTAATTGTGCAGCATATGCCGCCGATGTTTACTATGTCACTGGCGAAGAGTCTGAATGTCAAATGTTCATTAGAAGTCAAAGAGGCAGAAGACGGAGAACCTGTTCGCTCGAATGTTGTACTCATAGCACCCGGCGGTAGGCAAATGAAAATTTCAGCTTCTGTCGACGGAAAAAGCAGGGTTGTCAGAATTACCGATGATCCGCCTGAAAACAATTGCAAACCTTCTGTGGATTATCTTTTTAGATCAGTCGCACATTATTATGTAGGACGTGCAACCGGTGTTATCATGACCGGAATGGGATCGGATGGATTTCATGGCCTGGAACTGATGAAAAATAACGGATCGACCATCATTGCACAAAATGGAGAAACGTGTGTTGTATATGGTATGCCCAAGGGACCGATAGAAGCCGGTATTGCAGATATTATCGCCCCATTAAATCTGATCGCCGATGAAATATGCCGAACGGTAAAACAAACGAGTCATTAGACGATTGTGGTTCCCGGTGAAGAAGAATCGCGTCAAAATCACTTGATGATTCATGGACTCGAAAAACGAAAGCAAGCCACTGAACAGATAACTGTTGACCTATGATAAAAGCAACGACAAATGATATAAAAATCATAGCAAAGTATATTTCAGAGATATCGGGAATCGAATTGGATGAGAGTAAGGCGTATCTCATAGAAACAAGACTTGGTGGCTTACTCGAAGAATACGGCTATTCTTCGTATTTAGAATTATGCTGCAAAGCCAAAATGGATTCCAGCAAAACCTTGGAAAATGAGATCATTGATGCTATCTCAACGAATGAAACTCTGTTTTTTCGTGACATAGGGCCGTTTGAAGTACTTCGACACAAAATTCTACCCGATTTGATCGACCGGAGAGCAGAAAAATTTTCCGGCCTTTTTCCAACGACGATCCGTATTTGGAGTGCGGCCTGTTCGACTGGGCAGGAAGTTTACAGTATTGCGATGGTGTTGAAAGAACTTTTACCGGATTTAGATAAATATAATATCAGGCTGATTGGTACGGATATTTCCAATGCTGCAATAGCGCAGGCAAGCTACGGAACGTATAATAAGTTTGAAATCGAACGCGGTCTGTCAAAGGAATTTCTAAAGAAATATTTCATTCCCAATGGGGGAAATTGGAAAATTCATGATGAAATCAGGTCCATGGTTTCATTTGGCAGAAGAAATATCATGCAGCCTTTTATCGGTATGGGGAAGTTAGATATTATATTCTGTAGAAATGTGGCCATATACTTTAACATTGAAGAAAGAAAAAAACTCTTTGAAAAAATATCTAATGTTCTGGAACCAGACGGATATCTGATTGTCGGCTCAACGGAGTCTTTAACCGGAATCTGTCCAATGTTCGAACCTAAAAGATATCTTAGAACGATATATTATCAATTGAGATGAGTTATCTGTTATTCATTGTTTGAAGATGTGTTGTTTAGCATTATCGATTTTCGGTTCAGTGAGAATTAAATAGTTCCCGGAAGCGTGCTATGGTTTTCAGATAAGATGAAATAGAAGGTCCCGGGAGACACTAAATAAAATTATTGGAGGATGTCCCATGAAACAGCTGAAAATACTGGCTGTTGACGATGATCCGTTTACGCTGAAAATGCTAGAGAAAAAGCTGGTCAAAGAAGGTTACGACATCGAAACAGCTCTGGATGGCGTAGAGGCGTTAAAACTTATATCACGAAATGTCTATGATATTATTATTACGGATTTAATAATGCCAAATGGCGTAGACGGGATGGATGTCCTAAAAGCCGGTAAAACTAAAAACAAACATACTGAAGTTATATTGCTGACAGCCCATGCTTCGGTTGAAAATGCGGTTGAAGCCATGAGAAAAGGTGCTGTTGACTATCTACAAAAGCCGATTAATTTCTATGAGTTGACGCTCAGAATGGAAAAAATTAGAAACTATAAGAAGCTTATTAAAAACGCTCAGGATTTGCGTGAAGCAATGGAGGTAACCGAGCAAAATGCCGCTGAAACGATTCAACGCCTTGAGATGACTGTTGCAGGACTTAAAAATATCGTGTCTGAGATTCGCCAGGTGATAACGAATCAAAGTATTGATCAGGGTAAACGCATAGATAAGATTTTTAATATTGTATCTTCTGCATGAAGATATAAAAGGTAAATGATCTCTGAAAAAGATTAGTATGAAAAACAAAGAAAAAGACATTATAAAAAAAGGATCTTCAATGCCCGACAAAGACATTATGCCTAAGGTCCTTGACTGGGACGGACTACTGTATCGACTCATGGGGGACGAAGACCTGGCCAAAGAAATTGTTGATGACTTTATGAACGATATACCTAATAAATTAAATGTGTTGAAAGAAGCTTTGAATAAAGGAGACGCGCTCCTTGTCAAAAAAGAAGCACACATGATGAAAGGAGCCTCCGGCAATATCGGTGCAGTGGCCATGCAAGAAATTGCGGAACAGATTGAAATTGCCGGTAAAGCAGAGGATTTGGTTAAAGCTGAGTTATTGACTGCGAAATATGAAGCACTGTTAGAAATTTTTAAGAAAAATATCAATAAGCCTTAACGTTGAGGATAATACCAGTAAATTATGAAGATACTGATCGCAGAAGACAACGATACATCCCGCCGTATTTTGGAAGCCGTTCTCATCAAGTGGGGCTATGAAGTAACCTCTGCTTCTGACGGGAATGAGGCATGGGAAAAACTCCAGGAAAAAGATGCTCCAAGACTTATGGTATTGGACTGGATGATGCCGGGGATAAATGGTGTTGAAATATGCCGCAGGGTGCGTCAAATTGATGCAGTCGAGCCGATGTATATTATCCTTTTGACCGCACGTGATAATAAAAATGATATCGTCGAAGGTCTCAGGGCAGGTGCTGATGACTATATCGCAAAACCGTTTGATAAAGATGAACTTCGTGCAAGGATCGATGTCGGACGCCGTGTTGTCGAATTGCAGGCGGCTCTGTTGGAAAAAGAAAAACTTCAAGTGATTTTTGAAATGACCGGTGCGATTTGCCATGAATTAAGCCAGCCAATGCAGGCTATTTCCGGAAATTCTGAACTTATGCTGATGAATATCCGGGAGGATAATTCGTTTTACCGATATGTAAAGACGATTAAAGATCAGGTTGATCGAATGGGGAATATTACCCGGAAACTAAAACGGATGACAAGATATAAAACCAAGGATTATATCAAAGGTAAAATTATAGATATTGATCGTGCATCTATTAGCTAAACCGATCGGTTTAAGGTACAGGATTCTGGGTTTAAAGGTTACAACTGTTTGAGCAGTTTGGTGAAAAGGCTTTATAAAAACGATGAAGCCAGAATTCCTCTGGCAAGAAATAGTTCGGGATTTTTCAACCCGGAACGTTGAACCCTGAACCGCTCAACCAGTAGTATTTACCGGCAGATCGACAATAACTTTAGTATATTCTCCTTCCACAGTTTCAAACAAAAGCCTTCCCTCATGATTATTGATAATGCCATGGCTGATGGAAAGCCCCAGTCCGGTTCCTTTTCCCGGTGGTTTGGTTGAGAAAAATGGATCGCAGATTTTATTCAAAATGTTTTCAGGTATTCCTGGGCCACTGTCGTAAAAGGTGGTTCGAATATAATTTCGACCTTCCACATCAGCCATTTCACTTTTAATTCTAAGAAAATTTTTACCGCCGAGTTTAAGAGAATTCTGGTTTAAACCGTAATGTGCATTGTTAAGGATATTTAAAAAAACCTGTTGAATTTCATGACTGCGCACATTGATCTCAGGAAGAGGTTTTGTAATATCTACAGACAGTTGTATGCCATCTTTTAATAACCGTTTTTCTATAAGACCAAGACTGCTTGAGAGAATATCTTCAATGTGTGCAGGACTTTTTTCTTCCTGACGATCTCGGGCAAAAGACAATAAATTTTTTACAATATCTGCAATGCGATCTGCCTCTTTAATAATTCTTTTTGGGATATCAATTTCCGGGCTTTGCTGATGGTAACAATCTCTGAGTATTTCAGCATAACCGATAATTCCGCTTATTGGATTATTTATCTCATGAGCAACCCCGGCAGCCAAGGTGCCGATTGCCTCCATTCTCTGAGCGTGCTGGAGCTGTGCTTCCATTTGTTTTTGTAAGGTGACATTTTTTAGGATAACGAGAATGGGGTTGTTTTCATCGTCCTTGATCGGTATGATATTTATTATAACCTGATTGTTGTTTATTTCAAATGGTCCTTCATGTATGACCATCTTCTCCCTTCCTTTAAAATTATCTGTAAGATGATTAAGCATATCCTGATGTTTTTCAAGAAATAGCTTAGTGAAGTCTCTTGATAAAAGGGATTCTTCAGGAATACCGATGATTGATATTGCAGCAGGATTTGCGTACACAATTTTTAATTCGGGAGTAAGCTCCAGAATCCCTTCGGAAATATTGTTTAATGTTGCTTCATAATGATTTTTTAATTCCAGTAATTCCTTTGTGATTTGCCGTCCATATAGCTGTTCTCGTCCAAGTATTTCCCCTAAAAGTCCTTCGGTTTGAAGAGCGTCTATTTTTCCCAAAACTGTAAAAATGTGTTCGGCCATTTTGTTAAAAGGCCCCTTTGCAATGCATGCGTCAGCCTTGTATTCCGATAGATTTAACTCGTCTTCAACTGCAATTGCTGAGAGAATAACAAGAAAAACATTTCTCAGTTCAGGCTTGCTTCGAATTATCCGGCAGAGTTTATCTCCACTGATATTCGGCATAATCAGGTCTACAAAAATTACATCAGGAATATGGGTTTTTAAAATATCCAGTGCTGAAAGACCGTCTGGTGCCGTTAAAACTTGGTGCCCCTTTTTTTCAAGCAGATTGCTCATAAATTTGAGCATCATTGGATGGTTATCCACAACCAGTATTTTTTTCATATCATCATTTCCTTTTTACTTAACCTTATATGATAAAACTTAGGAATTGATAATGTCGGCAATGCCGTCCAGTTTATTCTGAAATATGTAAGCTGTCTCAGCGGTTTTTTCCAGTTGTCCATCACGCGCTGTTTCTTCTATTATTTTAGCAAGTTCGAAAAACTCTTCCAATCCAAGATTTACTGCAGCACCTTTTAAAGAATGGGCGATCATGGAAACCTTTTCCGTATTATTACTATTAATGGCGGACTGGAGTTTATTGATATCTGACCTGCTGGTCAGAACAAAAAGATTAACCAGTTCTATATATTCATCTTCTTTCAGCTCCAATCTCTCAAATTTTTTTTTAAGCACAAAACAACTCCTTTCTTCCTGGAAGTCCTGCCCATTAGAGTGGAGAGACCCCACTAAATTTGGAGGATGAAACCCATTTGTCGATTACTTCAAACAAAATATCCCTATTAATCGGTTTTGTGATATAGTCATCCATACCACCTTCAAGACACTTTTCTTTGTCTCCCTTTATGGCATTGGCTGTCAATGCAATGATGGGAACCCGTTTCCCGTGAGGTGTAAGTTTTAAAATTGAAGTTGAAAGATCTTTCCCTTCATTTCCGTTCAGCATTAGGCTTGGAGCTATACTTTTTGTTTCCCATTCACGTATATGGTAAGTGGCTTCTATGCCATCCATTTCAGGCATTTGCATGTCCATGAAAACCAAATCAAAACCTCCGGATGAAGTTATGAATTTATCAAGCGCCTCCTTTCCGGTATCGGCTGTTTCTACTTGATAACCGGCTTTTATCAGCATCATCTTCGCCAGTTTCTGATTAATCGGATTATCTTCGGCCAATAGGATATGTGCAGAATTTTTCGTTTCAGGTAATTCAAGGGATCGGACTTCGGAGAGTTTCTGATGCCGAGAATCATCCGTATTTTTATTATTATCGTTTCTATCTTGCTTCTCTATGATATCCGACAGCACTTGATAAAGCTTTTTTTTGCGAACGGGTTTGCTTAAAAATTCATCAAAGCCCGCTTCCTTGAATTTTTGTTCTTCACGCTCAACCAGAGGTGATAATGCGATCAGGTAAAGCCGAGAAGTTGTAGAATTTGGTATTCGGTTACTGGATTTAAGATCACGGATTTTGTGCTGAAACGAATTAATTTCTTTTGCAACATCATATCCATCAATATCCGGCATCCGAATATCAAGGATACAAATGTCAATGGGATTGTCTTCTTCTATCGCCTTTTGCAGTGTGGGTAAGACATCTTTGCTATTATTTAATGCGCAAACATCCATGCCTGCTGAGATCAACATGTTGGTTAGTATATGTAATCCGCTGGTGTTATCGTCGACAACGAGTATCCGTTTGCCGGAGAGGAACGGGGGTGAATATTTAGTGGTTGTGTTGCCGTCCATTTTCTCAAACCATGCTGTAAAATGAAAGACGGTCCCGGTTTCAGGTTCCTCTTTCGATAGGTCGGTGTCAATAGAAGAATTGTGATGGCTTTGATTTTGGGCTTTGAGATTTACCAATTGCTTATTGGCCGGACTTTCCGCCCATATATCACCCCCCATCTTTTTTGAGAATTGCTTGCAAATTGATAGCCCTAAACCTGTGCCGCCAAATTTTCTGGTCGTCGATTCGTCAGCCTGCTTAAATGCTTCAAAGACAGTGGACAATTTACCTTCGGGAATTCCGATACCGGTATCTCTTACCTTTGCATAAATCTTTACCTGATTATCATTTTCTTCTTTAACATCCAAAAAGAGTTCAATCTCTCCGGATTCAGTAAACTTGACTGAATTCCCCATCAGGTTGGTCAAAATTTGTTGAAATCGTAAAGGGTCTCCCTTGATGACTTCAGGCAGATTATCACCGACATGACAAAGGATTTCCACAGGTTTTGATTGAACTTTAGGAAAGGCCAGTTCACAAACACCATATGCAATATCCTCCGGATCAAACTCAGTTTCCTCAAAGTCGAGCTCTCCGGCTTCTATTTTGGAAAAGTCAAGAATATCGTTGATTAATGATAATAGACCATCACCGCTTCTCTTGATCATTTTTACGTAATCCATCTGAATTTCATTTAAATCGGTATCGAAAAGCATTTCGGTGAAACCGATGATACCATTCATGGGCGTTCGGATTTCATGGCTCATGTTGGCGAGAAATTGGCTTTTGGCTTTATTGGCGCTTTCGGCAGCTTCACGTGCATGCTTCAGACTTGTGTTGGTCTTTCTCAGCTGCGCTGTTTGTTGTGCAATTTCAGATTTTAGAGTTCGTGAATACTCCTCTTGTTGTTTCTGGATAATCTGATAACCGCGATGATTATCCTCTAAGATTTCCTGATATTTCTTTTCTAACACACTGAATTTTCTATCATATTGTTTTCTTTGTGTTCTCAAGAATTCCTTTTCATTATGGAGGGAAACTTGGGAGAGAAACAGTTCGATACATAGTTGAATAACGGTGGATTCATATTGTTCGAAGAATGAATCAGAAGCATGGCCTGATAAACGATATATGAGCACGGCATCTAATTCATTAATAAAAGTTGCAGACGCAAAATCACCTTTGTTCAACTCAAAATGGCGGTTGCCTTTCTCGCTTTGTACGTGTTCAACGATGGCATCTCGAACTTTGGGAGACAAGTCGAGTGTGTCTCCCCAAAATGATTTGCTGTCATGCTTTAAAAACAACTGGAACTCGCATTGCGGCAATCGATTCCTCAGAAACGAAAGCAATTGTTTTAATTCTTTTTCCCGATTTGTAAATTCACTGAAAATATCATTTAAAACCGACATCGATGTCATTCCTCGTGGGGTGAATAAAGATCCTTGGCTTTTGACATTTCATCCGGCAGATCTCTAACAATTGTTTTATATTCTTTGATATTTTCACGAATATGTGAAGCCAGTGGTAAAGAAAGCAAGGCGTTCATTCCGGAAATTGGGGTATAATCCAGCTGCGATACAATATATTCAGCCATCTGGATTACTCCCGTTATGCTTAAAGGAGAGACATCTTCTATCATATTATGATGCAATTGGATGCCTTCCTGAACTTCAACGGGAAGCAGCCAGTCTTTTGCCAACAGATACCCGATTTCACAATGATCCGTACCGATAATTTCTTTCTCATAATCGGTGATCTTTCGGGAATTATTATAGGCTTTGCAAACTTGAGTAAATAAATCGTGTGCAGTTTGATCTTCGACAATCATTCCAATGTCGTGGAGAATTCCACACAGAAAAACGTTTTCACCATTTTGACAAAAAATACGCTCCATAATCATTTGGCTACAAATGCTGACGGCGGCACAATGCAACCATAACCGGTTTCTTGAAAATGTATCCTTACTTTCACTTTCTTTGAATATATCCTTAAGTGCTTCAGTAACAATCATGTTTCTAAGGTTGTTGATACCGATAATGACGACAGCCCTGGAGATACTATTGACCTTCTGACGAAGTCCATAATAGGGGCTGTTGGCTACGCGAAGAATACGCAAAACAAGGGTCGGGTCCATTTTGATCATTTTATCAAAATCCCGCATGGTGGTGTTTTCGTCAGAAATCAGTTTGGTAAGCCGAATTGCGATATGTGGAAGGGTTTTAGCAGTCGTAAATTTTTTAAGTAATCCTTCAGCGGTTACCATACCCTTGTTCCCCAAGTATAACCAATTGATGCTCCCTGCAGCCCCGCGAAACGGGATTTCCGCTTCGCTCCGACCCCGATAGATCGGGATCTTCGACAAGCTGTGGGAAATTGCGCCCGCCTTTGCAGTTAAAAAAGTTACCTTAAATTCTGTAGCTATTGAAAACGCATTTTCCAGAGCTTTGGTTGTTACGAGACAAGCACCGATAAAAAATAATGATGGCAATAATTATAATTTTTTAAGCACAAATCATGCCAACTACTCGATTATACGAAATATATAGTCAATGAAAGACGTTGTATCCGTATTTTCAACCTTTGATTAATCCTTTTCACAGGAGCCATTAATTGACGAACATTCCAGATGTTTTTTGTGAGCGACACACTTTCTTAAGGTCCTGAAAATATGAATGGAAGAAAGTGGTGAGCGTTTATTCGGATGCCTAAAAAATAATTTCTATGAAATTAATCGGTTAAATTTGTTTTTAGAAATTGTATATAGAATTCTAAAGGTCGAAAAAGGTTCATGGCTTGAGAAAAACGACGGATTAATACGTCATTGAACGTCATGTGATCAGCAAATATTTGATGCGGTATTTTTTGGCATTTTTAAGATTGATGTGATTGCCAGTCAGGGAAAATAAAAAAATGAGAATAGGGCATTGAGAAAGAATGGATAAGGATATGACAGAATGTTAAATTTCTGACACTTTTTAAAGAATTACGGTTTTTATAAAAATACACCATATCGAGGCTTCAAGAAAGACAACAATAATTTGTCTTGACAACTTAACCAATACATGCGTATTTTAAATGATGCTCAATCCATTATCTCCAATCCCATTGTATCATCAGTTGGCGAATATTATCCTGGATAAAATACGTTCCGGAGAGTATCCGGCAGGTGCAAGGATACCATCAGAAAACAAGCTTGCACAACGATACGGTATCGGAAGACCCACTGCCAGACAAGCCACCGATCTTTTGGTTAGAAGGCGTATGCTGATACGCAAACGGGGCTCAGGAACATTCGTATGTGAACCTCAAGAAGAGGTAGATCTTTTTTCATTGGCCGGCACAACATCGGCTTTTAGTAAAAAAGGGATATCCGTAACCACACATATTCTTCGAAAGCTCCGGCTGAAGCAAATTAGATATGATCCCGAAAACCCCTTTGCAAACCAAAAGGCCTATTTTTATTCCAGACTCAGTCGAGTTGAAGCGGTGCCGATTCTTATCGAAGATATGTATCTTCATGAAACGTTGTTTAAAGGCATAGAAAAAATTGACCTGTCAGGCCGATCACTTTCGCAGATTGTCGGCGAACACTACTACATGAAACCCAATAGCGGCAGACAGACGTTTAGAATCGGTTGTTTAACCGGTGAAAAGGCGAGTAAGTTAGAAGTTGCACCGGAGACCCCGATCCTCATTGTGAAGCGGTATTTGCACTTTGATCAGACGAAAAATGCCGTTTATTCAGAACTCTATTGTCGAACGGATCAATTCATTTTCTCACAGACACTGAATCCTGATCTGATTACATAAAAATTTGGATTTAAAACCCGAGCCGGAACTCAACGGAAACAACGGAGGTTATACGGATGAAAGACAGAGGTTACTATGAAGGATTTGGGGGCGCTTATCTTCCTGAAATCCTTGTTGCTACTTTTGACGAACTTGTAGAGACATTTCAAAATGCAAAAAACGATCCTGATTTCTGGCAGGAATATGTCGATATCATGTCCACATATTCTTGTCGCCCTACACCCGTGACCTTTGCCGAAAACCTCACGCGACATTTTGGCGGAGCTCGCATTTATGTCAAGCGAGAAGACCTTAACCACACCGGAGCTCACAAGGCCAATAATGTTATGGGTCAAGGACTTTTGGTAAAGCGAATGGGGAAAAAACGGGTCATTGCAGAAACCGGTGCCGGTCAGCACGGGGTGGCCACCGCCACCATGGCCGCAAGATTTGGATTCAAATGTACCATTTACATGGGAGAAATCGATGTCCAGCGGCAGCGACCCAATGTATTCTGGATGGAGCGATTGGGCGCTGAAGTTGTTACCGTCCGTGAAGGCACCCGGATCTTAAAGGATGCCATTAACGAATCTTTTAGAGACTGGGTGACCCATATGGATACCACCCATTATGTTCTGGGGACCGCATGCGGCCCTCATCCTTTTCCGGAAATGGTTTCTTTTTTTCAATCCATTATCGGAAAAGAAGCCAGAGAACAGCTTCTTAAAAAAGAGGGAAGGCTCCCCACTCGAATTTATGCCTGTGTCGGCGGCGGTTCCAATGCATTGGGGATCTTTAAGTCTTTTCTGGATGACCCGGTTGAACTTGTCGGCGTTGAAGCAGCAGGCAAAGGATTGTATACCGGGCAACACGCATCCCGTCTATCCTCCAAAGATGCGAGTGTCGGGGTTGCACAGGGATATAAAACATATTTTCTTCAAAATGATGACGGTCAGATGAAAGAAACACACAGCGTCGCAGCCGGTCTCGATTATGTCGGTGTTTCACCGATTCTGGCAAGTTTTGCGAAAAATGGACGGATTCGATTCGAAGCGGCAACCGATAGAGACGTTGTCGATGCCCTCTCTCTCACGATTCAAAAAGAGGGCTTGATTCCAGCCCTGGAATCGGCACATGCTTTTTCACAGGCGTTTAAAGAAGCACCGGATATGTCTCCGGAGGATATCATATTGATCAATCAGTCCGGTAGAGGAGACAAGGATATATTTACCGTCGCCGATGCATTTGCAGACCCAAAGTGGCGGGAATTTATAAAGGAAAAAGCGGAGGAATATCATGCTTGAATCATATCTGAAGCAAAGGATTAAAGAAAAAGAGATCCTGTTAATGACCCATATCGTTCTTGGATATCCCACATTCGATGATTCCTTCAGAATTATCGAAGCCATGATAAACAACGGTGTTGACCTGATGGAGTTGCAGATCCCTTTTTCGGAGCCGATTGCCGACGGCCCAATAATCCTCCATGCAAATCAAAAGGCCCTTTCAAATGGCGCAACCGTAAAAAAGTGCATCGAATTTGCACAAAAAGTTGCAAAAGCCTTTGAAATTCCTTTTCTTTTTATGAGTTATTACAACATACTTTTTAAGTATGGAGTCTATCAATTTGCAGAAGCCATGGCCCAAAGCGGCCTTGTCGGGGCCATCGTCCCGGATCTTCCACCTGAAGAAGGCGAAGAATATATCGAGGCCATGGAGAGATGCAACCTTTCTCCAATCTTCATATTTTCTCCTACAACACCGAGCGAACGGATGAAATACCTGAACGCCTTTGCCAAAGGATTTATCTACTGTGTGGCCAGGAAGGGGGTCACCGGTGTGGCTACGGACTTTTCCAAACAACTGGAGCAATATCTCTTGCGGTGTCGAAAGGCCACAAGGCTTCCTCTGGCACTCGGTTTTGGTGTAAGGGGGAAGGCGGATGTCGATTATTTAAAAGGAAAGGCCGATATAGCTGTCATCGGATCAGAAACCATCCGGCGGGTCGATACGGGAGGCGTCGCCGCGGTGGGGGAATTTATCGAAAGCCTGCGTATGGGAAAGGCAGGGAAATAGAAAAGAGAAAAGAGGCATAGGGCATAGCGCATGGGGAAGAACCAAAGTTCCGATTCCCGTGCGTTATACCCTATGCCTTCTGCCCATTAACTTTTATATTTTCGAAATATCAATGTCGCATTGGTTCCCCCGAAACCGAATGAATTCGAAAGTGCAACGTTAACGGTAGCCGTTTTTGCAGAACCGCTCACATAGTTTAAGCCCGCACATTCTTGATCCAGCTGATCCAGGTTTAAAATCGGCGGTATTTTATCATTGTACACCGACAATACGCTTGAAATTGCCTCAATGCCGCCAACGGCACCCAGCGAATGTCCGAGTTGAGACTTGTTGGCCGTAATAAAAGGTCTTTCTCTCCCTGCACCAAACACTTCCTTTATGGCGGTGGCTTCATTGATGTCTCCTTTTGGGGTTGAGGTGGCGTGAGGGTTGATTAAATCGACGTCTTCGGGCAAGATTTGGGCGTCTTCCAATGCCAGCTTGATGCATCGAATAGCGCCTGCCGCATCCGGATCGGTGATATGGCTGGCATCTCCGGTCATGGCAAAGCCGATGACTTCCGCATATATTTTGGCTCCTCTTGACAGGGCATGATCCAGAGCTTCCAAAATGAGAATGCCCGATCCATCCGCCATAATGAAACCATTTCGATGGATATCAAAAGGGCGAGAAGCGGATTGGGGTGTTTGGTATTTTGGCGAAAGGGCTTTAAGGGCATGAAAACCGGCAATTGTCAGCGGTGTAATGGCGGCTTCTGTTCCGCCACAGGCAAAGGCGTCTTCCTTCCCGAGCTGAATTCTCTGAAATGCTTCACCGATTGCGTGCGCACCGGAAGCACAAGCCGTAGCCAGACACGCATTGGCACCTCTGGCCTTAAAGGAAATACTGACATTACCTGCGGCCAGGTTGGGGATCAGGCGTGGTATAAGAAACGGAGATACCTTTTTACCTTTCATAAAGCGGGCGTATTCATTTTCCCATGTCTGGGGACCACCCAGACCCGAACCGATAATGACACCGATTCGATCGGAATTGATGTTTTGTGTTTCTAAATTCACATTGGCGTCGGCAATTGCTTCCAGTGTTGCTGCATAGGCATACTGGATAAAGGGATCCATGTATTTGATCTGTTTTAAATCCTCTTTTGTGAAGCCATATTTTCTTTGTTTAACGATTTCTTGCATATCGAACTGTTTTACTTCTCCGGCAATCAGGGGAAAATCTTCGGACAAATTGAATTTCGCTTTAACTTCTTCCAGATCACCCCACGATGTAATTGTATCTATACCGGATTTTCCCGCAATCATGGCCTCCCATGTGCTCGGCACATCAATGCCCAGAGAAGTAACCATTCCCAGGCCGGTAACCACCACCCTTTTTAGTTCTATGGTTTTTCGCATTGTTTACCTCTTGCTGAATATGTTTTGTCGTTAACTGGTTAAATTTATCCTAAAATTGAGTGATTATCGAACGTCATAAGTGTCCATAACATTTGTCAGTTTTTCTGATGAATAGACTATCCAAAATGGATTTAGACATAAATATTGTCCGAAACACGAGCCATTATAAACGTCAGGGTAGATTTGATGCAAGTGAATTATTTGAGGGGTGATGGAAATTAAACATAAACTCCTCTCCCCGAATTAACTTTACTAGGATTTCCTATTTCCGGGAAGCTTTTCCCCCATGGAGCGATTCAAGGAAATTTCTTGGGCTTTGCGCCCGCACAAGACTTTCACCGATTAAGAAGTTCCATATTCCGGAACTTTTAATTTTTTCGATGTCGTTTCTTGTCCGGATACCACTGGCTGCCACTGGAATTTGATCGGCGTTAAGCATTGATTTCATGCGTATTGCAGTTTCAATATTGGTTTCAAAAGACTGAAGGTTGCGGTTGTTAATGCCGATAAGCCGTGCGCCTGCCAAGCCTGCTTTTTCAATATCCGACTCTGAGTGAACTTCCACCAGTGCATCCATACGGAGCTCATCACACAAGCTCAAGTAGTCCTTTAGCTGCTGCTGATCAAGGATGCGTACGATTAGCAGAACGGCGTCGGACTCCATCGCAGCAGATTCAAAAATCTGGTAAGCGGAAATCAGAAAATCTTTACGAAGAACCGGAAGCGTCGTGGTTTCACGGGCAATCCTCAGATCCTCAGGGCTCCCTTTAAAATGGGTCCGGTCCGTGAGGACAGAAATCGCGGCAGCGCCTCCCGCTTCATATTCAGTGGCGTGATACGCAGGATCCAGGTTCGGACAAATATCACCCTTGGAAGGGGAGGCCCGTTTAATTTCAGCAATGATGTTTACGCCAAATGGCCCTGGGTGTTCCAGATTCTTTAAAAAAGTACGTCTTTTTGGAGAATTAATCGCTTTTGTACGGAGAAAGGATTCGGGCATGCGTTGTTTTGCCGCAGCGATTTCCTGTTTTTTATCATCAATAATTTTACTTAGAAAATCTTTATTCATTTACCCATTTTCCTGCGTATAATCAATCAACGCTTTCATCTTTTCGGCAGCACCGCCCGTGTCGATGGCTTTTTCAGCCAGTTGAATCCCGTCCTTCATATTTTCAGCCTTTTCCGCCGCAACCAGTGCAGCGGCAGCGTTTATCAGCACGACATTTCTTTTGGGTCCCTTGTCGCCGTTTAAAATGGCACGGGTTATTCCGGCGTTTTCTTCCGGATTCCCACCCAGAAGGTCCTCTGGTTTCGCCTGTTCGCCGAAAAACTGTTCGGGAACGATGTCATATGTTCGAATCAGACCGTCTTTGAGCTCTGAAACGCGGGTCGGCGCACAAACAGAAATTTCATCGAGTCCGTCATGTCCATGAACGACAAAGGCCCTTTTGGCGCCCAGTAACTGAAGGGCGTTTGCAAACATTTCCGTAAGTTCGGGCGCATATACGCCCAGAAGCTGGCAGTTGGCTCCGGCAGGATTTGTAAGTGGTCCCAGCATGTTAAAAATACTGCGGAGTCCAACCTCCTTTCTTGCTTTCGCAGCATATCGCATGGCGCCATGAAACAGAGGGGCAAAAAGAAATCCGATACCGATGTCCCGAACCGCTTCTTCCACAATTTCAGGATCAATGTCGAGTTTAACACCCAATGCCTCAAGAAGATCTGCGCTGCCGCATTGACTTGATACGGAACGATTCCCGTGCTTGGCCACTGTTACGCCACATGCCGCTACCACAAATGCCGTCGTTGTGGAAATGTTAAACGTGTGGGCACCATCTCCGCCGGTTCCACAGGTGTCGACAACGGTTGAGGCCGATACTTGAATCCGAAGGGCTTTCCTTCGCATTGCTCGAGCCGCACCAGCAAGTTCCTCAAAGGTTTCTCCCTTTGTAGCCAAAGCGGCCATCATTGCGCCGATCTGGGCATCGGTAGTGTTTCCCGAAAAAATTTCGGTGATCATTTGGGACATTTGTTCTTCGTTCAGATCTTGTCTTCGAACAATTTTGCTGAGATTTTCTTTAAACATCGTCTATCTTCTCCTGTAACGGGTTAGATTTTATAACAATCTGTTTTTAGCAGGCTTCGGGTGTGCTTAAATTTTTACTGGAAACCGATTACCCGCTGTTATTCAAAAAATTCCTCAAAAGTCGTTTTCCCATCCGGGTCATAATAGATTCCGGATGAAATTGGATCCCTTCTGTTGCAGGATGATCTTTATGTCGGATACCCATAATTTCGCCGTCATCCGCTTCAGAGCTAATTTCAAGGCATTCAGGGAGGTGCTCCCTGGAGACGGCCAGTGAGTGGTAGCGCATGGCCTCAAAGGGTTTGTTAATACCCTGATATATCGTTTTCCCGTCGGCATGGATCATGGACGTTTTTCCATGCATGAGCCTTTTGGCGGCAACCACTTTTCCGCCGAAAGCGGCGGCAATGGCCTGATGCCCCAGGCATACGCCGAGGATAGGAACCTTTCCTGAAAAATGTTTCACCACAGATATAGTAATCCCCGCAGCCTCGGGTCGGCCCGGTCCGGGTGATATGACGATTCCGGACGGTTCCCATGAAATAAGGTCTGATATGGAAGCGGCATCATTCCGAACAACCTTGACTGAAGCCCCGATTTGACCCAGGTATTGAACCAGATTATAAGTGAATGAATCGTAGTTGTCGATCATCAGGATCATTTTTACTGCTCCTTTTAATCAATTAAAATTGTTTTCGGACAAGTTCCAATGCTTTCTGCATGGCCATCGCTTTATTGACGGTTTCCTGTCTTTCCATTTCCGGATCAGAATCCGCAACAATTCCTGCACCGGCCTGAACCGTCAGCAGGTTTTTTTCAATGGATGCTGTACGGATGGTAATGGCCATGTCCATATTTCCATGAAAGGAAATATAACCGACAGCCCCGCCATAAGGACCTCTGGCGTTTTGTTCAAGTTCTGCAATGATTTCCATGGCTCTTATTTTTGGCGCTCCGGACAAAGTCCCGGCAGGAAAAGTTGCCCGAAGCAGATCCAGGGCATCGACGTCGGGTTTCAGGTCACAACAGATGTTCGACACCAGGTGCATGACATGAGAATAACGTTCTACAATCATTAAATCGGTAACCTGAACGGTTCCTATCTCCGCAACACGGCCAAGATCATTACGGCCTAAATCTACCAGCATCAGGTGTTCCGCCCGTTCTTTTTCATCGGCCAATAGTTCGCTGGCCAAGGATCGGTCTTCCTGCTCGTTTTTTCCTCTGGGGCGGGTACCGGCAATCGGACGCAGTGTGGCCACACGGTTTTCCAGACGGACCATTGTCTCAGGGGAGGAACCGATGAGTGTTATATCACCAAGGTTGAGAAAATAGAGATAAGGAGAAGGATTGATAAATCTCTGCGTTCGATAAAGGATCCAAGGATCGGGAGGTTGCTTACAAATGAACGGCTTTGATATAACCGTCTGAATAACATCGCCGGCCCGAATATAATCCTTCACCTTTTTCACAAGCGTTCGAAAATGATCCGCTTCCCATGGTGCTTCCAGCTTTAATGCATCGGCATCCATTCGTTCAACATCTTCAGAAGTTTTCAGTTTCATTCGTGTTTTCAAAGCGTTGAGGCGTTTGATTGCGGAATGAAACGCCTGGTCAGGATCCTGTTCCTTTTCCGTAAAAGAGATCACAACCAGAAGTAGGGTGTGCTGAATATTATCAAATATAAGAATTTCATCCGGTATAATGAAATGCGCGATCGGTTTGTTTTCCGGCAATAGATTGGGAATAGATTCAAAAAAAGACACCATTTCATAGGTTAAATATCCCACCAATCCTCCCCAGAACCTCGGAAGTTTCGGGACGTGTGCAGGTTTGTACCGGTTTATTACTGTTCTCAATACGGCAAGCGGATCTCCGTTGTGCGTAATTTTTTTGCAGGAACTGTTTTCACAGATTTCCACATATTTTGAAAATACCCGTATATGCGTTCTGGCGGAGACGCCCAAAAAACTGTATCTTCCCCACCTTTCACCACCCTCGACAGATTCAAAGAGAAAAGTTGACGTGTTGTTTTTGTGTATTTTTCTTAAAAGGGAAACCGGGGTTTCCGTATCCGCCAGCATTTCCGCACAAACCGGAATGACATTGGCATCTTTTGAAAGGTGTCGAAATTGGTCGATATCAGGGAATTCATCAATCAACATAAAAGTTCCTTTCTTTTTTTAAAAAAAGCCGTGAAAATAACCAGGGCCCATTGAAGTTCAAATAAAAAAAGGACCGTGGGTTTGGGTTGCCCGCGATCCTTTAACTAGTTTTAATTGTAGCCTATTCGCTGATCAAATCTCTGGGGCAGACCCGGTCCTTTGGATTTGCCACCACCACCAGCGGTTTAAATCGATGTTATGAATTTGATTTTTGTCGTTATTGATTTTCATTTTTCCACTTGATTAAACCGGACATTAACCTTTACCACAGATATTTGTCAAGATTTTTATCGTTAAATTGTTGGTTTCATAAAAAGCAGGTATAAAATTATCTTGACAATGACGGATACATTTCAGTAATTTTAGTGCAAAATTGGACAAGGGTTTAATCCATGAGAATTGTATTCCAAAAAAATTACTGCTGGCGCTGGTGGCGGATCACCGGAGGAAAGGAGTGTGCCGACCGGTTCTGAGCAGGCTGAACCAATTTTTATAAGGAAAAATTTAAAACCGTGGGCACCTCAAAGTCCACGGTTTTTTTTTGCTTCCGGAACCGGTGGTTCAGGTTTAGTTGGTTAGGATGGTTTAGTTGGTTTAGATGGTTGAAGGCAAAAAGCTCAAAGCTCAGCTGAAAGCTTAAAGGAATTGGAAAAGAAAAAATAGGAAAGAGAAGGTCAGAAGATCAGAGGTTGAGAAGGTTGGTTGGTCTCAGAATTCCCGAACTTCTAACTTCTAAAAAACCCTATGCTCTATGCCCAATGCCCATTAACCAATATAACCATCGAAACGATATTAACGAACATAACGATCCAAACGTTCAAAACGATCTAAACTATCCTAACAAACAAAGAATGACAAATAACCAATTTCAAATGATCAATGTTATATGACATATATGGGCCCACAAGGAGGATAAAACATGCTTATTGTTATGGATAAAAAAGCAACGCAGGAACAAATTAATTCCGTAGTCGAAGCCATCGAACAGCGGGGATTTACGGCACGCCCCATTCCTGGTGGAGAAAGGGTGTCCATCGGTATTTTAAACAATAAAGGGCATGTTGACGCGTCACTGTTCATAGGACTGCCCGGGGTTAAGGATGCGATTCATGTCACACGGCCGTACAAACTTGTCAGCCGTGAGTTTAAACATGAAGATACCATTGTTCAAATCGGAGATGTATCCATAGGCAGCGGAAACCTGACCATTATGGCCGGACCTTGTGCCGTGGAAAGTGAATATCAGGCCTTGACCATTGCAGAGCATGTTCAGCGCAGCGGTGCACATATCTTTAGAGGGGGAGCCTTTAAACCCAGAACGTCGCCGTATTCATTTCAGGGTCTTGGAGAAGAGGGGTTGAAAATTCTTGCAATGGTTCGCGAAAAAACAGGGATGCCGGTTGTTACCGAAGTCATGGATTTGGAAAAAATTGATCTGGTGGAAGCATACGCCGACATCATTCAGATCGGAGCACGGAATATGCAGAATTTCAGTTTACTGCGGCGGGCCGGACGTGCCGCTAAACCGATTTTGCTCAAACGGGGTATGGCCGCAACCATTGATGAATGGCTGATGGCAGCGGAATATATCATGGAAGGCGGAAATTCACAGGTGATTTTATGTGAAAGGGGTGTACGGACTTTTGTCCATCACAGTCGCAACACCCTTGATCTTTCCGCTGTTTCCGTAGTAATAAAAGAGAGTCATCTTCCGATCATTGTTGATCCCAGCCATGCTGCAGGACGTCGTGATCAGGTGATTCCTCTGAGCCGCGCGTCTGTGGCCGTGGGCGCTCATGGATTGATTGTGGAAGTCCATCATGCGCCTGAGGAGGCGTTAAGCGACGGCGCGCAGTCTCTGTACCCCGATCAGTTTGAGATCATGTGCCGCCAGGTTCGATCCATTTATAATGACCTAAGAGAAGGTAATGGGTTATAGGTGATGGGTCATCGGCAGTAGAAAAAATTAGGCGCTTATTATGAATATAGAAATACTCATCACCGGAGACGAAATCCGGACCGGGGCTGCGGTCGACCGAAATTCGTCCCATATCGCGATGAAGCTTCAAGAGGATGGCTTCAGCGTGCGGCGTCATACATGCATCGGCGACAATATGGAAGATCTTGTTTCAACCCTGAAGGAAATCGGAAGCCGGGCGGATGTCGCTGTCGTTACCGGAGGGTTGGGGCCGACTCTGGACGATATTACGGCACAGGCGGCGGCAAGATCGATCGGAGTCGACCTCGTGATGAACCTTTCGGCACTCGATAATGTTGAAAGCTATTTCAAGGCCAGGCATCGTCTTATGCCTGATTCCAACAAAAAGCAGGCCATGCTGCCTCAGGGCGCTGAACCTATCTTGAATCCGGTGGGAACAGCACCCGGATTCATGCTGAAAATAGGTCGTTGCATGTTTTTCTTTTTGCCCGGAGTTCCCTTTGAAATGCAAATAATGCTTTCAGATACCGTGCTCCCTCGATTGGGAGACATGCGGGGTGTCAACGATGAATTCAACTTGACGAAGACCATTTCAACGTTCGGTTTAACCGAGTCTGTCGGTGCCGAACGGGTGGCGGACGTTAGCAGGATGTTTCCGGAAATTACGCTGGGGTTTCGCGCCAAATTTCCAGAAATTCAGATAAAGCTATACGGTCGGGGGAAAAACAAAGAAGCGCTCCGCAAGGTTGTAGCCGAAGCTGCAGAATCGGTCCTGAAAAAACTTGAAGAAAATGTGTTCTCTATGGATGGAATCCCCATGGAAGCTGTTGTGGGCAGGCTTCTTTCCGCAGAAAAAGCTACACTGGCGGTTGCAGAAAGCTGTACCGGAGGCTTGATTTCCCACATGCTCACCAATGTACCGGGAAGTTCGGACTATTTTCTCTTTTCAGGCATCACGTATTCAAATGAATCCAAAATAAGGGTGTTGGGCGTATCATCTGAAGTTCTTGAACAATACGGTGCAGTTCATGAAAAAACAGCAAAAGAGATGGCAGAAGGTGTAAGGCGGATTTCCGACGCCGATTTTGGACTTTCAACCAGCGGTATTGCCGGACCGAGCGGTGGAACCGACGATAAGCCCGTAGGAACGGTTTGCATCGGTCTTGCCGATCGTCAATCTTCCAGCGGATTCAGGTTCTTTTATCCATTGAACAGCCGGTCGATAAACAAAAAAATATTTGCCGTGAAGGCGCTGGACATTCTTCGTAGGCATCTCATCGAATTTAGTCACAATCGACCATCCACTTCTTGAACCACAATGCCGCCTGGCGAACAAAATCTTCCTGGTGCTTTTTTTTGCTCATGCGATGGTCTCCGCCTTTTTGAATGCTTAATTTTTTCGGATAGTTTGTTTTGGTGTAGATTTCATGGGCATTGGCGGGAGGCACAAGAACATCGGAATCACCGTGTAAAATAAAGATGTGGTGAAGCCGTTTGAGCGTTTCTGAGATGTCCCACACCGGAAGTCTCTGAATGAACAACGGTTGAATAGCATCGGTATCATCCGTTTTTGCCATAGCGGCAGCGGTTACGGAAGTGCTCCGAACAGGGGATGCGTAAATAACCAGCGCTTTCACATTCAATGCTGCCGCTACGACCATGCATACCGCACCTCCCATGCTGCTTCCGAAAAGCCCGATCCGATCACCGATGCCTTTTTGCAGTTGAATGGCTTTTGCAGCACTGATCAGATCATTACAGCGGGCTTCCAATGAGGTTACTTCATTAAAAACACCCTCACTCTGCCCACAGCCCCGGTGGTCAAACCTGAAATAAGCAATACCATGGGCACTACATTCCCGGGCCAGGGCAATTTGCTTGGGGGATTCGCCGGTACTGAGCAGACCGTGTGAACCGATGACGACCGGAGGTAAATCTGTTTCCGGCAAATGAAGCGTGCCTTTGAGTAGGAATCCGTCAGATGAAAACGTGATATTTTTTAGATTCATGGTTGGATTATTCCATGATCCGTGATATTTTTCAATCCAACATAAATCATTTTTCAAGTCGCGCGCCCTTTTATTGTCGGTCCATCATCATATATTTTCCTAAAATGCGATATGAGCCTTGACGTCGCAGCGTGACCCAATTTGTTGGTTCTTTAGTTGTCAATTTTGTGCATTTTGTGGCAAAAATTAAAAACAATCACGAAAACTCGAAAGGACGAAATCACGAAATAAAAAAATGTTCTTTTTCGTGTTTTTAAAATTTCGTGTTTTCGTGATAAATTTTTTGTTTTAGTTCAGGTTTTTATGAAAACAAATGGCAATACGCCCTCACTGCGAAAATTGGATAAAACCATCACCATATTGTGATTTTGCTCAAAAGCTTGGGTGCGAAGCTTGAGTAATCAATTTAACCGAATAACAATGAAAATAAAAAAAGGACAACTGCTGGATCTCCACATTTCAGGCATTGCATTCGGCGGGAAAGGGATTGCAAAAGTCAACGGACTGACCGTATTTGTCGAAAAGGCGGTTCCACAGGATCGAGTCATTGCGCGTATTGTTAAAAGAAAAAAGCAGTATGCCGAGGCCAGATTTGACACCCTGGTTGAACCGTCGCCGTTCAGGATAACCCCACCGTGCGTGTACAGCGGGGTTTGCGGGGGGTGTAAATGGCAGTTTTTGAATTACGACAAGCAGATCGAATACAAACAGCAGCATGTTGTGGAATCGATTGAACGGATAGGGTTGATTCATGGCGTGACGGTGCATCCGACAATCCCTTCACCGGAATTATTTGAATATCGGAACAAGATGGAGTTTTCCTGTTCCGACCGCAGGTGGCTTTTGCCGGACGAGATGGACCGGGCAGATGTTGACGGTAACTTTGCGATTGGGCTTCATGTCCCCGGAACGTTTTATAAGGTTATCGACACCCATGAATGTCTGCTTCAGCCCGGACTCGGCAATCGTATTCTCCAGGGCGTCAGACAATTTATCCGGGCTTCAGATGCACCAATCTATGGGCTCCGAAGTCATATCGGCTTCTGGCGTTTTATCATGCTGAGACATTCTGTGGCATATGACCAGTGGATGGTCAATATTATTACGTCAAAAGAAAATCAAAAGACCGTTCAGCCGCTTGCCGACCAACTGGTGAGCACGTATCCACAAATCGTATCGGTGGTCAACAATATTACGTCTCGAAAAGCTGGTGTTGCCATCGGAGAGTATGAAATACAGCTCTCGGGATCTGCCTGTATCAGGGATAAAATCGGCGAATTTGAATTCGAAGTATCGGCCAACTCTTTTTTTCAGACCAACACCCGGGGGGCCCGTCGTTTATTCGCAACCATACAGGAATATGCAGACCTTTCAGGTAAGGAAACGGTCGTAGATCTTTACAGTGGAACAGGAGCCATTGCCATATTCTTATCCGGGGCAGCCGAAACGGTGATCGGCATGGAAATCGCCGAAAGTGCGGTTATCGATGCAATAAACAACTGCCGGATCAACAATATTTCCAATTGCCGGTTTATCCTTGGGGACATTATAGATGGGCTTGCAGCGCTCACATTCGCACCGGATGTCATGATCATTGATCCGCCGAGGGCGGGGATGCACAAGGATGTTGTTCTCAGGGTTCTTGAATTGGCCCCTAAAAGGATTGTATATGTCTCCTGCAATCCTGCAACCATGGCAAGAGATTTGGGTATGCTGAAAGAAAGATATCAAGCTCTGGAAGTCCAACCCGTGGACATGTTTCCGCATACCCATCATATCGAGTCGGTGGCGAGACTGGAATTAATAAAAATGGTAAAATAGTGGAGAGATTTAGAAGATTCTTTTATGGCGAAAAATCTTCGACGATCTTAAGATATTTCTGAAAATTACCGATAAAGGGATAAGAACATGCCCACGGGTGCTTGTGGTGTCAACTGTGATGTGTGCAGGTTAAAAATTTTGGGAATCTGTTCGAGTTGCGGACCCGGAACAAGCCTGGAAGCGGCAAAGAAAATTGAGGCTCAAAAAAGACTCCTGGGACATCCGTGTCCGATTCTGGCATGTGCTCAAATGAACAACATTCGATTTTGTTTAAGAGACTGCAAGATGTTTCCCTGTGAAAACTTTGAAACAGGACCGTATCCGTTCAGCGAAGCGTATTTAAACATGCAAAAAAGACGGCGGAAACAACCACCACCGTTAAGAACACCCGCTGGAGAAGTCATTCAGGTACCTTCCGGGTATTGGGATGAGTTGAAAAAGATGAATCTTAGAGAATTGTGCGAACGTTCTCTTGCCGTTCCCCATCCTCCGGAAGGGGTAATTGTTCGATATTTGAATTATGACGTGTTGGTCGACATGGTAAACCGGTGTCTTTTACGTCTATATCCGGGGCAGAAGGAGAAGCTCGATAATATTTTGCTGGAACTCGTGGTTCTGGTCTATTTGCGCAACGTAACATCTGACCTGATCATGAGGGAAATGGTCAGCGTCAGCGATCTTAAAGACGCTCAATTTTTTCAGGGGCCTCATGCATTAAAAACTGCCCCTGTTTTGGAACGTTTTGGCAGAGATCTCGACGGTTTTAGAAGAGCGGCTGAAAATTTGGGCGGTGAACATTTGGATCTTGCCGATGCAGCATATAAATTTTCTCCCCTTCCCAAAATTCCGCTGTACTATCTTTTGTGGGAAGGAGATGAAGAGTTCCAGCCACACCTATCAATTCTTTTTGATCGATCCATCGAACGCCATCTTTCGGCAGACGCCATCTGGGGACTGGTGATCCTGGTTTCCAACGAGCTGATAAATATATGAAATCTTCCGATAGAAGACTCCGTTAAGCTTTCTGCCAAATGGGTTGTTCTCACCAGGAGCGGATACAAATTAAACCTGTTGACCCAAGGCGATCCAAACTGGAGAATCCCACCGGACGAAGATATCTGCTGGACCGATGAATCCTCAAATATCTGGTCCGTCATCACGAATCCCTGAATGTATCCCTGTCTTCTATACACCGGCTGTAACGCGCTTTTTTTTGTTTAAACCTGATATTTTTCACCAATCATTTAAACCACATAGTGGATCTATTTGGGCGTTAAATATTCATCATGGTGGCCTGTGGGTTTTACTGAGAGCAGCAAATCTTTTACTCATAACTGTTGTAAATATAAAGATTTTGGTGTAGTTTTGGTCTGAAAAGAAGGAAGGGGCTTGCACGGCGGAATAAAATATAGGTAAAAAATATGGCGGAAGTGCATGGGAATCGAACCCACCCGGGACGGTTCTAGCGCCCCACACCGGATTTGAAGTCCG